>Ga0307517_10008668_pt1 | contig 14561 bp, 10 predicted proteins | sample 23_EM_MG_FD_194515 | JGI IMG/M metagenome (GOLD analysis project Ga0307517, IMG submission 194515) | Populus trichocarpa ectomycorrhiza microbial communities from riparian zone in the Pacific Northwest, United States - 23_EM | ecosystem: Host-associated > Plants > Roots > Unclassified | place... | reverse complement strand
CCCGCTGAAGTGGATTTGAGGTAGATGCGTTGCCGTATTTGCACAGGCATCGCGATTCCTACGCCGGTCCTGATGTCGGGGAGATGGTGGGTCAGCTCCGAAACCCAAACGTTGGGAATAAACGATCTCCGAGGGCGAACGACCATGGGAGACGGACAGGATTCACCTCGAACAAGCACTCTCTGACAGGCTCTTCCGCAGTGATATCCTCAAACCCAGCCGCCTCCGAGTCCTTGCTTTGCGAAACACCGGTGGCATTTGAGCACTTCGCCCATCAAAACTCTGCCGCCAGACGTCTTCTCCGGATCGGCGTGCGGTTGAAACGACCGCAGCGGCTCCGGACTTGCCCTCGCGGTGGTGCCGGCCAATTCTTGCGAGACTGGGGCTGGTGGTCGGCCGGTAATCATGTACACCTTGATGTAATACAATCCCTACATCGGGCGGGGACGTCCATTAGAAAGGGAACAGGGTACGAAGACGACGACGGAAACCACAAGTAGGGTCTTAGTTTATGGTTTACACGCGTGGGTGGGAGGGCACGAAGGGAAGGGGGTGTTGACTTCGGAGCTCTGATCTCAGCGTACGGGTACAGGAGAGACGCCGACGAACGAGATGCGTTTTCCTCTCACTAATCACCACTGAACTTTACGAAAGCAGGTCATCAAATAATCACGTCCGTTGGGCGTACGCAGCAGTTGGCCATTGTGGCGAAGAAATGCGTACAGGGATTTCATCCCCAATGGCGGGGAGGAAGGTCAGAGGCGGAAGGTGCGAATCTCGAGCGTCAAAGCCAATCTGAGCAAACTGGGTCCCCAAAAGTCCAAAATACGGCTGTTTAAACCCACCGCTTCACCGTCCCAGTACACTCGCGTTCAACCACCTCTCCGGCCCCCCACACCCGTTCACAGGCAAAGCCCCGAATTTGACAACCCCACCCAGCACAATTCCGGACGAGATCCGCAACAGGGGCCAAATTTGTTCCAGACGGCGCCAGGTTCAATAAGAGTGAGCGTGTTAAGACGGTCTTGATCACGTTGAGTGAGGTACTTATGAGAAACGTGACGACGAAGACCACTCAGAGAATACACTGTCGGCCGAAATCTCCATCTTCCAGGTGGAACGCGGTTGAGGGTCGTGGGATAACGTCTGGAGCAATACCGGTTTGAACATTGATGTTGAGACCTGGGGACGTCGATCGTTGGTGAAACAACGAGTTGATGAAGGGGTGTAACAGGTGTAGGTTCACCTCGTGCCGTTTGAGAACAGGGATGGGATCTGAACGTGACGTTTATCAGTGAGAACGCCCGTCTGCTGCCATACACCGAGTCTTAACGAGGGAGATCGAGCTGAGGGCATACAGGCGATGAGGAAACGAACCGAGTTGCGAGATCTCCAAAACCGACCTAGACGAACCCCTCCAGCCTCTGTAACCTATCACCGTAACAGATGAAACCTCAATCCGTTTGGTGCCTTCCTAGCCAACCGGAGTCCAACGTAGAAAGTAGGATGTATCTTCTGCACGGATGACTTCGATGGCTTCTTCTATGATTTGTACCCAGTGACGGTGGTGGGGGGGTACCTAGGGCCGTGTCATCCCTCGAGAAAGGCAAGAGGGATAGTGACGAGGGAGACGCATTTTGGCTCAACGCCGAAGGATCGGTCGAAGGTGTTCGACATCCAGTCCAGCGGCGAGAAAGCGAACTTGGGATCAAAGGAGAAAGTCGTCTGGGTTGTCGGTTGTCCGGAGAGAAAGGGTGAATCGGAGTTTGATCCGGAGATCCGGAGGTCTTTCTCCCCCTCGTCCACTTTCCACCACGCCCCCAGGGTCTCGTGGGAACGGTCCCGCAAGGTTTGCTTTCTTCCCGTCGTTGCCCGCATCCGACGATTCTCTCATGGTGTCGGATGTTGGCCTCAGGCTTGCTAAGGACGGTGCTTTGACTAAAGCATGCCCACCCGCAGGCTCACCTCACCGTTTTCTGGCGTTATTCACCGGGTGAACAGTATCCTCTCTCCCCTCGTTTCCTCGTCAACCGCAGATTGAACCCGACTACCATCACGGAAGCGGCGATCAACCACTACTCAAAGCCCTCCAGATTTGTTGGTCTTTTCATCGTTCTGGGTCGAGAGAGCGAGTACGATCTTATCGACTTCCAACTCTTAATAAAAACTAGATGGGCTCAAGGACTGAAGGAGTGGGTGGTGCGTCTTCCTGTGCCGTCCGTAAAGTGAGGATTGTCTGAGCGGTGCTGACATGAATGAGGACACATACTTCATCCATCGGGGCTCACGCTCGTGGCGATTGCGGCCACACGGGCAGCCTTGTCACCGGTTCATCCAGTCCGCATCGCTCATACAACGCACACAACATATGTTTAGCGGGGGGGCGCCGTTGTGTCTTTCCTGTTGTGGTATCCTCTTCGAGCTGCATTCATCTAATACACCTGGTCTGGTCGTTCGTCCATTTCCATCCGCTTCGCCTCTACACTCTGCAAGTCATGGGCCGATGCGTCTATTGAGTGATGCCCACCCCGTTGGATTGCGGTTTTCCACGGCGGGCTCGTCGGTGTGTGGGAGTCGGAGAAAATTGCCATTATAGTTAGGTACTATCCATTATTGAACAAATGTGCATGCATTATGTGATGATCACAGGCGAGCCCGTGACGGAACCCGCAGGCGAATTATGGGGTCGCGTGAACCGGTGCAGGGAGGAACATTGCGATTGGTAGCCGGACTGTCTGATCCGACACTGGAAAAGTCGAGGATCCTGCTCTCTCGTGCTCAGGGTCACGTTCAAGTTTAATCCACAAAGAAGCGGAGTGTCTCGGGTCCGTCCTTTGGTTCAGCTGGACCGTGCGCAGAGGATCTCCTCAATGACTGGAAATCACCCTCGGTGTATTTGTGGGGCACCCACGTTCTCGTTCACCTATTTGTTCTTACTCTTGCACCCTCTCGTCAAGCTAGACATTCTTCATTTCTCGTAGCCCGTCGAGCCCCTCCTTCCTTCGCTGATTTTCGTATCTCAACGGACGAAGCAACCATCAGGCTAAAAACGTGCGTCTAATTGACCCCCTTCCTTCGTTTCTCAACGTTTTGAATTTTCATTTTCAACCCTCGGTGGCCGCATTTTTCGTCTCTAGTCGGAAGGATACCATGTCTGCGATATATCCATCCCTCCTCCCAAATTACCAGCAGCGCCCGCGTCGGGTTCCGCGACAAGTTCGAACGTGGGACTAACGAGTCCGGCGGCGGTTTTATGAAGCTTCGAGCACCACGCTGATCTTTGTGAGTCCTTTTTTCGCATCCATTTCTGCCGCGATCTCCTGAACCTGTTCTCTCGAGGAATAGGCCCACCCACTCTCCACGGTCACGTCCGTCTCCGTTGCAGACGTTCAGGAGAAGCTCGAATCCGATCCACAAGAACTGAGCCACAAATTCCCCAAGATTTCCGTCAGTCCCCCGCTTAAGAACGCCCCAACCAGTGCCGATGCTGTCTGCCCTCTGCAATAGTCTACCATCTTCCATGTCCAAACTATTGTTTATTCCGCTTAGGTCGCTTCCCTCCTCGTCGCGTTCATCATCATGTTGGGCAAACAGTGGGTCGATGTTTGACTGCCACGTCCGGGTCGAGACTCTTAGTTATCGATCCATCGACACACTTTCATCTCGTCATGTTTGTCCCCCATACTTCGAGCCGCTCTCCTCAGTCACTTGAATCCTCTCCCTCTCCCTTCGCGTCTCAATTCATTTCGACAGCAGATGCAAGAAGTATCTCGAGCGATCTAAGAAGTCGGTGATCCCGTTCTCTCGTGCCCGTGGTTGCATCCAAGCTCAATCTACCATGGAGTGAAGTCCCTTAGGTCCGTCCTTTGGTTCTCCTGGATCGTATACGAAGGATCTCTTCAGTGACCATAAATCTCCCAGTCTGCTAATTCCGTGGAGCCACCCTCTCGTTCACCCGTTTGGATCGACACAGTCCTCACTCTTGCGTCCTCCGATCAAGCTCGACTCCCTTCATTTCTTGTAGCCCGTCAAGCGTGTCCTTCCTTCTCGTATGCTCGTACCGCACGGAGGAAGCAACCTGCAATCAGCCCAAAAACGTGTGTCCGGTTGACCATGTCTTTCAATATTTCATATTAAGTCGTTGTCAACCCTCGGTGACCGCGTTTCTAGTTTCTAGTTTGAAGGACACAATGCTTGAGATATGACCAACATTCCTCCCAAATTGCCCACGCCGGGTCCCACGACAAGTTCGAAAGCTGGATCAACGGGTCCGGTCGTAGATTTACGAAGCCTTGAGCACCATGCTGATGTTGTGAGTCCCCTTTTCGCGTCCACTTCTGTCGTGATATTCCAAACTTGGGGAATAGGTTGGTCCGTTCTCCGCTGTCACGCCCGTTTCCATTGTCGGTGTTCGGAACAAGCTCGAACCCGATGAAGTGAGCTCCAAATTCCTTAAGATTTTCACCAATCCCTCGCTTGAAACACCCCAACCGGTGCTGGTGTCGTTTGCTTACAACGGAACAGCCTACAGTCCTCCGTGTTCAAGGCACCTTGGTCGCTTCCCTCCTCGCCGCATTCGCCGCCATGTTGTGCAAGCAGCAGTCCGACGTTTGACTGTCGCGTCCAAGCCGAGACGCGTGGGGCTGTTACCAATCCATCCCCGGCGCAAGATGAGTAGGATGATCACTCGACATTTCTATCTCGTCACGTTTGTCCTTTACACTTCGAGTCGCCCCCCCCCCCGACCCCGGCGAAGTTGTCGCCAGGGTGTCACGGGTTTCACCACATCCGGTCTCTTCTTTTGCTCTTTTTCCGCTGCCGTTCTATACCACAATTGACCCCTCTCCGGACACCCCGGAGGCTCTGGCCAAGCGGTTCCCGTCCGCTGATATCCTCCCAGCATATCCTCCCACCTATCCCCATTCAGACCGTGCTGGTCATGACCAGCTATGAAACTATACTGTCCAAGTGGTCTCATTGTCACTAGCAATTTGTCCATCCACTTGCCGAATCTGCTCTCACTGTTCTTTGCTGATCTGCAATGCGCACCCGTGGCAGTCATGCATGAGCCGAAGACAACAGCATTCGGCCTTCACTTAGTATGGTTTTGACCCACTACAGACACAACCGTCACTCGCTCTGAAGCCTTTCAAGGCCGGGGGGGGGAGCGATGCTACAAAATCTTTTGGGAGTACAGACAGATGTCGCGTCCGTTGGCTCCGGGGCCGGTGTTGGTATTCGAACTAGCGATAATCGTGTGAGATAAGATCCTCACGAAACAGCAAAGATGTATATTGTACCTAGACGATAATCGTGTGAGATAAGACTACAGATATGTTAGTCTAGGTTGCGAAGGTAGAAAGATAATATACGTACTCCTCACGAAACAGCAAAGATGTGAGGAGACGAAGGGGAAAAACGAGCTACTTATATGACCCGTAACTATCGCGTAGGAGTTGTAAACTATTGAACATCGGAACAAAGGTGCAATATTCTGATAGTTGGTGTGGGACGCTGGGCGCTGTGGGCGGGTGTGTCAGCGGTTGACGCTCTTTTTTCCCTCTCGCTAACCTCACCCCCGACCCCCCTCGACTCATTGAACATCCCCCTCTCCCCACCTTAGTGTGATCCTCCACCACCGTGTACACATCACCGATAATAGATATCATTCTCCTGTGCTCCCTCCACGCTGGCTTCGATCACGGTCGCGGGCAGCCCGCAGATGCTAGTCGGGACCTTGGCATTTACCTCGATGGTCATGCACAGTCACTGTAGATTTTCAGTATGCAAAATCTTGTTTGCAATCCGTTTGATATTCCCATCTGCGCGAGGTTTAGCTTAGAAGGTGGCCCGTGTCTTCCACACGGAAGATCTCGACTCCTGTTCGTACCGTTTGTGTAGAAACGTCGTGCCGACTCGGAAGTGGCGACGGCTCAGACTTCAAATCGAAAGGGTACCGGTGTAGGTCATCGCCCAGAGCACTCAGCCATGAAATCTTGACATATTTCATACATGCAAAGGACTGGTATGGAGAACCGACACGAGAACTTGAGCGGAAAGAGTCGTCAGATATCCCGCCAGATAACGCGTCTGTACCCGCTCTGAGCGCCGAGCGCCGGCACGGAATAGAGTCAAAGCCACGAGGCCAATCATCCACTATCGCACCACCATCTATCGCACCATCGCCTACGCTGATCCAACATCGACATGGACGACATACGGGGCTCGTTCTCCAAAATGAAGAAGAAAGCCAAGCACCGACTCGGACTAACAGGGAAAAAATATACACCGGACGGAATGGCGGCCAACCCCGGTGGGGAGGGGGCCGACTCGACGAGTTCGCTTCCGCAACCAGAATCTCACGTTGTAGTGGGCGGAAGTTACGACGGAGAAGGGGATAAAGCCGACGCAGCTGGAGAGCCAGATTTTTCGACGGGTCCACCTCCTCAGCCAGATGGGCTAGAATCTGTGCCAGCGCGTGGGGACGACGACGGTCAAGAAGGGGGAGGGGTAGACGACGATGGAGGGGATCCCACTGGTCAGAATCCGCACTCGGACAGTGAGATCGAGGTGGGAAGCGGAGGCTCATCCAGTCGAGAGACCGAATGGTTTTCCCTCTCCGGATCCACTCCTTCACTGAGCTTGCACGGTGGGGAACCCGATGGTACGTAAACGCGGTCATTCTGGTCCTTTCTCTGATCGTTCCTTTGGACGACGTAGACACCTTTACCGTTCCTGACCACATATCGGAGGGCCTTCACCCCGACGGAAGCGTCCAACCGGGCGTTGATGCGGATGAGAACAAATCGAATCGCATCACGTCCGAACTGCTTTGTGGAGTGAGAGACTCCGCAGGTGCCTCCGGTCCGCTCAAATCCGTCGCGGGATACCTCTGCTTTATTCTCGACAGTTGCGAGGTATGGTCTCCTTCCCGCGCGTCTGATTCAAAATGCTTACGGTCGTTCTAGCGAACGGAAGTGAATGAAAATGCCATAGAGTTGTTGGCACTCAGGGTCAAAAAAGTTTCTGAACTGCTCTCTGGAACTATCTCCCCGGGTGATGTCAATGAGAAGGAGAGGACAAACAAGCTGGAACGGTGAGCCTACATTCTTCAAAGTTGAGAGCCAAGCCTGATGCACGCCTGGGATTGCCAGGAAATTGAAAGAGATTGGCAAAGCTATGGGCTCGGTGGCAATCCAGGAAGACCTCGCGATTTTCCTCGGAGTCCCCGAGAACGCACAGAAGGTTAACGATTTGGTGGAGGATATTCGTGATGCCTTGATGGACTACCAGGTCTAATCTCCCGTGACTTGCTCTCATCGTAGCTGACATCCGCTGCAGACATCGTTACGGCTGGACATCGACGACGAGCACTGCCAACAGCTTGTGAGTCTCACTCCCTTCCAGTCCCACCTTTCATAATAACTTGCAAATAGGGAGATGCGGATCGTCGGCTTCTAGAAGACATGTGTCCCACAAACGGGGCCGGGTACCGTTCCGGGAACAGGCAGGGGTGTCTGAGGGGGACCAGGGCGGATGTCCTCCTACAACTCGAACGTTGGCTGAAGGACGAACGGGATCACTGCGTGTTCTGGCTGAACGGCCTTGCGGGGACCGGGAAGTCGACCATCGCCCAGACGTTTGCTGAGACTTGCTTCGCCGACGGAAGGCTTGCCGCAAGCTTCTTCTGCTCACGAGATTTCGAGAATAGAAGCAATCTCCAAGCGATCTTTCCAACTCTCGCCTTCCAGCTTGCCTATCGATACCCCCCATTTCGAGAGAAGCTGCTCAGAGTTCTGAGAGCCAACCCTGGTGTTTCACAGGAGTCTCTTTGTTCCCAAATGGAGAGGATAATTGTTGGCCCATTGAAAGCTGCCCCCATTCCCATTCCACTTATCATCATTGATGCCCTCGACGAATGCAAGGACGAAGAACCTGCCTCTGCTCTTCTTTCCGTGCTCTCCCGTCATGTGGACGAGATCTCCAATGTCAAATTTTTTATTACTGGTCGACCGGAGCCTCGAATCCGGTCCGGGTTTCGTCTCAGGTCACTCCAACCCATCACAGAAGTTCTAAGGCTGCATGATGTAAAACGATCCTTGGTGGATAGTGACATCAAGCTGTTCTTCAGGATTCGGTTGGCCGAAATTTCCAAAACTCGGAGTGACTGCAACTTCACAGAAGATTGGCCAAATCCATCAGACATCAACATTCTCTGTAAAAAGGCAGCAGGATTCTTCATCTATGCTTCAACAGTTGTCAAATTTATTGGATCCAAGTACCACACACCCACTGAGCAACTGGACCAGATCATCTCCTTCCCACAAAGCACTGCCAATGAAGGAAGGTCTGGGATTGACCTCCTTTACACCCAGGTCCTTGAGCAAGCAGTTGATGACATGGATGGAGATGCCAAGAAAATCTACTCCTGTTTCAGGACTGTGGTTGGGGCAGTGCTACTTGTGATTAACCCTCTTTCAATAATAGCACTTTCAGAGCTACTGGGAGTGTCCAACATCTCCACTGCCCTCCGCTCCCTCCATTCCCTCCTCCTTGTCCCTGAGAGCATAGAAGACCCCATCCGACCCTTCCACAAGTCATTCCCTGACTTTCTCATGGATCCAGTTCGGTGCAAGGATGTACAGCTCTTTGTGGAGCCTGCAGTTCATCATGCAGAGGTTCTGCTTTCATGCCTCAACCTGATGGGGAAAAGGCTGAAGAGGAACATTTGCAACCTGGATGACTATGCTGTTCTCAGTGTTCTCAGTGAGGTCACAGACCTTTCTACTTGCAAGAAGGTTCACATTGGAGGAGCTTTGGAATATGCATGTAGATTCTGGTCAAAACACCTCCTGATGGTCCCTAGCAGCAGCTCTCATGTTGGAGAAGTGCAGAAAGCAATTGAGGAGTTCTTCACAAGACATTTGCTATATTGGATTGAGGTGCTTGCTCTCACTGGAAACCTTGGTGTTGGGGTTTATGCCTTGAATGATGTTGAGCAGTGGTATGATTTGGTAAGTGCTGTATATATTGTTTGCTAAGGCCTGTACCCATGTTCTCTGTTCAGGCAGGTATTTCATGCATGTGGATAAATGACAGCAAGAGATTACTTTTGGAAAATTTTGATATAATCCATGACTCTCCTTCCCAATTATACCATTCAGCCCTTCCATTTTCCCCATCCTCATCTTGGCTCCATGATTGCTATTGTCCAGAGCTCTTGCAGGTGGCTAAGGTGGTCAAGGGTCTCCCAACAGAATGGGAGATGTGTTCCCGCACAGCTTCTCTGGATGACATTCCATATTCTCTCTCATACTGGAACAACACTACTGCAGTTGGGTCTGAAAGTGGAGACATCTTCATCCTTGATGCAATCACAGGCAGCCAGACAGGTGTCCTCTCTGAGCACACAGATGCAGTGGTATCTGTCACCTTCTCATCAGATGGGACATCACTTGTATCTGGGAGTGATGACAAGACTGTCAAGCTCTGGGATGTGCAGACTGGTGGTGTTGTTAGGACATTTCATGGCCACACTGCCCAGGTTCTCTCTGTTTCAATCTCAGCAGACCACACTACAATTGCATCAGGCTCTGAGGACAAGACACTTCGTTTGTGGGACACTCAGAAGGGGGAGTGTCATCAAATCATACAGCACCAGGAAGAGGTGTGTTGTGTTAGGTTCTCCCCCACAAACCCCCAGTGCCTCATATCTGTATTTTATGAACCACTTCAGAATAATGGAACTGTTCAGCAGTGGGACATCAACAGTCACAAAGTTGGACCCACATATGATGGTCACTACATTGCATTCTCCCCAGATGGCACCCAGTTTATTTTAAGTGGAGAGGATTATGCCACAGTTCACAATACCAATTCTGGACTTGTTGTGGCAAAATTTCACCAGCCCAACACTGAAAGATCTGTCCTCTGCTTCTCCCCTGATCACAAGCTTGTAGTTGTCACTGCTCATGACAATATCTATGTTTGGGACATCACTGGCTCAGACCCTCACCTTGTTGAGACCTTCATTGGTCATACCTCCGGTATTACCTCCATTACATTTTCTTCTCCATCTACCCTCATCTCAGCATCTTATGACAAATCAGTCAAGTTCTGGCAGATTAGTGCCTCATCAACAGGCCCAATTGTGAATGATCCAAATTCCACACCCCTCATCCTAGCCCCAACCAAGTCTACTGCTCTGAAACCACAAAATGAGTTTGTTATCCCCAGTGATTTGCCAGATGGGGTAGTGAAGACCTGGGGTATCTTGACTGGCCTCCACAAGGGATCCCTCCAAATTCCAGCTCAAGACTCCCACCAGAATAACACCCAGCTGATTGACAACAAATTGATCTTTGTTTGGCATGAAGATGAAAAGATCAACATCTGGGATGCTGAGAAAGGGAAACTCCTCCAGACAATCAATGTGCCTGGAGGTAGTGTTAAGTACCTCTGGATATCAGGGGATGGGACCAAGGTTTTCTGTGTATATAGAGAGTCTATTCAAGCATGGGATATCCAGACAGGAGAGGTTGTGGGCAATGTGAGGGCCCAAGATATGGACTTTTGGACTCAGGGTGGAATAATGGCTGGTGAGAGAATGAAGTTTGAAGGAATAGAGGGCTCAAAAATCTTGGCTATGGTTCAGGTGTCAAATCTTGACTATTATAGGGGATGGGACTTTGGGATCCCAGGCTCACCCCCTGTCCTGTTTTTAAGTGGTGAATATCCCCCAGCCAGGTTCTACCTCAATGATAACAAGATGTGGGGAATTGAGATGTCTAGGATGTATGATATAGTCACTTGGAAGGTAATTGTTCAGCTACCTAAGAGATTTGGGAAGGCATTTCATGCACAGTGGGATGGTCATTATCTTGTTGTTTCTTTTAGGTCAAAAGAGGTAGTGATTCTTGACTTCAGTAATGTGTCTCTCTAGTAGGCCTATATGTAGAACATGTATTCTCTTTACTTATGCCTCAAGTCCTCTGTACTAAATATTTCATTGCTTGACAAGTGCAGTGTTCAGACTCATACTATACAACTAGCTGATAGATTCAGAGAGGTTGTCCATAAAATATATGCATCCAACAAGCAAAGTATGTGATCATCAAGGTAAAACCCCACAGAAGTGGGGGTCCACATTCATGGTAAAGTGTTCAGAGAAGGAAAACCTTGAGCAGAAACAAAAACAAAGAAAGATGGAAACTACATAAACCACAAAGCAACAAACAGAGGTGACACAATAACACACATGTGTAGAGAGAGACGGACGAGAATGTACCATCCATCAACACAATCAAAACCTAGGACAGTGGTCAACCCCTCTTGAGAGTGACCAACGGGACCCTGAGGGTTATCAATCTTCGTCCTCAGAGCCAGGGCAGCCGGGTCAGTAGACCACATGTTGTACTGCGTCAATGCGTCCTCGGCCTCCCTCAACTCCGAGTCTGTCGCTGACAGGTACATATCCAGGTCCGTCCTCCTCCTACCCTGCGCGACCTCCTTCATAACCGTCTCCAGCTGCTCCTGCACCTGAGGGATCAACTCCTTATACTTCAACCACAAGGTCGCCAACCAAAGGACCATAGCCGCCGGGTTTTCCACGTTCGCGATCGCATCCATCAGCTCCGGGTTGTCGATGCACCTCCTGAGAGGCTGAGAGTCGTCCGGCACCGATGTGAAGTACTCCAACAATTTCCATTTCTCCGTAACGATGTGGGGACGCCAGTGAGAGGAATTGACCGTTCCGAACAGAACCACGAAAGTAGCCTTCTGAACGTCGTAGGTGTGCTCGATGCCGTCGATGGCCGAAGCCCAGTCGACGCACAAGCTCCTCATCTGATCGGGTTCCATGATCGGGTGGGGAGTGTTGAACCATCTGTCCCCGATGAGAGGGAGGAAGAAGAGCGCGGCCTTGCGCAATTGGAATGGCTTGTCGTTCTGAAACACGTAACAGATACCGCGGACGAAGGAAGGCTCGGTTGGGTCGAACCGCTTCAGGGCCTCGATGGTGACAGGTCCGGACGCGTAGGCCAACGTACGAAGAGCGTTCTGGATCGGTTCGTCGTGGTCCTGACCACCCCTGGTGGCCAAGTCGAAGTAGTGATCCAGGAACATGAGAATATCTTGAGGATCCTCGACCCACGGCAGGAACTTGTCCCATTTGTAGGTCCCGTGCATGGTCAGACGAGAAGCCTCCCACTTCTTTTCCGGGGAATAGGCGGGAGAGACGGGGGTCTGCATGACGACGTGGGACAGTTGATAACTCTTCTGGGCGATATCGTTTTCGCAGAGGGGAGCGATCAGCTCCATGGCCACCAGCGCTCAATCAATCTCCTCGGTGGTGGGATTGGCGCTCCCGAACGTCGCCGTGAGCTTGTCGTAGATCCTGGTGATCTGGGGGCTGCGTTTGTGACTATAGAATGGCGAAAATTCAGCCTTGCATCAGAGAATAGGTGCCATATCAGCTTACCTCTTGTCGGCGACCAACAGGTCATCGACGTGCAACTTGATTCCGAGTAACGGGCCGATGATAAGCAGACAGTCCACGACGATCGGCGCCGGTGGGGGAGGTTCCAATCGGAGGGAGTGGAGAACGAACTCCTTGATGTCATCGGGTAAAGTTTCGCCTTTCCTGAGAACATCCCAGGTGCGGTAGAGGAGAATATGGCCCATCCAAAAATGGTGGGGAATATTGAAGGTAGAATTCTGCCAGTACATGGGCTCGAAGTCACCGAAGACGCGATCGATGATCCCGAGGGTCGATTCCAGATCCGAGTCTCCTTCGGAATGTCTTCCCATCATCGAATGCCGGTTCGAGATGGACTTGAAGACCGCCTTGTCGGACACGTGACCGATGCACTTGCGCTGGGTCGCGAGGTGGAGGAGGGCCTTGGCGCTGAGGTACGCCTAGTTCCTGAGCTTGGGGATCACCACGGGTCGTCCGGACGATCGATCGAAGCATTCGAGAACCGTGTCGTAGAGTCTTTCGAGTGAAGTGGTCCGGATGCCAGCATACCAAACGACCTCGGGGATGAATCTCATGATGACCATGATGACGTCCGTGTCCATCGACATCTCGAACATCCAGGCGATGCAGTTCGAGTCTAAGACGTAGCCATCCCAATCGGTCTCCTTATTGAACAGTGGGGTTGGCTGGTCGACAATGTTGGCCATGGGCAACTCGATATGTTCCATGCCGGCTCCATCGAATGTACCAAACCTGCCAAAGCCGTAGGGACCGCCAGACTTGGGTCTCGATAGTCCCTTCTTCTTCCGGGAGAAGATGTCCTTGAACCACTTCCTGGTTCGCTTCAGGTACTTCTTGTGCTCGTCGTCGAAGCGAATCAAGAAGCGAAGGATGAGGGAGGCAGGGGTTTGGAACGGGCAGTTGTAGGATAGGGTAGCGGCGGAAACGATGAGCAAGTAGAAGAGGAGACCGAATGCAGTGAAACCGATCAGACGCCAGCGATAGCTTTGTTGATGAAGAAGAGGTAGTTGGAGAGCGCGTAACCGAGGAGGAGGAGGGCGGCTTGAAGCATGAGGGGTAAACATTCCATCACGAAGTCAAAGTGCCAGGTGACCATTCCGTTCATCTTGCGTTGTCGATGGCGACTGTGATTGATAACGGATCCGCGCATCTCGACTTGCGCGTAACGGTTGAGCCATTGCTTTCCTAACATGGCGACGAACGCGGCGAGGAGAGAAGCGGCCAAGCTGGAGTAGAGGATGGCTTCGACATGGACGACAGTGGGATCGGGGCCGGTCCACTGAGGGATGGCGGCGTCTTCACCGGTGGGGGTGTTCCCTAGCGAGACGCTGGCCGTAATTGTGAGGAGCTGATAGATCATTTGCTGGTAATCAGGTTGAAGGTTGTTTTGGACGTCGACGATGAAAGCGGATGTTACGGCGGAGAACAAACCGGACTGCCCCCCGCAAAGTTAGAATCACGGTTGAGGCGAATACGAGAGAAAGAGCGGATGCTTACGAAGATCAAGGTGGTGTTCAAGTCTTCATCGTATTTCTTCATAAGGTCGCTGTCGTACTCGTCGGCTTCTCGCTGAAACTTGTCGTAGAACCCGACGCGGGCGCTGCTGACTGTCCCAAGGAGGTTTGGAAAGAGAGACGGCAATGCCTTGAGCATTGCATCCTCCATGCTGGAAAAGAAAACAACGCGTCAGTAAATGATTGAATAGGAAGGGCAGGCTCAATAAAACGCATGCTTTTGGGCTAATAGTTGCTTCCCTCATGATGTGCTACGAGGAGCCGGGGAGGAATTCCGAGGAAAGGTCGCGCTCGATGGGCGGCGGGAGACGAAGAGGGTCGAACTGAGTGGAGGGGAGTGGGTCGCAGGAAGGGTGGGGACGGCGCCCAGTGTCGGGAGAGGAGTCAGTCGCAACCAGAACGGGGACATACAGCCCTTTGCATACATCAGCAAAACGGCAGAAAACTGATCTGGCCAGACGGGAATTGCCGGGTCAGACGGGGGCAGACCAGGCCAGACATTCTCCCGACTCCCCGGATATTTGCTGACGATCCAAAACGCGACACAAGGA
>Ga0307517_10008667_pt1 | contig 14562 bp, 19 predicted proteins | sample 23_EM_MG_FD_194515 | JGI IMG/M metagenome (GOLD analysis project Ga0307517, IMG submission 194515) | Populus trichocarpa ectomycorrhiza microbial communities from riparian zone in the Pacific Northwest, United States - 23_EM | ecosystem: Host-associated > Plants > Roots > Unclassified | place... | reverse complement strand
GACGTTTTTTCTCTGTTTTTGATTCAGTGACCGATACGTGGTTCCACCTTGTCAGGCTCAAATCAAAAAGGAGAATGTAAGCGCCCACATTACACCATTCCCGACTCTCGACTCATTTTTTTTTTTTGATAGGAATGGGCCGAGGACCGATGAGCACTGATCCCTTTGTCTTTATTTCTCCTTCTGTCGTTTCCTGTTCATGTATAGTTTGCAATTCAATTCCTTTCGCTCATGATAATAATGCCTTTGATGCCTTTGCCATGAATCCCTTTGACTCGAGAGGGGCCAAGGGATCAGCTTACCTAAGACCGGTTTCGAACCTGTTTTGGTCTTGCTGGGTTTTTCTGTTTGCTGTTTAAATATTGTCCTACTTAATCACTTATGCACATACTACCACCTCCCAACTAATAATGCCTATCCCAGACCTCCCTGGCCGTCTTGTTCCTCGTCACTCCCAGCAGGAGAGTTGGTTGAAGAGTCATGTCGCACGGATGTGTCACTTCGACAACCCCGAAAAGCAAGTTTCATTTCGATCCTTGAGATTCACAAGTGGCGTTAACCACATAATTTGTTAAGATTCCCCGGCAGTCAGCCAGTCAGTTTTGGTGTCAAGGATCTTGCAAAACTCGAGGGACAAGAGTAAATCGCTTTTTGTCATATCTTTTCTCGCTCGTATCTGACTGATTTTTGCCTTTTGTTCTCTGCAGTTACTGGGTTTGTGAAAAGTCGGATGGTATCCGTGTGCTTTTCCTGGTCGTAACGGATTTGGAGACAAGGGATCAGTCGTCTTTCATCGTGCGTGTCCTTCCATTTTTGTCGTAATCATCCAACAATTCTTTGGCACTTAGATCGACCGCCATAACACATATCGCGAAATAACTGGAATCTTCTTCCCGCACCATGAAAATCCAGTTATGCCCTTGCGAAACACCCTTATCGACGGAGAGTTGGTGATCGACATAGACCGAAATACACGAAAAGTGCGTGTGACATTGCAGTTTTTGACTTGTTCGCTTACATGTCATTTTAATAGGAAACAATGCGATTTCTCGCCTTTGACTGTTTGGTTATTGATGACCAGAACGTGATGAACCGTCCACTGGATAAACGCTATGGTGTACGTCCTTTGACCTTTTTACAATTCCACGCGCAAGCTCAATCATATTCCTCAGAGGCTGAAGCAATGGTTTCATATGCCCTATGAAAAGATGCTTCGCGATCATCCCCACGTTGCAGAAACGCAGCCATTTGAGTATGTACGCTTCGAAAGTCTTTGACCAATATATTCACAGATCTATTATTGCAGTATCCAAGTGAAGATAATCAATCTCTCGTACCACGTCGAGAAAGTCTTCAACGAGGACATACCAAAACTGGAGCACGGCAACGATGGGTTGATTTACACCTGCGTCAGCACCCCCTACCAGCCCGGGACAGATACCAATATGTAAGAAACTTTACTTATCATAGAACTTCCAGCTCAACATGCCGAATAGCTTGAAGTGGAAACCTCCGTCAGAGAATTCCATCGATTTCAAACTTGTTCTTCGTTTTCCGCCATCGAAATATAACCCAACGGAACCTGATTGGCACGCCAAACCTCTTTTTTTGTTATATGTATGGTGCGGTGGAGACAAATATGAGGAATATGATGATATGTGTGTTGAGGATAATGAATGGGAGGAGTGAGTGTCCCCATTGCCAAGAAATTCGTATCTCATTGCGAACGGAAGGTTTCTGTCATTGTATCCCCAGGCTGACTTATTCCCCTTTATCCAGGCTCAAGAAGTTAGGAGAACAAATCGACGATCGCGTTGTTGAGGTTCATTGGGATCCAGCCATATCTCGTTGGCGCATGATGCGGTTCCGAGACGATAAGCCACACGGAAACCACCGCAGTGTCGTCGAGAATATCATTCAAAGTATCGCTGATGGTGTCGAAAAGGATGCTGTATGTTCTATTTATGCTTATCGTTTTGTATTCTCTGGCTTATCTTGACCCTTGAGCTCCTGGAACGATCTCTGGCGATTCGGTCAGCCTGGAAGGCACGTCAACCGATACAACAGAACGTGTCTCAGGCACCGCAACAACAGCAGCAGCAATCGTATCAGCAGTCATCAATGCGCCCACCGCCAGTGCCTGTGGCGGCACCCCACACTCTACTATCCGCCCCTAGTGTTGAATTTCGATACGGCCCACTCGCGCCGTCGCCCTGGAGCAAGGTCTCTGGGCCATCGGTATATGCCGGCATGAAACGCTAGGACCTCTCCTGAAGTTATCGGCGGGTTGCAGGTCCAGGAAGCCATCTGCCAGGTAGCGGCGATCCCATGTTATCATTTTTTTCTTTGGATGATGAACGGCGCTCACTCTACCATTCACCAAGCCAACACTATGTCGCCCTCGCAGCGTTCTTTCACCCGCTTCTATTCGTCGTCACTACGATCGCCATCAACACTCATTTTGTTATAGCTTCCTCGAACGTGATTATGGGAGGCCAACTGAGGTTGCTTGGAAATGATGTCGTCGTCATCGCTCGCCATTGCTGGACTTGTCAGAGCAAGGGCCAGAGATCAGATGCCCCGCAGAACCCCATCGTTATCTTAAGCGGTAAATTGCTAAGATTGGCGAGAGGTCCCTTTTGGTCCAGTTTCCATTTTACACTTTCTTACAATGGAGCAATTACTTATAAATGGGGTATGCAGTCAAATTCGCTGTTAAATGAATGTATGGATGTATCCACCATCCCACATTATCTCTGGCTCTCAACATATGGAAGCGATCAATTTATCCATGCAAGAATATGTTATGCAAGGATCAAGTATTCTGGGACTTAGAATCGTTCGAAATTTCTTCGCCGACTCTCGCATCGACGGCTTCGGCGCCCGTGGGCCCCGATACTTCTGCCCCGTCGCCAATTTGAATTTTGTAGTGCACCGACAGTGGTTTGAGTCGTGAGCGCTGATGCGACGCACGAGGGCGATGGTGTCATTCCCTGTCTTTCAGTTCCCCTTTTGACCCTCACGTACACATTCACTCGCGCATCGTTCCTTGTGCTGTCTAACGTCAAAAGTCAAAAAAACGCCTCTACTACCTATTCCCTGGATACCGCACCCGACCAGACCCGACCTTGTTCTGACCACGTCCCCAGGGACAGATGTACGCAAATAGGTTCCAGAGATCCTTTTTCCGATCCCAAAAACCGGGGTTTCTGGCTCCCCGGTGCAAGACTCGCCTTACTGTTGAGATTCATTCTGGGACGATCCAATTTCGAATTTCGCAGAGGCACAACTCCGAACAAGAACGCAGCACAGGCTATTAATATTTAAACGACGACGATGACGCAGAACAACATGGTAATTGGGGGTGATTGAATAAATGGGAATGATGGGAAAGCGTGATTAACATCGATAGCAATGAGGCGGATAAGGTGGATGGATGGCAGAGCTTCGGCACCAAGGATATGATAAGAAGATTCGAGTACATTCTTTTGAATGAAGTAGAAAAAGAAAAATTGTAAATATTTTTAAGTTTACGAATCTCTTTTTAACCGTTGCTCTTTTTTTGTTGGTTTTCGATGGTCGAGAGAAAAATGGAACAAAAGGTGGAAATATTGCAAGGAAGGAGGGCTGAAAATCATCCACCTCCCTCGCTATTTATTTCAAGTAATAACTGAACTTGAAGGAAATGTAAATGGGACGAGATCGTGATGGGTCGTAACGATGACGGTTCGGGGAAGAGTTTTTGTGGGATGAGAGCAGATTGCAGGCGGATAACAATGGGCAGCATAGGTGGGGGGCACAAGACTAGTGAAAAAGAACAAAGATGAGGTAAAGAGGAAGAAAAAAAACTGAATGCATATATCTAATCGTTACAAATGATGAGGGGATGAAGAGACTTGAGAGGGAGAAAACGAGAAAGAGAAGACCAGCATGCTGATGAGGATGAGGTCGATGTTGTGGGTAAAAGTGCAGATACTTTTACCACCTCTCCCGTTTGAGGGCGAGGGGCGTGGTTGGTGTGTGTGCAACATGAGGAGATGAAGTCCGGTGAGGGTACTTCGTCTGGTCAGGCAGATGCGTGTGCTGGTGGGTTGGGTCAAGAACAAAAAGAACAAAAAAAGGGATAACACGGGAACCAATATAAACGCATCCAACAGAATGGAAAACGTGAAAATAGAATAGATAAACTGTAAATTTATCGTGACGACGGAAAATGTAAAACGGGGTCGTAATAAAGCATCAGCTGTCCAGGGCGAGAAATGCGATGGCGGCTAGGAGAAGAGGACACAAGGAGACCGGGGCCTGCGGGATGTGGCGAAAAGGCGACCAGAGGAGGAACAGGTAGGAATGTATCCCTTCCTGGAGAGGCACAGCTGGTGAATTCGTGAATAGAAGAAAGGTGTAGATTTTTGGGCTAAAATGAGCATTAACGGGTTTTGGTCGTCATGAAAGCATGGGTGACGAGAGGAAAGGTCGTAAAATGCCGTGCTTGTCGTTGCAACGATGCGATGCGATGGGGAAGAAGGGAAAAAAATGAGAATAAACAAGACGTGATGCGAGAAAATGGATGCAGTAAATTGGATGAAAATAAAAGGGTTCTTGAGGATGTCAGTTCGTGTGATACGACGGTTGGTATGGATGCACACTAATCAGGATGTGATTGTGAGGGAAGAGGGACCGTCGGGTTGTGGTGCTAAGGTGGAGCGCGTAATATGCAGATGAGTATTGCAGGTTGTGGAGATGGGTTGTGCGAGGAACATGAGAGAAGAACAGAGAGGAGGAAGACGGGAGAGATTTTGACAAGATGGCGTGAAGAATGACAAGGGTGTAAACCTCGAGTGATTTTAAACGAGCATTCGTTTCCTGAAGCTTCGTGGCCCGGGTCTCGTTAATTGAGAAAGTCTGGGGCTGAGGAAAGGGGCGAGACGGCGAAGTCAGCATATTGTGCTTCGTGGTCGTCTGTGAGAGACAAGCAATCTCCAGCCGTGAATGGGCATAAGAGAATAGGCGATAGCGAGCCGAAACGGCTGCTGTGTCTCTGGGAGAGCAGCGGGAGGGTGGAATCTTCAAGGAAGCCCATGTCCATGTCGGACATGCCCAAGGCAAAGCCCTCAATTGAGGCTGCCGCTGCCTCGGGTGTCGACTCCAATGAAGAGGACAGGGAGTCGAGGGTGTGGTGCCGGCGTGTCGGCGTGTGGGGTGTGATGGATAAACCAGAGAACTGTTCGGTCGGAAGGGCGTGGTCCGTGGTCTGATGGATGGGGAATAGACAGGTACGGGACGAAGATAATCAATTTGGGCGCGCTGTCAATGTCTAGGGCGGATACATACCTCGCTGGAGACACCTGTAGGACCCGATAACCATGGCAGGGACAAGGGTGATTGGCGCTCAACACCAGCATCGGCAGATTGGATGTGGATACCCATGGACTCATCGAGAGGAACGATGTCCTGAGTGCCATGGTTGCGATCCTCTTGCTCCTGGTCAGCGCTAGGGTCGCACTGGCCGTCGGAGACTCTCCACCACTCAATGTCTGCCAGGACCCGCCTGCTGGTCGTCTCTGAGCCCGAGGAGCGCCTATGGCCGTTCCCTCTGGCGGCGACTGCCCCGTTTGAGTACGGGGACGAACGAACTGCGGGGGACGAGGCTGTACGACGAAGAGAGGGCATTGTAGATGAGGGACAGCCGCCTAACGCAGTGCCTGAGGACGGTGGAGATGGGAGGACACAAGGGAAGCGAAAAAAAGTGAATTTGGTTTATATATTTCCGGGTGTGACATGGGCTTTCTAACACCCTTTGAAAAAATTAAGAGCCTCTTCTTGATCCTCTATCAGCCTTGTTCGCCTGTCACTACAGAAACTCTATAAGTATAACTAGACATGCATAACTGTTGTGGTAATACATAAATACTTTTGATCCCTTGTATTTACTTTATCTCATGAGACTGCTACCGTGATGCACGGCCTACCAGATGCGCCAGAACCAACCGGCAGTATCTATGTCAGTACCTATCGATACCTATCCCTGGACCATTCTTCCCCTCTACAGCTGCCTCATGGCATAACCTGGCAATTCTACGGATCAGCGCATCCACACGGCGATGCCCGGGCTCAAAAGACAACAGGACACCTCCACGTCTCTTTCCTCACCTCTTTCATTGTGCGCGTTTCGGGGGGCAATTCTCTATGTACGAGCCCGAGGCGACGTAAAAACGCGTAAAAACGCGTCCAGCGAGGCGGGACGACGCGTCTAATTAACTGAGTGACGCGAATCACAGGCAATCCAAATTAAGTCCGAGACTACAGCTCTTGTTCCTGCCACGCACGCCGCTCAAACTAATCACCATGCACCGATTTGCGATTTGATCAAGATTTGAATTTCACCATGTACTTTCCCCTCACCGGTCTCTCCAGTCCACATAGAAGCAAGGCAGTGTCGGTCCACTCATCACGATGTCTTGCAAATGTGGACCCTTCAGAGGAAGCGTCTGACAGTAATCACAATCGCGTCATCAAGTGAATTTGCGCCCCACCCTCCTCGTTGTTCCATCAGCGAGATAGAGGGCAAGAGGCTAGCGTAGGAACGTTAAGTAATTAATGAATCCCACTGTTATCGCGAAAGATGTCCTAAGCCGGGATAGCCTCTACGTAAAAAATGTAAGGAACCCTGCAGTCGGCGTTGGCAGCAAGGGTAAATACTCTGATCAGTACAAGCCTACAAGGACCCCTGGAAGCGCCTCTCAATGATACAGGTTGTTGGAGAGGTCTTCGAGACCTTGCAGTGTCACGAAGAAGGAGAAATCCCAGATCAAAGGGCGCTTTCGGGGGTCCTTCAGTATTGATGGCTATGTGACATAGCCATCATTAGTAGTATGTGCAATCAGAGCAGCCACCCTTGCGAATTCGAGACGATTACAGATCTCGCAAAATCCACGAAGCGCGAGAAGATGTCCATGGAACGTGTCTCCGCCGACAAGGCACGCTCGCTTTTGGTGTGCGCGCTCTCACCCAGAACTCAAAACCGTAAATTACCGTCACGGCTCGGACACTTGGTCGAGCGGTGTCGCAACTTGAAGGGAACAGGTATTGAATGGGTAGGCCCACCATCACCAATAAAATCGTCAATCGATTGCTTCATCCATCCGTTTGGTAAAGCCGCTATAGAAACACCCTATGTACCTCCGCCATCGAATAGAAAACCATAGTCGATCTCCTGCGACGTCACGGTAGAAGCCCGCTAGTTTTCGGGACCTTCCCGCTCCATCTTCTATCAGTCGCAGAGGGGTGTATCTACGACGTCGAGAATGAGGGCATCACTTTCAACTTCCACGCGAGGTTCCAAGTATAGAGGTAAAATATCGGCATCGATACCAGCTCTTCTCTGCGCATGGTCATGAATCGGTCGTGTGAGACGTTCGCATACAAGAGAGATCATCAGCACTGAGTGGGGTATTGTAGGATAGTAATGGCAATAACTTTAGGCTACGTTACATCATAACTGAGATCAGCTCGCAAAATGTGTGCGATATTCAAATAAGCACAGATGGCAGCGGCCCGTTGGAAGGGCGAGGGAATGGAGAACCTCGAAATATAGAAAGTTCAAATGGACCTGGTGTGGAGTGGGTCACAATTCGCCACATGGACGACCGCGTCCCACAGATTTACTAGAATAAGCGGCGCCAGCGCCAGTCACTGTCATTCTTGTCCAGCAACGGGATCCGAGTGTCACAGGTCGAGCAGATGTCGCAGTTCCTACCGCAGTAATAGGAATAATAATTGCCGCTTTTGACATGTGCCCAGCAAGAAATGTAGCACAACGGATAGATTGATTCAAACCTCAGGCACAAACTTGCGGGGCAAATCATGAATGCCAAGCGGGGTGTGAGCAGCAGACAAAATCCATCGGTTCGTCCAGATATCCCAGTGGAGGAATTCCTCAAGGACCTTGGTCTTGACCGGTTGGAAATACCGCTCGGTGTTTGATCACAGAATAGTGACGAACATCCGGGAGGCGAATTGTGGTTACAATTGAGTTGTCGGTGCTTATCCATCCTTCATTAATTCATTATCCATGTCTCTCGTGTTACAAACCGTAAGATATTCATCAATTATATAACGTCGTGGGTTGAAGATCTTTGGCGACTTATGAGAGAGAAATGCTAAGCGGTGCCATCGACTTCGATGTTCTTTGCGTCATCGCTTCGAAGGTTGTCCATGTACGCCACATACCCAGATGTTCAATGAATCCATCGAAAGTCCTATCACCGCACTCGGCTCCCCGCGCTGTACGAGCGATATGTCGTAACCATGCACTCCATAAATCGCGGACTAAGATGAGTAAGAGCCACGGACAAGACCTTAAGTCCTTGAAGATTAACGTCGCCCGTCGCCACCTTGTGTCACTTCATCAGAACAGGAACGAAGGCAGGGACGAAGGGACTGCAATGAGATTTCTACAACCTTGAGAAATCAAGTTGATAACCCTTAGTCGTGGGTATAACTTCCATGAGCAATTGTAACTGTGTGAATTTTATCCGGGAGGATGTTATCCGAATCATGTGCATTCGTGAGCGCAGGGTACTTGGTGTCGATCGCGATGCATAAGGCTCTAATGCCCCTGGCCGAGTAAAAAAGAACGGTAAGTGCAGGATACAGTGAAATGGAGATGGCATGCATCGGCACGAAGCCTGGGGTAACTTGATGGTACTCAATTGTGACCAGGTAGCTATAGGCTAAATGGGATGTTCGTTAATTATGAATAACATTGCCAGGCATCATAAACCCTTCTGTTTTACTTATCCATTGACATCATAATGGAATTGGATTATTTCCAGTGTTTGCGATATAATGGAGAGTGGCAAGATAACCGGAAGCTGAGGCCATCGCGTCTACCATCGGTCAATGTCCACAAAATGTGCCGAAGTGCGCCACATCGACAACCGGCTAGAACCCATTCGGGAATCGCGCCAAGCAGCAATCTGTATCGTCAAGATCTTCGTGATGATGCGGTGATAGCGTGGGCAAGGATTATATCCTATTAACTGCGACTTCTCAAGCGCCGAGGCTAGAAAGGTGGCGGTCCCACCCCACGTTCTTTGAATTGGAGAAGCCCAGGGATTCGACATGTGTGGATGAATGGGTTGATTGTCGGAGTGCGCAACAGTAACAATTCGCGAGAAATAATACGTTCGTCGTTAACGTGGCTTGATGTAGTGCTGATTGATTTCGCGCCCTCGGCCCTAAGCCTGCGCTGCCTCGGAAGCAGTGCGCTGTGCGCAGCCAACTAGTGCTAAGCCGCAATTCGATTATGATAATGCGGGCTATGATGAAATTGGCGAGGGTTTTGTGGCCCTAACTTCTTGACTTGGGAAGCGAACATATGGAACAAGTGGAACAAGATCGGCAGTCCTGGTGTTCACGTCCAGGGAGAACCGAGAAGGACATGGAAGAAAGTCGGCTTAAATGAGAATGCAATCCGCTAGATTTGGCCAACGACGGAGTCGTCATTGACCTGAATAACTCCAAACAGTTAATTGAGTCCTTGTATCGAGCCCTTGAATTTGTCGGAGGCCAGAAATATGTCCTCGGTAATTCGAAGCAGCTACGCATGACCAGAGTTCCGGTTACTTTCGGTATGTAAAGCACGATTTTATCGGACGTGCATTCCAGTGAGTGCCTTTCGAGATTCCATCCAAGCTATTGCGCCTGAACGCGGTCGACTAAATGTTGACTTCACCGTCCTCAATGAGCCTTGGTTTGCTGGAACACCAGGTACCGGTGGGCGCAGTAATATCATTTGGGTGTGCGAGTTTACTTGAAAGCAGCAAACTGCTGTTCTGAACTTGACTCATATCACGACGTCAGCGGGAATTGGGGTACACCTAATAGAAAAAGGGTAGTGCGGCGTCCAAAGAACTAGAAACACCTGTAATGGCTGCTAGTTCAGGGACTAGCCTTAGCTAGAAAACAATTTCAAATCCCCGTGCGATATGTATAACTGGGGGCCTGGAAGAGAGGCCCAGAGGGATCATGATCATCCATTTCAGGGAGTCCGCAGTGCTGCGAAATGCCCTCACCTTCGACCTAACAGCAGCTACCCGCTACTATCCCACAAGTTTATACTTGATCCACATCAATGGCAAGTAAAATCGAGGCTAAGTCCTCCCAAGCTTGGTTGCAGAGTATGCTCGAAATCGACAGAGTACTCCATCATTTCGCTGTCGTAAGTAGCTCATGGCTCCGATTGCCTGCCGGAATACTCCCGTTAATGACAATGTTAACAACCTTGAGGCCACAAGAAAATTCTTCATGGCATACATACCTTCCTAGTGCACTATATAACATTTCAGTGCAAACCAGAAGTCCAGATAGGTTTCCCACCATAAGTGTCAAGGGTTTTGCATGGTTTTGGATAAGAAGATGACGACATTTTAGAGGAATAGTTAGTGTTGTCAGGCAGCCAATTGGGTGCATGGTCCGGCGCAATGTTTGTTCATATTTGTACAGAGCACATTCCACGTGCTTTAACCCCTATCATCATCAACACCGTGTTCCCTACCGCTATGTCGATAAGCCTGCCATTTAACCTTTGCCAACCCTCTCGTTTCTGCCACCAACTCTGCGACTTCCATCCCCACAAACCCGATTTTCTTGCAAAGAAATGCCCGCTACTACCATCTTCTATGGTGCTGTCGTCAATCCGTTATCTCTGACATCCTATTCTGCCTTCCCACGTTGCCTGATCGCAGTAGACGATTCTGGGAACATAGCGTGGATAGTTGACGACGTGGAACCTCATGCGCTCCAAGAAGTACTTGCGGTAAAAGGTCATGTCGACACGGAAGTTCTTGCTCTGAGGGATGGCGAATTTATTATGCCCGGCTTCATCGACACACATACGGTGGGTCATATTATTGCTATCAAGTAGCATGGGTTTCATAACGCTGACCCCGCTACGTAGCACGCGCCGCAAGTACCAAACATGGGGACGTTAGTCGATTATTTTCCTATATCTTCCGGTGTTCAAGGAATCCAATTTAATCGCCCAATCTCGTTATTAGGGGAGGGCAATATCAACTTTTAGATTGGCTGCATAATATTACCTTTCCAATGGAAGAAAAGTTCTCGGACGTCGATTTTGCGCGAAAGGCGTACAAATCAGTGGTTAGACGCCTTATCAATACTGGGGTGTGTTACCTGCCTTGTAACCTTCGCATTCATACTGACATAACATCTTGATAGACGACAACGTGTAGCTACTATGGTACTCTGCACCTAGAATCAACCAAAGTTTTGGCAGATGTAGTCTATACTCTTGGTCAGCGTGGGTTCGTCGGTGTACGTGCGGATTGTACACATCATTCGTCCGTGCTGCTAACATTGTGTCTTGTAGAAATGCAACATGAACCGCGATTCGCCTTCGTATTATATAGAACCCTCCCCGGAATCCTCTATTGCTGCTACCCGTGATTTTATCAACTATGTTCGCGCCCTGTCAGCGCCATCTTCAAATCAAGAGCCTCTTGTGCAGCCCATACTCACTCCGCGATTCGCGATATCTTGTACGGATGAACTTCTTGCTTCATTAGGAACCCTCGCCAGTTCCGATCCCACTCTCCGCATTCAAACCCACATTTCCGAAAACCCCTCTGAGGTGGCTTATACCCGTGAGCTGTTCCCAGCGGCGCCTCATTATGCAGGTGTTTACGATATGTTCGGTCTGTTGAAGAATAATACCATTCTTGCTCATGCTGTCCACTTGACTGAGGACGAAGTCAACCTCGTCAAGGAGAGAAACGCCGGCATTAGCCATTGTCCGACGAGTAACTTTAACCTGAGCAGCGGTATCGCACCTATTGGACATTATCTTGACAAAGGAATCAAGGTGAGAGAATGTCCATGGAGTTCCAAAGTCTATTCATGCTGAATCTCACCCTCTAAGGTCGGACTCGGCACCGACGTGTCCGGAGGGTTCAGTACCTCTATGCTTAATGCAGTGCAGAACGCCAGCGTTGCTTCCAAGGTTTGCGCGTTTCATGACAGAGACTCCGAATCCTCCTCCAAATCCGAGTTCGCCGATAAGCCGCTTCAGATCCCAGCTCTACTATACCTCGCCACACTAGGCGGAGCCGCGGTCTGTGACCTTGAGCGTCAAATCGGATCCTTTGCTCCCGGTAAAAGCTTCGACGCTTTAATTGTCAGCGTTCGCGAAGAGACTGGGAATTCGGGAATTTGGGGCCTGACTGAGGCTACAGGCACACGCCCAACACCAGACAAGGAATTGGAGGGCTGGTTGGAAAGATTTCTGTTTTGTGGTGATGATCGTAATATCGAGAGAGTTTATGTTCAGGGGCGTTTTATTGGTGGACGGACCTTCCATGCATGAGTGTGTGGACAACAGACATACTTGATTCCTCTACGAGATATACCCTTTGTGTAGAGGTTTGTGCGTATTGATATTTATCAGAAGTTAGGTTGCCATTCCTGGGTTCCTGGGATGCGGCCCGTATGTAAATAACCCGGGTTGTATGTTCGCTCATTCTATGATTTCGTCGTCAGCACGATGCTCCCGAGATCCCTTTTGCTGACGCTGCCTCTTCTTCTGCCTGACTTTTCCTATAGTACTCAAATACCCTTTGTCTCTCATTCTCTGCTTGATATCGAGCAACCATTAAATCTAGCAGCTTCAGCTCAATTCGCACCTTCACCCTCCTACCCACTACCTGCAACATCTGTGGTACTCAGATCCCGACCTATCACAGTTTATAAACCACGTTCTTTGGATATCCTTCATCGCACTCGCCTGCGATCTCTGCAGCATTCCGAAAGCGAACCAGAACAGCTATTGTGGGATTTGGTGCCAGTTGAAGGTCCAGATGTCGAGGACATCCATACGCTTTCACAGCTGGCACGCATGTCGGGTAATGCTTATGCTTTGCCAGGTCAGAAGAATTGGTACGAGGTAGACCAGGCATGGAACACCGTCAGTCACCGAAATTCCATGCTGCGGATCTGCTACTTATCTTCGAAACCTTAGAGCTTTCCATTTGGCTGGGAGGAATCCGATGGCTTCAGAGGGCATGTTTTTCTATCATCCGACAATTCGACCATCGTATTGTCAATCAAGGGTACAACACTACAAGGACCGACATCGAAACTCGACAAATTCAACGACAATTTGTGGGTTATTTCTTTGCAAGCAAGATCCAAAAACCAACTCTTTCATAATAATGCAGACTATTCTCCTGCTGTTGCGCACGAGTTGACATATCATGGGTATTTCGGACGGTGTGCGATTGCTACTCAAGTAATTACAGATGCGACAGCCAATGCCTGACGGATGCACTCGTTCAGGATAGTCTGTTCTATTCAATCGGTGCTGTAAGTATTTCAATTGGTATATTGTTTCTGTGCACTAACGAACCCCATCCACCGCAGAAACTAATCGATGACTTGCTGAAAATCTATCCTGGATCTAATGTTTGGCTAGTTGGTCACTCATTGGGCGGATCGCTTGCTAGCCTTCTAGGTGCCACTTACGGCCTTCCCGCGGTTGCATTCGAGGCGCCCGGCGAACGTCTCGCAGCTTCTCGTCTGCATCTCCCCCTTCCACCTCCCATCTCATTCCCGCCTATCTCACCCATGCCTGACTCCGCCGGCCAGGTACACATACCACATAAAGGTTTCCTGTTCCCCCCAGGCAAAAACCGGCAACCATCGATACCCGTACCATCTCCCCCGTCGCCTCCTCCGCCCATGCATCCGCATATTGCTACCACTCACGTTTATCACACGGCCGACCCAATACCCCAAGGTGTTTGCACAGGTTTCGGCTCGCCCTGCTCACAAGCAGGCTTTGCTCTGGAAACGCGATGTCATTTGGGTGAGAGTATTGTGTTTGATACTGTGAAGAAGCTGGGGTGGTCAGTCGATGTCCGAAAGCACATAATCAAGGAGGTGGTGATGAATGTATTGGAAAGTGATGCTTGGTGGGGAGAAGATGACGAGGATAGTGGGGTAGATGAAGCTGGATTCCGTAGCCCTTTTGGGTGGAACAAGAGAGGAAAGAAGGGCAAGAAAGGCGAAGATGAGGAAGATGAGGAAGAGAAGAAGAAGCGACGAGAAGGAAAGAGAAACGTACCCAAAGCAATCATCGAGGATGACTGTATAGTAAGTTTGTGTTGGAAAGGAGGAGATGACATCACTCACTCATATTTTTGCCGCTGCGCAGGATTGCTTCAAGTGGGAGTTTGGGGACTTCAAGGACGAGTTGAATTGGAAAGTACCAACTTGAAACCATGATGACTGCGCTTTAATTAATTCTTAAATAAGTCTGCTTGTGTACTACTTTATCTTCGACTATGTATGTATCTATGTACATTAAAGGGAAACAGTCCAAAGGCGAGGAACGGGGAACTAGACAGTAGCTCCACTGTGTCCAAATATGGCAGTCCATAGACGCGACGCGACTTTCTTCAAACCACCATGGCCTCACTGGGTATTCATAAATTGTTAATTCCCTCAACCCGTACTACACCGCGTCTCCTCGTGCAGACCTCTTCT
>Ga0307517_10008666_pt1 | contig 14563 bp, 8 predicted proteins | sample 23_EM_MG_FD_194515 | JGI IMG/M metagenome (GOLD analysis project Ga0307517, IMG submission 194515) | Populus trichocarpa ectomycorrhiza microbial communities from riparian zone in the Pacific Northwest, United States - 23_EM | ecosystem: Host-associated > Plants > Roots > Unclassified | place... | reverse complement strand
ACAGGCCAAAGAATAGATGGAGGGAGAGAAGACGTAGTTAATTCATATTCAACCTCGAATGAAGTGTTGCGTTTCAATTGGCTATAGGATAGGTTTTTCCTTTAATCACCATAAGTTCATGATGGTTCCATGATGATGGGTCACATAACAAAGTGGTCCTCATTCAATTTCTTTTCAAATCTTTTGAATTTGGAGTTTTGTTTCACACTCTTTAGTTCTTGGTTCAGAAAATAATATAACTAGATCTTTTGCATGGGGTGTCAGCATCAATATATAGACTCTAGACGTGATGAATTATCACTCGTCAAGGTCTCCTTGTCAATGCTCAAAACTTTCTTTTTTGTTGTGGCTAGTATACTACACTCTCTTCATTCTGATTTCTCTTTTTTTATTCTTCAATTGGACGGCAGCTCGCATTTTCTTGAATATTGAAGTATATGGCATTTGCTACCTTATGTCTCTTGGAATTTCTATTGGTATTTTCAGCGTAGTTTTGAAGAATAAAAAATAAATTGTCCACTTTATATAATTACATCAAGACTAATAAATAATTAATAATTCTACTTCAATTAAATAAATAAGCTATATATATATATATAATCAAACTCAGCCTAACCTAGTGGCCTATAGACTGGGGGATCAATTTAGAAAGGTTTTTTCTTTTAATTGGAATAGACGTTTGCCTAATCAAACTGAGTTAGTTCTGACCAGATTAACTTTAATTTTTTTTTAAAGTAATAACATTTTAATTTTTATGAATAAATCCAATGATAAGTGAGTTTACCAAACTAACGCGCACCTAAGCTTTGGGGTTAGAGTAGACTTTGGACGGGCACGGAACTTTGCCGTCGGCCGTAAATGGTACTTTGTTAGGATTGGTAAGAAAGGTAAAGATCACCGGACTTGAAAAATTCAAAAGAAGATTTAAGATTAGTTTGATCTAAAAGATAAATTGTGAATCAAATTATGAGTTCTAGATATACATCGATCTCCGCCCTCTCTCTTTTTCTCTTTCGAGTGTCATAATCACCTGATGATCAATAAACTCACGCTCAATAAAGAAAGACTTTGTGGTCTGTGATTTATAGACATAACTCCATTGATCATGTCAAGAATGGTTACTTATCCGGTCCTAAGCTCAAACAGATGATGTAGATTATACATCAAACAACCAAATAATATATTAATTCCGACAAGAGCTTACTGTCTATGTACTGAACCAACTTGCTAAATACTATAATCTAATAATACTGTGTAAGAAAGGGAAAGGGTGTTGATATAGATTTATTCAAGTGGCGAACCTGCTTGTTACCTTGTTAAATTACTGAGAATTTAGTCGAACATATAATTCTCTTGACACAAAGATTCTGCCAGAAAATAAAAGGATGGGTTCATGATTCAGAAGGCTTGCTTTCTTTTTTGATATTCAAAATTCAAAGATAATATGAATGCTATGTTTTTAAGATTGATCGCAAATTGATTGGAAAATATGTATATTCTTGTTAAAAAAAAAAAAACTCATGAATACATAAGACCTTGTTAGAAGTAATTCAAACATGCATGCATCCTTGTTTTATAAAGCAGAAAGTAGATAAACATGATTTTATTGATCAATAAAAAAAATTAAATTTACTAAATGACATTGTTTACCCATATAAAGGGTCAAACAATTATATATATAAAAAAAAGGGGAAGCCTTTAGGTTGTTTTTGCAAGTTGATTTTACACGAATATGAGAAAGCAATGCCACTTGAGATAATTTTATTCTCAATTGTGGTTCATTCCTAAGACAAAGTGATTGTTTTAGATTATGCTTTTCAATTTTTTCTTAAAGAAACATATTTTTTTTAGATTTTTTTTATGGTTTTCATGTATTAATATAAATTTTTTTTTTTAAAAAATATTTTTTTAATAAATTTTAGATTAAACTACTTTTAAAAAACACCCTGTAGCACAGTTTAGAACCACACTACCATATCTACTATTAATGGTGCAAAAGAAGCTTTAAAAAGCAGTTTTGTCAATTATTAAGGTGGTGTTTGTTTTTATGGTCCAACCATATATTTTTTAAAAATTTATTTATTTTAATTAACTTTTTGGTGTTTTTGAATTGTTTTGATGTGTTAATATAAAAAATATTTTTTTAAAATAAAATAAATATATGATTTTGATGTATTTTCAAGCAAAAACTAATTTGAAAAACAATTTTTATCACAATCTCAAACACGTTGTTGTCATGTTTGAAATTGTCATGGAAAATGTTTTTCAAAGCACTTTTTACTTAATAATATATTAAAATATATTTTTTATTTTTTTATATCAATATATTAAAATGATAAAAAAATAAAAATATTAATTTTTTTTTTAAAATTTAAATATTTTAAAAAGAATGATAGAATATAAGTCGGTGAGTGTTAAAAAAAAAAAAAAGAGACTTGATGTCACTGGTCTAGCTTCTCGAGGAAACATCCACATTCCTTCGTTTTACGTGGAGGGAAATTTCTGCTTTACGGCTGGATGTGCGCTCTAGTGCCAAAATCGATCCTTTAAGGCACGTTTTTGTCAAGAGAAATTGAGGGAATGCATTGCTGGATGGAGACAAGAGATGGGACGTTTACAAGAAAGATAGTTTTTTAATCTCTCTTTTAATATTTTAATTATGATTATCTTTTAAAATACCTTTTATTTATAAATATATTAAAATAATATTATTTTTATTTTAAAAAAATTATTTTTAAAATCAACGTATCAAAATAATCTAAAAACATAAAAATTTATTAATTTTAAATGAAGAAAAAAATAACTTTTTTTAAATTTTTTCAAAAATATTTTTAAAATACAAAAACAAACGTTTTTACTGGTCTTCTCTCACTCGTTCTTCATATATAATTTTTAATATTCTTAATTTAAAAGAACTTGTTTTTATCATTCCCTCCTCTCTTGTTAGTCATATATATAATTAAATGGATGATAATCCATCCATATCATTTCTTCTCCTCTTTCTTTAACTTTACCATGCTTTTCTCTCTTTCTATCAATCATTGTTGACAAATATATCCTAAGATTTTTCCAGTTAATGAATTTGCTTTGAAGCTGGCCATGGAAAAGATACTGAGTTATCAGCATCTCTTTGCCTTTGCCTTTGCCTTTAAACCTAAAGTTGTCGTGTAACCATCATAACCTATTTGTCACGTCAAAAGAATCCAATATTTTTATCTCATTTCTTGGACGGGAGATCATTGATCACTATCAAGTGTCTTCTGCCATCCTATACTGAGATTAGGCAGCGGTGAAGTGAAATTTTTTTAAATAAAGGGATAAATTATTAATAAATATTTGATATTATATATTATGTAGATATGTGTTATATAGAGAAATTAATTTGAAACATATATACTAATTTATATCAAATGAAATTAATTTAAAAATACTTTTAAAATAAAAAAAATTTACATTATAATTATTCTTTTCGAGTTTTTATATTTTGAAACCACTTTATAATGATTTTATTATCAATTTTATCGAAGATATTTTTCTCAAAATAATCCAAATCATATAAAAAAAGTTGTTGGAAAAAAGATTTTGTAGTGATTTTAATAGAATGCATATAAAAAAAATCCAAAAATGGATGATTTTCCACTAAACATGCATTTCCTTTATTTGGACGTGAAGATGCAAAATATTCTTTTTCTCTTTTTTATTTCCCATATTTTTCTGTAATTCCCCTTCCATTGAATGAGACTTTTCAACTCCTAATTTATGTTTCTGCACATAAACACGTTTATAAAAAAGTTAACGGAACAGTTGTCCCCTTATACCCTAGTGTGGCTCCACCCCCGAGACTAGGAGAAGTAGTATTCTTGTTTTTCATGAAAAAAAAAAACAATTGTACGTATGTAAGTATCTTTTAGGAAAATGTTTTTTTTTTTAATTTTTGATAAATATTTTTAATTGGAATATTCCAAAGATATTACCTTGCCTTTTCAGTTTATTTCTTTCTTTTTTAATTGATTTTTCAAAACGATTCTATAATTTCTGAAACAGATGTGGCATTTTAGCAACATGCAAGTCCTGACTGCCATGGCATCCGACGAGAGTGAATCTCACAAAATTCCATTAGTATTTCATTAAGCCATGATTGAATACGGCCATACGGCTTGGAACATCTATGCATTGAAATCAAGACGTTGTTATTTTCTTCTTCTTTGTTCTCAAGGTATTTTCTTGCATAGCTCACACAATATTCCTTTCTAATTATGGCAAAAAACAACGCAAAATAAGATAAATTAATTTTCTATTTTTTAAAAAAACTTTTGAATCCACAATCCTAAAACTAAAACGTGTCAATAACCATTACCAGAAAATTGATATATACAAACAAAATATTGACAAAAATTTTTCTTCGGTATATTACAATGAACTTTATCAACAAAATTTTATATCCCTGTATCTATTGGTAAACACTGATAGAAAAATTTATTTGGTATATACTGAAGAAATTACAGTGAGAAAATAAGAAATGAAAAAAAAAGTCATCCTAACAATACAAGGGATGTGGTAGCAAAAGTTACAATAGAATAACTCTATCGGTAATCCCATTAATAATTTTTAATTTATGACTTGATGATCGATCCTTCTCTCCCCTTCTTCATTTCTCCTTCTTCCTTATGCATTTTTTTTTTGCAACAAATAAAAACCCACTCTCTTTCCAATCTTAACACAATTCAACTTTCCACAACAAATCCAGCCACCACAACACTTAGTTTGTCAGCATCCGTGTTCTGATTCAAATTTTATTGAGGATTCTTCATTTTAAGTAAGCACTATCCTTTTTTTTTAATTTGAACTCAATTTTAAAATGTTAATTTTTCTTGGATATTTTTGTAGTATATGTATTTTGTTTGGGTATTTACTTGTTTTATAATCTTTTCTCATACATATTTGTTAGGATTTATAATTTGTATTTGTTAGGGTTTGTTTTAGATTTTATAAAATTATATTTTTTTGTAAATTAATGAAACTTATGTCGAATTTATGACTTAAGTGTTGTGTGATAAAATAAATAATGACTTATTTATCGGGTACATTTTATATTCTGAAAATTTTATTGCCGAGTTGAAATTTTCGATAAATATATAGAAATTTGAATTCATGTAGATAATTGATAATGAATTAAGAGTACTATTAAAATAGATTAAATAAGCTTCAGATAAATCAATATTTTTGTAAATTTATTTAGTTAACGCAATTAATTAATACATGTTGTCATCATTATTTTATATAGGTTTGATATAAGTAACAGATGAACATTCATGAATGTATAAAGATTCATCCCAAGAATTGTGGAAGATTGATTATTGTAATGGGGTTCAGGATTATATTAATCACGCACTATCTAATCCAAAAATATTAGTGGAGGAGGTATTAAATGTTCATACAAGAGGTGTAAAAATAAAAAGTTTCTTGATCTAAATATTGTAACGATGTATCTTCTACAAAAAGACTTTATGGTGAAATACTTATGTTGGTATGCACACGGAGAACTGCATGTTCCTCACGATACAATGGTAGAAAGGATGTTTGGGTCAACTTCTTGTTCTAGCAATGTGTATGGAGTTGTAAATGAAAATAGTAATCTTATAGGAATATGGTTATGGATCTGATAAGAATGAATCAGGTTCATACTCGTCAATATCCAATCATAGATGAAGAACCTAATGTAGACGAGCCCAAGTTTTTTTTATCTTTTGAAAGATTCTGACGAACTATTATGGGATGGTTCACCATCAAGTCAGATAATGGGTTGGGTGAGGCCGGTTATAACATAATTATCAAATGGACGAGAAGCATTTTACCTGAATGGAATAGACTAAAAGAGAACTTTTATACTGCTAAATCAATGATGAAACCCCTCGATCTAGGATACTAGAAAATTAACATGTGTTCAAACTTCTACATGTTGTACTACCTTGAAAATACAAAGTTGATCGATTGCAAAATATTTGAGCATTCTTGTTATAAACTCATGATTAGCAAGAAAAGGACTCTTGTCACACATAGAAAACTTAGATACTTCCCAATCACACTTAGACTGTAAAGGTTATTCATGTCACCAAAGACTGCTGAGCACATGACATGACACCAATCACATGATGTAGTGGATGGAGTGATGGTACACTCTTTCAATGGTGAAGCCTAGAAACACTTTAACAATGTGCATCCTCAGTTTTCAGTGGAGACAAGGTACATGCGTCTTGGATTATGTACAAAGGGATTCAATCCATTCGGATCATTTGTTGTTTCTTATTCTTGTTGGCTGGTGATACTCACAATTTACAACTTGCCACCGGGGATATGTATGAGACCAAAATTTATATTTTTATCTACAGTCATACCCGATCCTAATAGTTCCGGTCAGAATATAGATGTTTATCTTCAACCGTTATTATTGAATGACAAAGAAATATTTATTTTATTATTGTGATGTGAACTAGTGCTATTGTGTTGTGTGTGCAATTGTGAATTTAAGTATTTGCAGGATGAATATATAAAAAATACAAATATAATTTGAAATCAGAAACTGTTTTACACCGATAGAAATAATGATAGATTGTACATTATATGAGGGTATACCAGCGGAATGTGTCTGTCGGTATATTCTAATGACTATGAAAACTGTTCCTCTTCTCCCTGATACTATTCATGATATTCATTAATATGAATATACCGATGAAATTTTTCTGTCAGTATATTTTAGAGATTATAAGAACTGTTCCCTTTCTCTCTAGCATTGCTCATGATATTAATTATATAGGGGTATATCGATGGAATATGTTTGTCGGTATATTTCAGTTACTACGAGAATTGTTTTCCTTATTCATGACACTATTTGTGGTGTTCATTACATACATGTATACCGATAGAATGTGTTCATCGATATATTCCAGAGACTATGAGAACTATTCCTCTTCTTCCTAGCACTGTTCATAAAGTTCATTACATATGGGTAAACCGATGAAATGTGTTCGTCGGTATATTCCAAAGACTATAAGAATTATTCCCCTTCTTAATACGCTAATAATTAATGTTCTTTTGACTGTTGATTTTTTTTTTCCAATGACATCACCAACACAATAAAAAGTCATCAGTAATATTTAGAGGGGCTTTTTAAAAATTCCATTTGACTTCACTAAAGAAATGGAAAGTTGTCGATAATTCTATCCGTAAAACTAAATGAAGAGACCAGAATCAAAACAGACAAGGCTTAATCTTCCTCTTTCTTCATCTCTCTTATTCTCTCACAACTCTCTCTCTCTCTCTCTCTCTCTCCCCCCTTCTAGGTTGAAAATCAAGCATTCTCTTCTCTTCTCATCCTCATGTATGTTATCTTTCTTCATTTTTCTTTTTATTTTTTTTTTGGTTTATTAACAATCTCTTTTTTCTTTAATTATCAGCAAAAATTAAGCACGCAAATAAGGTAAGAATTTTTCATTCATTTTTTCTTTTTTTTTTCTATTTTTGTTTTTGCATTATTTTTGTTTTATGTCATTATTTTTTTAAAAACTTTTATGTGATTAATATTTTTATGAATTAATAAATTTGTTGAATTGTAGTTGTTATTTAAATAATTTTTGCATTATTTGGTGAATTTTAGTTTTTTTTTTCAAATCTGTTGTTCAATTTCAATTAAATGTGTATGATTAATTTTAATTATTATTTTGTGTTTATTCCATTTAGAATAATATTTTTTTAAAATTTAGGGTTAAAAATGTTATCACTTATAAATAATTTTTTTGAATTTTTGTTGTTTTGTTTTTCAATTTTATTGTTCAATTTCAATTAAATGTGTAGGATTAGTTTTAATTATTATTTTGAATTTTGGAATTTTAGAATATATTTTTTTGTAGATTTAGGATTAAAAATATTATCACATAGAAAATGAAAATTTTCTATGAAATTGAATTATGCTAATTTGTTAGAAGAAATTGAATAAAACCAACTAGTTTATGACATATATATTGGCATATAAGTTTTTTTTAAATAGAAAACATTTATTTTTTTAATTGTTAATTTGTGTAGAAGCCTAAGAGAAAGTCTATTGCACGTCGTGATGATAGGATCATTGTTAGTTCTTGTAACATTGATGCTAATGACCACAAGTCATTAGGTGTCGACCAAGAACAAGCACTTGAGGCACAAACATTGACTCATGATGCAGGCTTGTCGAGTGCAATGCCACAACATCGAAGGGAGGTCCTTTTATAGCGAGATCCATTTACCTGCAAGTACAAGACGTAGTGGAAGGATGACCTTTCAATATAAGTTTGTTTTGTTTTCACAACGACATGTTTAATAATTTTTGAAAAAATAATTTCATTTAACAAATGCAATTTTAGGTTTATAAATATTGAGGTTGTGAGAACAATAACATCGACCTTTAAATCATCAATGGAAATCTTATTGTTTCAATAGAGCTAAGTTTTCAAACATCCTGAATGAAAACCGCAAATCGATGTATGGTTTTCAAGGTTAGTATTAACTTAAATACTTTTTTATGTTAATTTGGTTAGTTTATTGAAATTTTTCTTTTTATAAATTTTTACTTCAAGGAAAAATTTGAATGGGATAGAGATGATAATAATGTTACTAGAATCAAGTTGCAATTAGGTAAGATCGAATTTAGGATAATGTTTTTTATTCCAACTATTAAAGTTTTATTTTACTAATAAATGATTAATATGTATCATATAGGTTGCATAATTTTTGGTACGAGGCACAAAATAAAGCAAAAAAATATGCGAAAGAAGAAGAGCTTCTAGGCTAGAATGACGTGGCGGTTTGGAAGGATTTTAGGTTGCCATACATCTTAGAGACTGCATAGGTGGAATACATTTAGCACGTGATATCCATGCATTTCATATGACGGTCACAATCCGGTTCAAGAAATCAGAATCGGAGAATTCATGGTCCTTTACCACGAATACCGACGACTCTGTTCCGTTCATTTTGCACGCGAAGTGAATTGTAGGATTTTTTTATTACATCCATTTTTTATTAATTGTTTTATAAATATATATAACTGAAAACATTTTTTTCTTGGAGGCTACGGTTTTTGGATGTGAGCCAAACCTGATGGAGTTTTTTATTGAAACACATGTCGAAGTAATGTCCACCAAAAAGGGGTACAACAATTTGTGGATAGCCGAACGCAACACTTTTAAGATATGTTGGTTTTCAACCATTTTTTTCTTAAGTTATTATTTCCTTGAATTTGATGATTTTTTTTTCAGGATACATATAACAGCCGGTTGAAGGAGAGATATGAGGAGGATCTTTCGATCCATCTAGATCTCGATCCTAATTTGTGGTTGCAGGCAAGATTGTCTGGTGGATCTAATAGAAATCGAGTGTACAAGCTCCCTAATAGTACGACCGAGAACTTGCAGACAACCCGTAGTGCTTCGATAATTAAATACTCGCAATCGATTCTGATCACTCAAACTCTGGAGTTTGCAGTGATGTTTAAACCAACGAGTACAGGCTCAAACGACTCATCTTAATGAAAAATATGAACGACTCACTACTGATTATGAAGAGTTCCACCAATTGATAATGAAGATGAGATCACATGTAGGTGGTACATATGCACCTCCTAATTGTCCCCACGGTCCCAACATCCTCCTCCTCCTCCTCCAGCATTGTCTTTATTTTAGATTTATTGTATTTGAACGTACAACTGTTTAAATTTGTAACAAATATTTGATTTTTATATTATTTTAATTATTTTTCTACTTCTATTCAATATTTTTTAAAAAAATATTTTTAAAATATTACTAACAGGGTTATCGACAGAACAACTCTGTCGGTATATTCCAAAAAGAGCTAAAAAAGAATTACTATAAATGTCACTACTACTGTTAATTCATCGATGAAATTACAGATAGTATTCTATCAGTGATATGTTATATTTACTGATGGATTTACCAACGGACAAATAAAAACACCGATAGCATTACACGATTTTCTTATCGGTGATATGTTAAATTTACCGATGGAGATACAAACGAAATAAGGGGGTAAATTTATTTTTGGCGTGTTTTGTCCATCTGTAAATCCATCGGTATATTTATTATTGACAAACTCACTGATTGATCATAAATTATTAACAAGAATTTTACCGATGACATATTTTTATCCATAAGCCCATCGGTAATATACATACCAACGAACTGAGTATAAATACCGATAGAAATTGTTATCGATAAAATTGTTAAATTTAGTAGTGAACTTTTTATCCATATTTTTTGTATGGTTAGTAACATCCTCTTTTTAGTTTCTACATCACTGGAAAATAAGTTTTTTTTTTAATTATTTAAAAAACACACATCTAAATCAGCCGAGGTGCATTTCTATAGCTAAGTGATATATGTGCGTGCCTTTTATGGAAATTTCTATGTTATTGTTATTCTTATGTGAAAAAACAATTCACACTACAGAATCTTGTGAGTATACAAATTTTGTAACCGACATTATAATTTGAAGTATTTTGATGATATTTCAACAGATATTTCAATTCTCAAGTTGTGGCAACGACCAAGGACACATGTTATCCAGGGAATTCATAATTCATTTCGCAATCAGTTATATATATATATAAAAGTTAAAACGTGCCCTAATTTGATGCCATTCATTTATTCATGGATTACTGGGAATTTCTATGGATATAAATCATTTCAATTAAAAAATTTAAACTTTATTTTTATTGATTTTTTTTTTCAAAAATTATCTTAAACTAAAAAGCCAAAATGAAGTTTGAAAAATAATTTTATATTAATTATCCAACAATAATATAGTTTTGGCTTATAAAAAACATAATTTTATTTTGCATTCAGGAATTACCCACAAATGCCGGTGTTCCTTGCATCAAAAGAAATTCCACCATTAACCTCTCTACCCTGCAAGACTTGCAACAAGAATATGCTTCACTATGGTTAATTTCCTACTGCAAATTTATCAGTCGATGCTGCCATGGTAAAGGAATAAATTAAAATTGTTCGACCATTTGATTTGTTGCTTTTGTGATTCTGTCATACTGAACTTATTGGTGTTCCTGATACGATGCAATCAAATTTCTCTTACAACAAAATCTTTGATCGATCTTTCATGAAAGTTTAATCACATTTGATGTTTCTAACTAACCATATATATTGTGCTGACCATGTTCAAACAAGATTTGGGGCCATACGTCCAAGTCCTTTTAATGAGAAAATTAATGAGGCAATATCTCGAAGAAAACATATTCTAATAATGTGTGTATATCTCGAAGAAAACGTGATCATTAAACTGTTTTGACATTTCAAAGAAGATTCAGGGATGAAAATCTTTTTCTGACCACTAGATGCTCTCTTGCTTTAACAAAAGATGTTGCTATTTGTCTCTCTATCATCCATAAAACTTGAGATTGACACCTCGAAGAAGAAGAAGAAGAAGAAAACTAGAAGGAGAAAAAAAAAAAAACTTGAGAATTTGAAGGCAATATTGCTGAATCTCACAACTACGCATTACATGATATGGCTAAAAGTCACACATGCAAGTGGGTGTCACCCTTGGTCCTTTGTTATAATATTTGATTAAATCAAGTATTTTACTTACAATTAAACATGATTTCCATTTCATTCAATTATTATCTAATTAAACGGATACTAAATGCTATGTATTATGATGTTATTGGATGTAGGGTCTTAAAAATAATAGTAGAGAGGTTTAGTTGACCTAAATTAAATGACTACACCTTTTTTCTTTTCTTTTTTCCATATGAATGTGCACATGTTTCATGGGTTTAATAGGGGTGAAGAGTCCATTTGTTCTTTATCTTTATTATACCACATTCATTGGATCTTGTTATTGATGAAGTCATATAAAAAACTTTACATAGAAAAAATAATTTTTTTGATTGGTGAATTGAGCTGATGAGTAGTTTCTATAAAACTAGTCCCCTATTGGGACAGGGGATACTCTAATATTTAAGTTAGTACTTGTACATATGTGGAGAAAATAATGGACAGAAAAAAAAAATATAAAAGGTGTAAAGAAGCATATCTAAGCGTTGTAGGATTGCGGACTTAGTATGCCAAAAAACATTGTACTCCTTGGTTTGGTGACTAGGTGTATCTATACACCGAAACTTGTAATTTCTTTATGGAGAAGGGAATCGTGTCATTGATCAACCAATATGGCTTATCAATTAAAAAATGTATTTGAAAGACTTAATAAACAAAAATGGGGGACGAAGACTTGCTTGATTTGTATAGATGTTACTTATACGTCTACATGAAAATATTACCATGAGTAAGCCCGCATGAAAGAAAAATTTACACATCTTTTATGTTATGCATGCATTTGGCTTTCGTTAATGTTTTGGGAGAAGGATGTTTGATCTTTATAAAGATAAGTGATCACAGAGACCTATAAAAGAATTCTTAATCCTTTTAAATATATTGAAGACATGTTTGGAGACATAAAGATTTCACTGTAGAAATTCTTATAGAGATAGTTTGGAGATATGAAGATTTTCGAGGAGATATAAAGATCTTGCAAAGAATATTTTTTTATGGAGATACATTTGGAGACATGAAGATCTCTCCATGAAGATACGTCATGAAAATTTTAATGAAGACATGGAGAAACACTATTGTTTTTTTTTTAAAAAATCCAAAAAATAGAGATACAATTTCCTGGAGCTAATGTGGTGATTTATATGATCTTAGATAGATCATTAAGTTTGTAGACTTCTTTCCGTTCATGCTCAAGTTTTTTTCTCTCCATAAACTGGTCATGATAGCCTTTAATGATCAATCTTTTCATCTTTTTTTTTCAGGGTGTGGAATTCCTTAGTGTCATGCCATTGATCTCGGTAAAACAAAAAACTTGTTAGGTTTCCTCGTGTTCATGCCACTTTCACGAGAGAGGTATGCATTACACAAATTATTTTATTATGATGGCAATTAGCACGTCAAACCATGTGGTGGTTAGAGATGTAATCATAAGCTCATAGAATATAAGGTAATCATGGATGTGCCCTTGATGTTTTTTTTTTTTGGATGATCTTATAGGAGACTTTGGAAACAAAGGTGTCCTTGTCCGGTTAGGCTAGCTTTTTTTCACTTTGATATAATTTCCCATTGCGTGTTTGATGCTGAAAAGATTTTGCTTAGGAAGAGTATACAACCTTTCCCATAAATAATAGTCATAGACTCTATGAATCAAAACTTCTATGGCAATCAACTCGAGTCTTTCCATGTTAAGCATCTCTTCATTAAACCTTTGGATATAGGCCTTGATGCTTTCATCTTCTCATTGTGCTTTTTTAGCCTGAATGCTTGTGCTAAAATAAAAGATGAGTTTAGAGCTGAGATCATGAAAGTGGAGATTAAATCTGTGGTACCATGCTTGTTTGGATCCATAAAATATTATTGAAAGAACTTTACACATAACATCACTATCTTGTGTGACAAACTCTAGTATGCTTTTTACATTTTGTATGTACTCTCAGGGGTTTGTGAGTCATTTGTAGTTGTCTAAGTTAGCCTTTGCAGAGAGAAGGTATTTGGAAAGTTGAGTGTGCAATATTCCATGAAAAGTAGAGATTTTCCCACTTGATAAAGGTTGTATTATTGCTCACAAACTTATGAAGTCATGGAGCTTGTATAATGCCTAGGTATTTTTCTTGTGCTTAAGTGAGACTTGAATGGAGATTGATGATGACTAGATTATTTGAAATATTTTGTATAAGAACAATATGTGTAACACTTTCTGAGTGTAGAAGTGTGAGCATTACTCGCTTACATGTTATTCTACCCTGTCTTTTCAAGGAAATAGAGTCATCATTGCATATTTAGTGGTGCTTGTTGTTGTGTAAGAGAAAAGGTGCAAAATATAATTGTATCAACATAACAATATAATTGAGCATTTGTACCTGTTGGAAGAGTTGTTTGAGATTTAAGGGAGATGGAATCCCTATGGTAGGGAGATCAATTACTTTCCCTCATTTTGAAATTTCATCAACCATGAAAAGTGTTTCTGATGAAGAGTGAAAGGGAATGAAATAACTTTTTATTATGTTTTTCATAGACGACGCCACTAACATAGTCATAAAAAAACTTCACATAGAAAAATTAATTTGCTTGACTAGCAAACCGAGTTGATGAGTGGTTCTTGCAACACTGATTTCTTGTTGGGATAAGAGACACTCAAGCATTAGACTATCCGAGCATTGTAGCATTATAGACTTGGTGTGCTAGAAAAACTTTTCCTCCTTGGTCAAGTAATCAGGTGTATTTATATATCCTTGTAATTTCTTTATAGAGAAGGGAATCGTGTCATTAGCTAACTAAAGTGGCTCATTGGTTGGTGTGATCTTTGCTATGAGTTCTATGCCTGGTGTGTGATGAGAAGAGAAGTCAGTATGCCATGTTTGTGTGCTAGAGTATATTTATTTTTATTGATGTTCATATGGGCTGGTAGACGCATTAAAAATGTAGTTATTGATGATAGAAAATGGTGT
>Ga0307517_10008665_pt1 | contig 14564 bp, 6 predicted proteins | sample 23_EM_MG_FD_194515 | JGI IMG/M metagenome (GOLD analysis project Ga0307517, IMG submission 194515) | Populus trichocarpa ectomycorrhiza microbial communities from riparian zone in the Pacific Northwest, United States - 23_EM | ecosystem: Host-associated > Plants > Roots > Unclassified | place... | reverse complement strand
AAAATTAAGGACCACAATTTAAATAAGAAGAAAATGGAGGAAAACTTTTGATTTTAGCTTGGTTGACATAGTTTTCAAGGGGAAGAGAGAGAGAAAAAAGACGGAGGACAAAATTCAACAATCACAGAACCACCACGAAAAGCTCTACACACATTGTCTAATTGGATGCGCCTCCACGTGAGGAGTCGGAGGAGAAGGCTGTTGGTTGTTTTTGACAGCTAGAAGACATCGTAGACATCGCCCGAAAGGCACGAATGCCTCTCGTTCGCATGTAACAATTTTTAATTTTTATTTCTATTTAATTTATTAAAAAACCTAAGTGCCTTTGATCAATATGATATTAATTTTTTAAAAAAATAACAAAATAATAAGAATCTCTTTGACATAAGCTATAAATGTTTTGCTTTCGATAGCACCTTTGTAATTACATTCTGCAAATAAAGATAAAAAACTGAAAATTTTCCTACCCAAACTAACTTTTAAGTGTATTTTACATATTATTTTATGTAAAAAAAAATAAAGAGATTATTCTACGTCTATTTAGTGACAAATAGATCTCATAAAAGAAGAAGAAGAAGATGATTTTATATCTAAAAACAAGTTATATAGTTTTTATTATTAAAAACAAAATAGTCATTTTATTATGTGAATACATACTAAAAAATAAGAACCTGAATGCATATATATTTCTGTTAATAAATTTTCAAATTCAACGAAAATTAAATTATTATTTAAAATTTTTTTCTGTTAAAATATCAAAAACTTATAATTTTAATAAAAATGTAGGATCTTCGTATCTTATTTAAGAAGCTTTTATAAAGTATTCTTTTCCTCGTCGATCAAGTATTGTCGTCTATTTCTATTAGACGACAAGTCGTTTAGAGGGAATTCAAAGTTCTCTTCTTCCACTGCACACGGCATTCGTTCCAAAAGGCAGATACCGAGCAAATGGAGGCATGAAATCAAGAAGTAGAAGCAAGCTTCTCTGCAATCAAATGCTGCAAAACCTATCATATTTCACCTCCAATAATGCTAAACTTGAAAGGGTCAGTTCTCTTTTCACTCACATCTCCATTGAATTTCGATTCTTTACATGTTCTCTCACTGACCCTTCACTAAAACCCCACAAAGATTTATCGTCTTTTAACTTTAATGGTATTGCGCACTCTGTTATATCTAAGTGTTCTCATTTCTTTGATAAAAAAGAACCCAAAAGACGCAACTTTCTTTATGATGCTTCTTTTAAAATGCCGCTCTTAGATATCTCTGATGTAATACCTCATGTTACACGTCGGTTTTTGAGGGTTTTGAGGTTGAAACCAGAAGATGTGCTTGAAATGTTACTGGGTTTTCAATTTGAGTGTGAAAGAGTTGCAGTCAAGAGTACAAAGGTGGAGTCATTATGGGAGATTTTTAAGTGTGCTAACGAACAAGATAAGGGTTTTAGGCATTTTCCCAAGTCATGTGAGGTTATGGCTTCTATTCTTGTTAGGCATGGGATGTTTAGAGAGGCTCAGTTATTGCTTTTGGCAATGGAGAGACAAGGAATTTCAATGGACAGTAGTAAGATTTTTGTTAGTTTGATTGAAGGGTATGTTGGTGTTGGTGATTTAGAAAGGGCTGTCTTAGTGTATGATCAAATGAGGGACCGAGATTTAGTGCCATCGTTGTTGTGTTATCGTGCTCTTGTTGATCTTTCAGTAAGAATGAAGAGAACCCAGCTAGCATTTCGAGTTTCTTTAGATCTGGTAGAATTGGGGATTAGTGTAAGCGAAGGAGAAAATGCTAGTTTTGAGAATGTTGTAAGATTACTTTGTAGGGATGGAATGATTCGAGAAGCAAGGAATTTTATTAGGAAGTTAATGGCCTTGGGTTTTGAGCCTAGCAGCTTGGTTCTTAATGAGATTGCTCTTGGGTACTGTGAGCAGGACTTTGAGGATTCAGTAAGGTGTTTTGCTGAAATGAAATGTTCCCCAAATGTGCTTACTGGCAATAAGATTTTATTTAGTTTATGTACTGGTTTTGGTGTAGAGAGAGCAAATTTGTTCAGACTCAAATTGGAGCACTTGGGTTTTATGCCTGATGAAGTAACTTTTGGGATCTTGATTTGTTGGTGTTGTCGTGAAAGGAAATTGAGTGGTGCCTTCAATTATTTATCAGAGTTGTTATCTCGAGGCCTAAAACCCAATATATGGTGCTATCATGCTCTTATCAGTGCGTTGTTTAAAGAAGGCATGTGGGAGCATGCACAAGACATTCTTGATGAAATGGTGGATATGGGAACAGCCCCTGTTTTGTCAACTTTCAAAATTCTTTTGGCAGGATATTGCAGGGCTAGACGATTTGATGAAGTAAAGGTGGTGATTCATGAGATGGTGAACCGTGGTCTAATTGAATCATCTGCACTCGAGGATCCTCTTTCAAAGGCATTTATGGTCTTGGAGCTCAAGACTTTATCAGTGCGGTTGAAAAGGGACAATGATGTTGAGTTTTCTAAGACAGAATTCTTTGATAACCTTGGTAATGGACTTTATTTGGATACAGACCTGGATGAGTATGACAAAAGAGTAACGGGGATACTTGAAGATTCTATGGTTCCTGATTTTGATTTTCTAGTAAGGAAGGAATGCAGTAATGGAAATTTTAAAGTTGCATACTCATTGACCGGTGAAATGGCTCGATGGGGTCAAGAACTGTCTCTCTCTGTTGTCTCTGCATTATTAAAGGGGCTTTGCACTCCTCGTTCCTATATCAAGTTATGCAGCAGTCTTTTGGAGAAGATGCCAAAGCTGGTTAATCAACTAGACCAAGAAGTTCTCAATTTGCTAGTCCAAGCATACTGCAAAATTGGATTGACACACAAAGGGTGGTTGATTTTTAATCAAATGCTTCAAAGAAATCTAACAATTAACAGTGAAACATTTACTGCTCTAATTAAGGGACTGTGTAAGAAGGAAAATTTGCGGAACCTTCATGATTGCTGGGATTTTGCTCTAAATGGTAAATGGTTACCAGGGTTGGTGGATTGTATATCTGTGGTTGAATGTCTGTGCCATTGTGGAATGCTGAAGGAGGTACTAGAGCTTTTGGAAAGGATGTTGGTATTGAATCCTGAATCAAGGTTAAAAGTTTTACATATCTTCCTTGAAAAGCTTTCTCTTACTGGCTTTTCGAGCATTGCACACTTGTTTGTGGAAGAACTACTACAGCATGGTTGTGCCTTAGATCAAATTGCATATAGCCATCTTATAAAGGGGTTATGCAAGGAGCAAAAGTATAAAGTTGCCTTCGCAGTATTAGACATAATGCTTGCTAGGAAAATGGTTCCGTGCTTGGACGTATCTCTAATTCTGATTCCTCAGCTGTGTAAGGCTGATAAACTTCAGACAGCTATTGAATTAATGGAAAATGTTTTGAGGGTGCAAACTACATTCCACAGCGATTTTACTAAAAGATTTTGTGTGACAGGAAAGGCTGGGGAAGCAGCCAATATTTTCCAGAATATGCTGTCCAAGGGGCTGCTACCTGATGCTGATATTTATAATATGCTGTTGCAACAATTCTGCCACACCAAAAACTTGAAGAAAGTCAGGGAGTTACTTGGTGTTGTCATAAGAAAAACTGCAAGCCTCACAATCTCGAGTTATCGCAGTTATGTGCGTTTGATGTGTTTAGAGGGTAAAGTGGATTATGCATTGAGCCTGAAGAAGGTAATGGTGCAAGAAAGCAAGTCTGCTAGCATCATCCTATACAACATTCTGATTTTCTATCTTCTCTCTGCTGGGGAAAGTATGCACGTGAAGAAGGTTTTGAATGAATTACAGGAGGAGGGGTTGGTGCTCAATGAAGTTACATATAATTTTCTGGTATATGGATTTTCTAAATGCAAAGATGTCTCTACTGGTATGCACTATCTGTCTACAATGATTTCAAAGGAGCTTAGGCCTAGCTATCGAAGCTTAAGCACAGTAATAACCTTCCTATGTGATATAGGGGAACTTGATAAAGTATTGGAATTGAGTCGAGAAATAGAATTGAAAGGCTGGATTCTTGGTTCAATTGCTCAAAATGCAATTGTTGAGGGCCTTCTTTTCCAGGATAAGGTTGAAGCAGCTAAACAATTTCTGGACCGAATGGTATATAAAGGTTTAACTCCTCAAAGTATTAGTTATGATAATTTAATTAAGCGGTTTTGTTGCCTTGGAAGACTGGACAAGGCTATTGACCTTCTGAATGTAATGTTGAAGAAAGGAAATATGCCTAGTTCTACCAGTTATGATTCTGTAATTTGTGGTTTCTGCTCTAGAAATCAACTGAACCAAGCTATGGATTTCCATGCTGAGATGTTGGATAGGAATCTTAAGCCAAGTATCAACACATGGGACTTGCTTGTCAAACAGTATTGCCAACAAGGACAACCTGCAGAAGCAGCAAAGCTCCTTCTTTCAATGGTTCAGGTCGGCGAGACTCCAACCAGGCTGATGTACTGCTCTGTAATCGATGGTTATCGCATGGAAAACAATCCAAGGAAGGCATCAGAGCTAATGCAAATGATGCAACAAAGTGGTTATGAGCCAGATTTTGATACGCATTGGTCTCTTATTAGCAATTTAAGCAATTCGAGTGACAAGGATTATAATAAAAGCAGTCAGGGTTTCCTGTCAAGCCTTCTCGCTGGAAGTGGATTCTCTTCCAAGAAGGACCTCAATGCCAAACTGGGTTAAATACAACGGTGCAAAGGGTAGGCCTTTTAGCTTCATGAAACATTGATATATTCTTACATGAAATTTTGTAATTTTCACCTTGAATTAGGCGTTTTAGCTCAGCTGTTTCCATGGAAAAGAGCTTTGACAGTTTACAATAGGATGCTAGGTCTTCCATCCTATGGCAAGCACACAGCTGAACCGCATTTTGTATATACAATGATATGAAAGTAAAGTTCTCAAGTGTATTTCTTCTTTGCGGTAATACATGTTTATTCATGATTTGTTGTCCGAGTACGATGTGCACTGTACCTTCTTGCAATCTTGGTGCCATTATGGGAGAGCTACTCCATTCTTTTCCAGGCTACAGCTAATTTACAAGAATACATCGATTGCAGCCACGTTTCATTATTTATCTATGATGTAGTTTTCTTATCATAACTCTGTATTATTCAACTAAATGTTTTGTATAAATTCTTTTAATAGTAAAACAAGTTCAACTATTTATTGAATTAGATTAAATAATTTTTTTCTATTTTCAAATTATATAAAATTATTATATTTTTGTTAAAATAAAAGAAATTAAGAACATAAAGGTAAACATCAGTCATAATATAATAATTAATATTAAGAAGATATAAAGCTGATGTTGATGAAAACAGATAATAAGTACAAGAAACAAAATTTTGTTGAAAAGAATTATTATATAAAAACCTTGATTGAAAATTTTATTACTCAATATGTTATATAATCTAAACTTTATGTTACAATTAAATAAGAAAAAAAATTCTAAATGAACAAGGAAAATATTTCAAATCATGAAAAATAACTTCCAGGCTTTATTTCAATGTCTTCCCCACTTCAAATGACTAAGGTGGAGGCAATTCGCATCTGCATGAACCGCACAAGTCACTTGAATGTTACACTAAGGTCATTTCAGAACTTGTAGATTATCAACAAACACATCAGGCAATGTATAGAAACATGAGAATCATACACAGCCTTGTGACTTGACTGTTAACTGTAATATTGCTAAGAAGAAACTCAAATCTTTTCAAGTGACAACAAAAGAAGGTATTCAGATGAGTTCAAAGATGTAGATTTTTCTTTGAGTGAGAGAAGTTGGGATGCCTGCAGTTGACTGGACTTTTAACTATGAGCAGAAGTATGATGCAGAGTGTACATTTTTCTTTCCTATTGAGGATGAATTGCTAAGCAAGTGATATTACTGGATGGGATTTAAATCATATAGCAATGCGAAGGCGCTACATCATGCCAGTACTTTCAGCACCTGAAAAGAAGTGAAGATAGAAAGACAGCATTCTCAAAATATAAAATCAAATAACTTGGAGCACACATAATTTTATGATCAATCAATAAGTCATCTAGCAGAGTTTCCTGATGCCGTGCATTGCTCAAGTGATATTACGAACAGGAATAGGTAGCGCTAAATTTCACCATTCTTGATAACAGAACTTACATTGTTATGGAGCTTGTTGACACGGTAGGAATCAGCTGAGATTAAATTTGTTATATAAAATAACTCATCATAATTCATGAAAACCTAAATCATCACACAACTTAATGATGAAACTTGTTGATATGCACAAGTTCTTTCCATTTTAATTGTTAAGGTCCCATGCAGGGTGAAATTGACATCATTAGAATGCTTCTGTTAGAAAACAGGGGTTTAGGACAACTTTAATATTGGAAAAATGGAAATATTACCAATTTATGCACTGCTGAAAGCTTTTTTTTTTTATATAAAAAAATTAGGTTTATAAAAGTGAGATTCGTGTAATTACAACTCGTACCAAAAGTTAGCTCAGTCACTTGAAGCACGCGCTTGGATTGGAGTCAACCAACTAAATTTGTTTTCACTTACCAGCCTCAAACGTTCTTTTCTATTACTACATAACTCAAGAAGAAATCAGATCAAATAAATACTTAACACATAAGGACTAAAATTGAAAAAGAAAAAGAAAAAGAAAGGTCAATAATGCTTTCTTAAAGCTGAATAAAATGCAATTTATTGACCAATTATACACAATAAAGGTTGAACTATATCCAAATATTACATGTCTGACATGAGAGCATACTCTCACCTACTTGCAGCTCATGACACTTGGCCTCTTGAATTTAGTTTGGGTTTTGGATCAAACAAGAATTGCATGACAGCTCTGTCATCTGCTTCAATTAGGCTGCGGCCAGCTTCTTTTCTAACTCCACCATCATCCATCAACTTCCTCACCTCCTCAGCTCCATCCCACTCACCTGCTGAAGCATATATGTTAGAAAGTAACACATAATCCCCACTCTCATCCCTTCTTAGTTTAAGTAGTCTCTCATTTGCAAGCCTCCCCAGCTCAACATTTCCATGAACTCTACAAGCCCCAAGCAGCGTCCTCCAAATTATAGCATTAGGTTCAATCTCCATTTTGGCTATTAACTCGAATGCTTCACTCAATAGCCCTGCACGACCCAACAAATCCACCATACACCCATGATGTATCATATTTGGCTCTATATCATACCTCTCTCTCATAAGTTTGAAATACCGGCGCCCCTCTTCAACATTCCCGGCATGACTACAAGCAACAATCACTCCAACAAAAGTTATCTCATTTGGCTTAATATTTTTCAAAGCCTGCATCTCAGCAAACAATTTGATTGATTCCTCAGCATGGCCATGAAAAGCCAACCCTCCTATAACTGAATTCCATGTTGTAACATCTTTCTCTCTCATCTTTTTAAATACCTGAAGTGCTATCTCGATACTTCCACACTTCGCATACATGTCAACAAGTGCATTCCCAAGTAAAACACTCAAATCTCCGCGAGTCATCTCTGAAATTGAGCAATGCAACTTTCTGCCAACCTGCAAATCACCCAAATCTGCACATGCCGACAAAAGACTCAGCATTGTCACCTCATCTGGACACTCTCCCACGTTCCTCATCTCCTCAAACATCTCCAAAGCCTGCCTTTGCTCCCCACGAAGGACATACCCAGCAATCATCGTATTCCAAGTCACAACATCTTTTTCTGGAGCCTCGTCAAAGAGTGTCCTAGCATTTTCCATCTCTCCATTTTTCACATACCCTGTAATCATCACATTCCAGGAAACCAAATCTTTCACTGGCATTTCATCAAAAATTTGCCTCGCCACACCCAGTTCCCCTCTCCTTGCATACCCCGCAGTCAAAGCAGACCAAGAAACAACACTCCTTTCCGGCAAATCATAAAAAATCGATCTAGCTATCACCAAATCCCCACAATTAGAATGAAAATAAATAAGGGTATTTCTCACAAAAGAATTCACTTCAAACCCATATTTCAAAACCTTCCCATGAACACAAAAACCAGTCTTTCTCCATTCAAGCCTAGTACAACCTTTAAGCAAGAAAGAAAACGTGAACTTATCAGGCTTTACACCTCGATTCTCCATCTGGGTATAAAGTAAAACTACTTTTGAAGGATTTTTGCTTTGAGATGAACCTCTCATCATTGTATTCCACATGAAAATGTCTGGTTCAGTAATTTGAGCAAACACTTGGTGGGCATAGTTTATAGCACCAGAAATGGTCATAGCACCAGCAAATATGAGCTCTCTGAGGGCTGCTCGGTTTGAATTGAACCCTTTGATTATAAGGGTAGCGTGGATTTGCTTTAGAGCAAGAAGATTGTTGCAGTTTTTCCATAGGCTTGACGGCTGCTTGCGATTGGTGCTCCTATCGTTTGTTCTTTTTCTTATCATGATGTTAATTTGTATTAGAAATGGCTAAGAGACCGTTAAGTTGGCGGTTCTAGTAGTTGACTTCTTTCTGAGTTTGATATTGGGCTTTGTGTTCATGGACCTTCGTGACATTAATTTTGGGCCCTTTAATTTTTCCTTTTATTGAACAAATGTCACCATATAATGTAATAACTTATTTTTTATCCTTTATCTAATTTTTTCAAATAATTTTTTAAAATAATTGAAAAAAATTATAAATTTTATTTTTTTATAAAATTTATTTAATTTTCAAAATTTTTCTATTTTCTATAAAATTTTATATTCTTACTATTTTTACATATTTTATTTTTATTTTTATTTTAAACAGGTAGAAACAATAACAAATAAAAAAAGAGAAATGAGTGCAAGCCAAAACATATTGGAAAGTGAAAAGAATAAAATTCAAAAGAGTGAAAAATAAATAAATAACTAGAATATTATTACCAAATTAATAAATATTCTCATCCATATTTTTTCCATAATCTAACGGATTTTTCAAAAATCCTAACCAAACATTCCTAAATATGGTTTATCCTAAATTTTATTCTAAAAATACATTGTTATCCCTTCTAAAATCCCAACAAAATATTTCCAAACATGCACAATAATAGCATGTCTAAAACACCCTTTAGGGCACACTAGATAGGTGGTTTGCACTACGTCGCAGGTCGGTCTAAATTTTCTCAATACGAGAAAATAATATTCAAACGACAATAATTTAAGACAAATCTGGTTAAATTTACTAAACTACGACTCATGATATAAGACCGAATTAACCCGCAGAAAGGAAAGTGAAAAGAAATCGTAAAGTTCAAGACCTAATAACCTAATATAAAAGATAAAAAAAATAATCAAAAAATATAATGCCAAAGAAGCAAACCTGAGCCAACTCGGCCTAACAAAAAGGTTAACTCAACTAATTTGCAATATGAGATATGACACAAGGATAACTCAACAAAAAAAAAATCAGAACAAATCAAGAAGCTTAAGGTTCAATAATTCAATGTCAAAAAATGAAAAAAAATAATTTAAACAAGACCCTAAAAAAGATCGAACTTAAACAGAGTTTATCGTCAAAACTAGTGGACCGAGTTATGAGACTGAGATTACCTTGTAAAAGACAAACATGAAAAACCACAAAGAACGATTTCAAACCATAAAAAAATTAATAATTAAAATTAAAACAATAAGGACTAAATAATACACAAAAATAATTGAAAGAAATTAATCAGGGACTAAATTGAAAAACAAAATAAATGAAGAAAATGATAAATAAAAAAAAGCGCAATAAAAAAATGAGGATTAAAATTGGAAACCAAATAGAATTAAATTAAACTCCCAAGGATAAAATAAAAAATAATAATGATAAAAATGATAAAAAAAACAGCAATAAAAAAAATAAGGACCAGGTTGGATTAAAAAAATCTAATTAGATTAAATGATGAGGGATGAAATTAAAAACAAAACAAACTTAAAAAAGCATCAAATCTAAAAAAAAAAAAAATCAAAAGAATGATGATTAAACCCAAAACAAATACAAACTAGAAGAAACAATTGAATTTGTCAAAGTTATGTGGCCCAAGTAGCCCTATTTTATTGATTTATTAATATTATAATAATAAATATTACTAAAAAATCCCTAAAGGCATATGAATATTATGAAAAAATAATGATACAAATACGAAAATACCCTCTCAAAGCAACCTTTGATTTTTCAAAGTCAAATGGTAAACATGAAATTTTACTGTACATAAAATGTTCAAAAACAAAACATCCCCTCTTTTAAAGGCCAATATTCTTTAGACTTGAAAGGCACAAATGTTATTTAACTGTACAAATAAATCTATAAAGATGCAAAAGCCTATAGACAAAAGGCCAACGTTAAAAAATAAAAAAATACAATTCTTAAAAAAAATACAATTCTTGAGGCCCCAAGAGCAATATTGTATTTTTACTGCACATAAAAAATAAAACTACAACTTTGTCTTCGATCAATTCTTAAATGACATTTGGATCACATGAAAAATACAATTTTACCCCTACTGTCAAGGTAATTGTTAAGAGTAATGAAAGAATAACTTGTCATTACACTGCTTGAATCCATAAAAATTCTCCTTAAAAAGCATAGTAAAACCTGAGCCCTTTTAGTTGTTTATTAATGATAGCCATTATGAATTTTAGGTAACGCCTTTCATCTTGACAAATACATCATTTATTTCCCAACATCTTATAAATTCTATGTTTAAACTATATCTTAAAAAGTTTATTCTTGTTTTATTTGATGATATAATGCTTTTCAAATAATATGAAGTAGAACATTTAAAGCTTTTATTTTACCCTTACTTGAAGATAGTCCTAGAAAATAGTACATTTAAAGAAATTAAAGGATTAATATGGAAATCACAATTACAAAATCACTCTATATTTATGTTGATTGTACTTAGGGCCTTATGTTTAAGCTTTGTTTCATTAATCATTTAACTCCTTTAGATTTGTTTTCTTTACCTATTGATAAAAGTTATAGCCTTGATAGCAATAGAAAAATATAGACAGTAAAGGCTCTCCATACAAATATAAGGTGGCAAATACAAATAAATAAAATGAATAAACAATATGCATTTAAAGCTAATAAAAGATGAAAGATGGTTATTTTTTAACTTAGTGATTGAATTTGGGTGTGTGTATATATATATATAAAGATTCCCTCAACAAATGAGATTTAAGTTGATATCAAGAGGAGATAGACCTTTCCAAATCCATGAAAAAATTAATGATAATGCCTATAAATTGAATCTACTAGGTAATTATAGTGTTAGTGCTACTTTTAATATTTTTTTTTATCTCTTTTTGGTTAATGTAGGTGACAATTCATGGAAAAATTCTTTTAAATTTTAATAAAAGGAAAGGAAAAATGAAAATAGAAAGCCAAATTCACTAAAATACTTTAATAATATTTTAATCAAAATCATAAAAATTATGAAAAATAATAATTTTACTTTAAACAAAATTCAAACACGTTTTAGATTTTTGGATAACTTGAGTAAATCAATTATATGATTAATCTATCTATTTATTTTTATTGTTGTTGTTAAATATAAATAAATAGATAAAAGAAATTATTTTAATATTGTTCATTATATACACTTGACACCTACTTGTTTGAAAGTTATATGATAGTCAACTCAGGTAATGTAGAACGGACCAAAAATATAATGATGATATTATTCTCAAATATTAAAAGAAACAAAAAAGACACAAAAAATAGGGTGGCTAGGCTTGATCTATAAAGTTATAGTCTATTATACTGGAGTGGCTAGGCTTGATCTATAAAGTTATTGTCTACTATACTGGGGTGGATTTACTTTGATCAATAGACAGACCAATAGTTAGAAAAACACAACAGTACATTAGTATTCAGACAAATAAATAATATAGCTTATTTTAAGTGGGGTGTACTATGAGTGATACTTTTCTTCCTATACATAATCAGTCCTTTTATTTAGACTCTGAAAATCAGTTAGAGTTTTTAATGATCAAAATACTAGGTGACGACTCCAAATCTATTTTTAATAAAAAAAAACAAGAATTCTTTGTTCTTTTCACCCACACCCGAAGATCCGATCTAAAAAGATGATTGCGGCTATGCCACAAACATGACACACATGATATTCACATTACACTTAAAAAATTTATATTAGAATTATTAAAAAGGAATTAGGAACGGTTAGGACATCTTTGGTTGTTTACAAATAAACCAACCATGATCTACTTCTCCTCTCACATCATACAGTAGTTGGTTACAACTCCCAGCTTTCGTTCTTGCAAATCTTGGACTTAGTTTATTAATGACATCTAATGGAATGAAATTAGTCATATTTAAATAATTTAACGGTCAAAAATAGCATCTAAATATTTAATTTCAAGTATTGTCCTTCACATAAATGTATATTCATTTTCTAAGTGCTTCGATTGACCTATATAATATAATACACAATTTAGCATTCTTGAGGATTAAGTGTTCATTATTTTAATATTCTTTTGCTGTCTTTATGCCAATAAAAACCGAAACTTCTCTACATAATTGAGATCAAAGATCATGAATCATGTGTTCCTAATCCTGCTCTTCCCACTCTTGGCTAATCATCTTGGAAGAAAGCCTTGATTTTTCTTTCCCTCTGTTTAGATGAAAGATCACTTTCTTAACATCTGATCAGTGAAGCATATTGTGTTTTATCCTGTAGAAAGAAATCAGTAAAAAATTATCTGGGCCAATTTCAACAAGAACTCAACTTTATGGGCACTTATCATTCACCTAATTAGCAACTAATCATTGATCAAGATGTAATTAAAGTATTAGGCATGTATTTCTGGATCAAGTAGCCTAGTGGCCATAACACTGTAACCCCATCCATCCACACACACAGGCTTCAACATCAAACAAGTATTATATTATTCACTCATTATAAGTAAAAGGGCAAAAAAAAGGTATCATGTTGGTTTTACCTAGGGTAATTTTGAAGCTAAGAGTGACTGAAATTTTGTATAATTCCCTAGATAAGTAAATTTTTAGCATTATCTTTTGTTTTTGTTTTCCTCTTACTGCCTAATGCTACGTAAATGTTTGTTTTTGTGTTATAACATGTTTTTAAAATTAATTTTCATTTGAAAAAATATCAGATTAATGTTTTTATATGATTTTGAATGATTTTCTTGTGCATATATATATATATATGAAAATATTATTTGATATATTTTTAATTGAAAAACACTTTAAAAAAATATATATCATGCACCACAATATCAAACACTTAATATGAATATCTTTAAGGGAAAAATAAAGAGTGTAGTCATACGCACAACTTTAGGAGAATTCAATATTTTTGCTTTCCAATTTACACAAGACTGAAGAATTAATATATTTTTATAGAACAAGTTTCATGGATACATGGAGGGCTAAATCTAACTGTTTACATATATGTCACTTTACATATAGATTATCAAAGGATGCTTGCACCTAAAATAGAGGGAAATTATTAGCTAATTAATTTTACCTATTTAAAATAATAATAATTGTTTCTCATCTGTGCCTAAATGTAAGATCATTCTTTCATTCAAACGAATAAAAATAAATTTACATGAGAAAATAAAACTTAAAATTAATTTACTAAAAAATCATCATGAAATTATTATTTTTTTAACAAAATATGAAAAATATTCTCAATTTCAATTTTTTTTTGCAATAAATTGGTTGGTTTGAGTTTCTTAAATAAGAGTAGTTTTGTTAGTTTGAATAAAAATATCTACTTGAAAGATATATTCAAAAATGATATAAAATATAAAAACAAATTGAAAATAATTAGACTATAGGAACAAATTGAAAATCAGACCTAAAGTATAAGGATAAATTAAGCTGATTTTACTAAAATAGGTTATAGTCCACCTCTCTACTCTTTTTTTTTTTTTTTACTTCCATTGCTTGCTTTTAATATTTATAAACAATCAAGTTTTGTCCAATATCAATCCAAATTCAAATTCAAATGAGTTTGCTTTCCATGATTCAAATTTAATTTAAGATAAAGTTGCAAGAATTTTTTTTTCAAATTATAATTTAATTATATATAACCTACAACAAGCAAAAAAATAAATTAAACAAAAAAACCTAAACATACGAGTTTGGTCTTAAAACATTTATTTTTCCCACCTCTACTATCAAATATTTCATATGAAATATTTCAGTAGAGTTTGAGATTGTGGTAACAATTATTTTTTAAAATATTTTTTGCGTAAAAATATATTAAATTAATATATTTGTATTTTTTAAAATTTAATTTTAAAATCGACACATTAAAACAATCTAAAATTATTAAAAAATTAATTTAAAATAAAATAATAAAAATTTTGAAAAACAACGAGGATGGGCTTGTTTCGATTGATTCTTTGACATTATAAACAACTGTACAGAAGTGAGATAATCCACCTTATTAAAGCAATCAATGTTCTGAGAAGTCAGAAATAATCGTGCAGTGTATTGCACGGTTGGAAGTGATGGTTCATATCTTCAAACCTGACACCATATTTTTCAAAAA
>Ga0307517_10008664_pt1 | contig 14564 bp, 8 predicted proteins | sample 23_EM_MG_FD_194515 | JGI IMG/M metagenome (GOLD analysis project Ga0307517, IMG submission 194515) | Populus trichocarpa ectomycorrhiza microbial communities from riparian zone in the Pacific Northwest, United States - 23_EM | ecosystem: Host-associated > Plants > Roots > Unclassified | place... | reverse complement strand
AATCAAAGATGGCAAAAAAGCCTTTTTCTAAAGTTGAAAGAAATTCTCAATTACTTGAGTTAGTTCATTCTGATATATGTTAAATAAATTGTATGTTAACAAAGGGTGAGAAAAGATATTTCATAACTTGCATTGATGATTATTCTTGTTTTACTTATGCTCACTTGTTAAGAACTAAAGATCACTTGTTAAGAACTAAAGATGAAGCCTTTGACAAATTTAAAAAATTCAACAAAATGGTAGAAAATCAAAAGGAAAGGAAAAATAAAATTCTTAGAAGTGATAGAGGTGGAGAATACTTTTCTAGGGAGTTTTCTATATTTTGTGAGGAAAAAAAAATCATTAAATGACAACACCCCATACACCACAACCCACAACATAATGGACTTGCTGAAAGGAAAAATAAGATCTTAGTGGATATGATCAATGCCATGCTTTTAAATGCTAAGTTACCAAATAATTTATGGGGTGGAGCTTTACTTACTGCATGTCACATTCATAATAGAGTACCATCAAAGAAATTAAATATTTCTCTTTATGAAGTATGAAATGGTACAAAACCAAATCTTAATTATTTTAAAGTGTGGGGGTGTGTAGATTTCTATAAAGTTTTTAATCCTCAAAGAACAAAATTAGAACCTAGAGTTCTTAAGAGTGTTTTTATTGGTTTTGCACAAAATTCGAAAGCTTATAGGCTTTTGGATTTAGAAACTAATGTGATAATTGAATTTGTACATATTGAATTTATCAAAAATAAATTCATAAGTGATTAAAATATGTAAGAACCAGATTCAAAAGTAATGACTCATAGCTCAACTTTAAGTGAAAAACATAGAAACCTAGAAGTAATAGGTTCAAATGAACATAGAAAGAGTCAGATTCAGAAAGAAAAAAACATATAGATATAAATTTTATTTTTACTGATTTAATTAAATTTTTAGTGAAAAGTGATAGAAATACAATATTGAAAATGACACCTATGATCCTAAAAGTGAAAGATGATCCAAAGACATTATGTGAAACTATATCTTTTATGTATATTGCTTTTTTTAAAAAAAAAAAGCGGTAAATGATGAAATGGATTCAATATTGTTTAACAATACTTAGGTTCTAATAGATTTACCTTTAGGTTCTAAGCTAATATAATGTAAATGAGTATTTAGAAGAAAATACAATACCGATGGTTTTATACAAACCTTCAAGATAAGATTAGTTGCCAAAGGTTTTACTCAAAAAGACAGTGTTTATTATTTTGACACTTATTCTCTAGTAGTAAGAATTACATCCATTAGAGTTTTATTTGCATTAGCATTAATTTATAAATTATATGTTCATTAAATGGATGTTAAGATAACTTTCTTAAATGGAGATTTAAATGAGAAAGTGTATATGGAGCAACTTGAGGGTTTTATACTTCTTGGAAATGAGAAAGAAGTCTGTAAATTGATAAAGTCTTTATATGGTTTAAAGTAAGCTCCGAAACAATGGCATGAGAAGTTTGACAAAACAATTTTGTTGAATGGTTTTCATCACAATGGTGTCAATAAATGTATGTATTCTAAATTTACAAAAGACTTGAGTGTGATTATTTATCTTTATGTAGATGACATGTTAATATTTAGCACAAATATGATTGGAATAGTTAAAACCCAAAGGTATCTCACTTTATCTTTAAAATAAAAGATCTTGATTAAGTGGATACAATTTTATGTATTATAGTTAAGAAAAACATAGTAGTGACTATACATTTAATTAGTCACATTATATTGAGAAAATGTTGATAAGTTTAAGCATCTCAATATAAAGAAGGCTAATAACTCATTTAACTTTAGTATGAAGTTAAATGATTATTGTAATAAAACGGTAGCACAACTAGAATATGCTAGTGCCATTGGAAATCTTATGCATGTTAAGTATTGTACAAGACCAAATATAGCTTTTACTATATGCAAGTTATCAAGATATACAAGTAAGCCGAATATGGATCATTGAAAGGCTATTGCAAGTCTTTGGTTATCTAAAAAGAACAATCGATTTAGGTTTGTTTTATTATGATTTTCTAACTATATTGGAATGATATTATGATGCAAGTTGAATAACTAGTTCGAGTGATAATAAGTCCACATCATGATGAATTTTCTCACTTGAAGAAGGTGCAATATCTTGGGCATTTAAGAAACAAACATGCATCTCTCATTTTACAGTGGAATCAGAATTTATTGCAATGGTTGTTACGGGTAAAGAAGTAGAATGACTAAGAAATATGTTGTTAGATGTTAAGTTGTGGCCACAAACTATGTCAGTTATTTCTTTATACTGTGATAGTGAAGTAGTTATGTCTCGAGCTTACAGTAACATTTACGATGGTAAGTCAAGACATATAAGCATTCAACATGAATATATTCGAGAGTTGATTACAAATAGGGTAATCATCATTATCTATGTGAAGTCTGTGAATAATTTAGTGGATCTGCTTATAAAAGAACTATCTAGAGACATGATAAGAAAAACAACTAGTGGAATGGGGTTGAAACCCGTTATTAAAGATATCGATAATAGGAACCCAACTTTTGAATTAGCAAGAAGCTTATCTCTAAGTTTAATGGGTAATAACAAGTTATTGTTTAGTATCTGTTGGACATTGCTAATTAATTTTTAACCCTGTTTTGATAGTATTCAATGCGTTTTATTACGTAAAGGAGGATGAACGTATGCTCTTAATGGAATTTAAAGTTCACGTTTAATGTAATAGAGACATGTATAATTCCATCTATATGAATATAGAAGTGGTGCTGCTTTTGACATAAGTTAGGGTTTTTTCTTGTAAATTTTCATGAAAATAAGATTTTAGCACGTAGCCATAATAATGCTAAACAATTGTAAATCTCTTTAAGAGTTTAGATAATATTATGTGTGTAGTATATTTGATTCTACAACAAAAGTTTTGGTTATATATGCAGATACTAATAACTTTAGTAGAATTCAAGTTTAAACAATAATTAAAAGTTTAAATTGCAAAATACCTTCTTGTAAACATAATTCTATCAAGTGAAAAGACATTCATTACAAATTAGTGAGGGATTGTTTGTGTAGTTTGTAAATGAATAAAGAAGGGAAAGATGTCTATTCCACATTGAAAAAAAAAAAAAACACTCTTTCCTAAGTGTTTATAATTGTGGGTTTCTTTTGTGTTGTAAATTAAATGAAAGCCATAATGGATGAGCTCTTTTAGTAAGCTTTCTAGTGCTATTATATGAATATTTATAACATCAAAAGATGATACTTGACACTTGAAATTTAGAACTTAATATGTCATTGAAATTAAATTGGTTTTTGAATTTATTTCTTTAATTTTCGTAATTAATTTTGACATTCGTGATTGTTGAGATAAAATTAAATAACAGTTATTCAATTTAATTTAAAATATAATTATTTCATTAACATTCATATAATTTCATTAATAGTCATAATATTAATAGATATAATGTTTCATTGTAATATTTCAAGTTTAAGAAACCTATTACTAAATAGAGAACAAATATATATAAAAAAACAAATGTTTTTTTGTTTTTCTTTTGTCTTATCTTCTTATTTTTTTAGAAGTTTAAAATGTTTAGTTGTATTCTAAAGATATTATTTTTATATTGAACAAATATACATCTTAAAAATAATATTTTCATCAACTCTTTATTTGTATAATAGCCAAGGAAATAATAAAAAAAAAAAAGTAGGGATTAACACTCGATAAGAATTGCTGCTGAAAAATTAGTTGGTGGTGGCTATCAGACCCACAAACAAAAGTAAATTTACACAAGTCCTTGGCAGCATTGGATCGATACCAGCAGTATGTCCAGGTTCTGTATTGCCAACAACTTTTGCGTCTAAAATATTAAGAACAGAAAAGGAAACTTTAATCTTCCTTCAAATATGATGGAGACTTCACTTTGTTTTGAAGAAAACGAACAACTTCTGTCTTCAGTCAGAAAGTCAGCAAAAATCAATGTCTGCTTGTTAAGACCAAATTAGTTATATCAACGCCTTACTCTCTGTTACAGTGAAGGGTTTGGAGAAATGCCTTGCAAGGCTAGACATTACAGTTACATACAATGGCGTTCATGTAACTTGCAAAAGTTAGGCCACTTGTTCAACTTTCAGTCCCTCTTTGGCAAGAAAGATCATTATCAGATTTAACTCTAATGGACTGTGTGATCATTATCAGCAAGAATCTCCTATTTTGGTGTTTCTCGGCTTATTCTGCTGCAAATTGCTCATGCACTTTATACGTACATCAAAGTTTTTCCTCAAAGCAGTATGAGATTTCAGTGTTGACTGTAAAAGAAAAGGCCGAATAGAACCTGTTCGGGAAAAATTATTGGGCCACAGCCCAACAACCAAGGTCAAACAAAAACCCAACCAAACAGAGACTCTAGGCCCAAAAAGAAAACACGAGAGCAGAAAAGTTGGCATGCCAACCACTGTTGTGGTAGTGCTGCAATCACACTCGTTTTACAAGTTGTTATGGCGGCACCACCTGACGCCGTTAAATTGCATGTTACAACGCCTGCCACCACCTTATTTCACGAGTTATCATTCATACGACTCATGTTATTGGTTGGTGGTGTGGTCTGTCTAGGGCACATGTTACTGCCTTTGTCACATCTCATTTCACGGGAGAACGACGACGTTGCAATACTTTTGTATTAGTGCGTAGCGTGATCTCCATGATAATTGATGATATTATGGAAAATTCAAGTATTCTAGGTATTTTGGATAATTGATTATTCTTTTAATTTTGTGAATTTAATCTATTTTTTTTTTAATTAAGATGGTTGGAGGTAGATGCATGATATTTTAAAAGGTTGGTTTTGGTAAATTTAGAGACTCTTTGATAATGAAGTTAGTGACTTTTTAAGAGAAAATATAATAATATTACAGAGAGATATTCTAGAAATAAATATGTTGTAGAAAATAAAGATTTGAATTTTTTTTTGTTGAAGGATTCAAGATCTATTTATAGTCCACGAGTCTTTTTATATAGAAGAAAGACTAAAGTGTAATATTACCTTTTATAGTTTTAATGATGGAAAATATCACTGACATATGTATTAACGAGGAAAAATATCCCCAACATAAGTATTAATATTGATGGAAATATGGTGGGCCCTTAGAGGACTTTTATACACCTAAGGGTATAGGAAGAGTAGGATCCAAAATGTAGTTGTGCACATGGAACTGGGTCCTTCCCATACCTGACCCCAAGAGAACCAAATCCTTCCCTTGGATGAGCTTAAGGGAGGTGGGCCCTTCCCTTGGCTGAGCCCAAGGAATGTGGTTTTCTAGGGCCGTTAATTCTAGGTTTATCAATAGTTCTTAAAGTCTTTGGGTTTTTTAAATGCAAAGACTTGTAAAAGTATCCAATATGATGATTTTGTTGATTCTTTTTATATGAAAAACAGGGTAAAAATCATGATTAATATATCAGAGAGCCTGTGTGTAGGGGTATGCTCCATGTTTTTTTTTTTTTAAGAATTTCTAAGTGTGTAGAGGTGAATCATGGAGGAACTCAACTTAGAAAATTTTTCAGGAGGGTGATGTGAAACTATAGAGGAATCTATACTTAGAAAATTTTTCTAATAGGTGGAGAAATCTAAGGAGGGAGAGCCTATATTTAGAAAATTTTCTAAGAGGCTGAGAGAAATCCATGGAGGGTGGATCCCGTATTTGGAAAATTTTCAAGTGGTTGAGGGGAACTTAAAGAGGGTGAGTCTATATTTAGAAAATTTTCTAAAAGGTTGAGAGGAATGAATCCCTGTCGACGCCCATACTTGGAGAATTCCTAAGTGACGAAGGGGACGGACCCATCTCGACTAGCATACTTAGAAAATTTTCTAATGGGCGGAGGGCAACCCAAAAAGGATGAGTATATACCTAGAAAATATTCTAAGAGGCTTAAGGGAGCGAATCCTTATTGACGCTCATATTTATAAAATTTTCAAGGGGCGGAGGGGACGTACCTATATCGACACCTATACTTAAATTTTTTTTAAGGGGCGAAAAGGAACCCAAGGTAGGTGAGCCTATACTTAGAAATATTCTAAGATGCTGAGAGGAGCAAATCTATATCAACGACCATACTTAGAAAATTTTCAAAGGGCAGAGAGGAACCCAAAGAGGGTGAGCCTATACTTAGAAAATATTCTAAGAGGTTGAGAGGAGCGAGTTCCTATCAATATCTATACTTAGAAAAATTTTAAGGTGCAGACAAGACTTACCTATGTCGACGCTCATATTTAGAAAAGTTTCTAAAGGGTAGCGGGGAAACTAAGGAGGTGGTGTTATTGCACTAAAAAGACCAAGTCAATTTCTTTCTTGGAGAGTTATTGTATTTTTGAAGAGTTGGAAGCTTGTGGCCTCTCTGGCGATGATATGAGAGTGAGAGCCCCTTACTAGAGAGAGAGATCAAACCCGAGAGTAGGAGATTGAACATCATCCCTAGAGATAACATAAGGTTCATGAGCCTATCTAGAGAGTTGAGTTAGTTTTTGGGGTTCCAATTAGCCTTAGTGGTATATATTTGGCTATAGAACAGGGGTCCCATTACTTTGTTGTGGTTGGCAACCTCAAGCTATCATAGAGGGCAATTTCAAGATGTCATAAATGGTGAAACTATCGCATTAGGAAGAACCTCTTCCAAGAAGATTATACAATTACATTAGGGAGAACCCCTTTAAGGGGATTGTGCAAAAGTTCATAAGTCCCCATTATAGATATGTAGATAGAAAATATATGTCAAAGAGACAATTATTTTTATTTCCTGAGGTGATTTGTTGGACTTTATGGAGCCTTCTAGTCCATTTCTTGGAGAGTGGTGCTATTGCACTAGAGAGACCCTTGATCAATCCCTTCCAAGGGTGGGGCTACTATGGGTGCCAAGACTTTCTGAGGCAACAAATCCTAATTTTGCACCTAAGCGGCCAACACAACCTGGGTGATGAGCTGCACTTGGTTAATGAGCTATTAGAAGTCTGAAATGGGAAAACTACTCGTGGTAATAGGTAAAACCATCAAGCATTATAGCCCAAGTGTATCATAGTTGTGTGTTATGGAATGACTTGGAAATGATATTAAAAAGAAACTAATGACTTTTGGATCAGTTTTTCACAGACAACATCAATGATGATGTCCCAAATAATCCAAGTAGCTTAGGGACAAGGCTTAAGTCTTGAATAATTGGTTAATCTCTTGGTTCTGGCAATCTGATCCATTTTCCCTAGCCAAGGTGGTTGGAGGCGGGCGCACTTGATATCTTTAAAAGGTCCGCTTTGATGAATTTAGGAACTTTCTGATGATTAAGTGAGTGAGTTATTGAAAGAAAATGCAATAATATTATAGAGAGATACTTTGAAAATAAATATGTAGTGGAGAATAGAGATTTCAAACCATTTTTTGTTGAAGAATTCATAATGTATTTATAGCCCATAATCTTTTTATTCAGAGAATGGGCTAAAGTGTAATATTGCACTAATAGTTTTAATGAGGGAAAATATCCCTGACATGTATATTATTGCTGATGAAAAATATCTCTGACATATGTATTATGGTGGAAAGATGTTGGGTCTTAGAGGCTTTTTATACACCTAAGGATGTAAGGAGAGTAGGATCCAAAATATAGTTGTGTCCATTGAATTGGATCCTTCCCTTGGTTGAACCCAAGGGAGGTTGGTCCTTCCCTTGACCGAGATCAAGGGATTTGGTTTTTAGAGAGTTTTTTAGGCCTGTTAATTTTGGATTTTTTAATATCCTTCCAAATCTTTGTGATATTTATATATAAAGACTTGTAAAATTACCCAGTATACAAGTTTATTGATTTTTTCTGTATGAAAAATAGGGTGAAAACCCTAGTTAATATACTAGAGAGGTTTTGTGTAGGGGTATGCCCCATGTTTTAAAAAATAATTTCTATGTATGTTGAGGGGAACCATGGACAAACCCATAGAAAAATTTCTTGGAAGGTAAGGTGAAACTATAGAGGAATATATACTTAGCAATGTTTTCTAATAGGTGAAGAAACCTAAAGAGGGAGAGTCTATTTATAAAATTTTCTAAGAGGCTAAGAGGAACTCATAGAGGGTGGAGCCCATGCTTAGAAAATCTCCAAATGACTAAGGAGAACCCAATGGGGGTGAGCCTATATTTAGAAAATTTTCTAAGAGACTGAGGGGGATGAATCTCTATCGACACCTATACTTTGAAAATTCTCAAGAGGTAAAGGGGATGGAACTATGTCGATGCCTATACTTAGACCAAGTCAATTCCTTTATGGGAGAGTTATTGTATTTTTTAAGATTTGAAGGCTTATGGCCTCTCTGGCGATGACATGGAAAGTGAGAGCCCCCCACTAAAAAAAGAGATCAAACCCAAGTGTGGGAGATTAAAGATCATTCTTGGAGATAACATAAGGTCTAGGAGCTTATCTAGAGAGTTGTATTAGTTCTCTGGGTTCTAGTTATCCTTGGTGATATATATATATATTGCCATAGGACGAGGGTGTTGTTGCTTTGTTGAGGTTGGCCATCTCAGCTGTCATAGAGGGTAGAGCTATCATACTAGAGAGAACCCCTTCCAAAGAGATTATGTAAAAGCACTAGGGAGAACCTTTTCCAAGAAAATTATGCGATCACATTAGAGAGAACCCCTTTTAAGGAGATTATGCAAGAGTAAAAAAGCCTGTTTTGAAGATATGTAGATAGAAGTGTATGTGAGAGAGACAATTATTTTAATCTATCATGAGATGATTTGTTGGACTTTAGAGAGCTTTTTAATCCATCCCTTGGAGAGTGGTGCTATTGCACTAGAGAGATCCTTGATCAATCCCTTCTAAGGGTGGGGCTACCACGGGTGCTAGGACTTGCTGAGGTGGCAAAGCTTGATTTTGCACCTAAGTGGCCAACACAACCCGGGTGATGGGTTGTATTTGGTTGATGAACTGTTGGAAGTTTAAATGGGAAAACGTGCTTATGGTAACAGTAAAATCATCACGCATTCTAGCCCAAATGCATCATGGTTATGTGTTATGGAATGAATTAGAAATGTCATTAGAAAAAAAACCAACGACTTTTTGATTAATTTCTCACAGACAACACCAATGATGATGTCCTAAAAAAACCAAGTAGCTTAGTGGCAAGACTTATGTCTTAGATAATTAGTTAATCTCTTGGTTTTAGCAATGTGATCCATTTTTCCTAGCAAAGATGGCTGGAGGTGGGTGCATGATACCTGCAAAAGGTCTGCTTTAGTGAATTTAGGGACTCTTCAATAATTAAGTTAGTATATTTTCTAGAGAAAATGCAATAATATTATAAAGAGATACTCTTGAAATAAATATGCAGTAAAGAATGGAGATTCCAAACCTTTTTTGGTTAAAGGATTCATGGTTTATTTATAGTCAATGAGTCTTCTTGTATAGAGAAGGGGCTAAAGTGTAATATTGCCCTGATATTTTTAATGAGGGAAACTATTCCTGATATATGTATTAATATTGATAAAAAATATCTCTAACATATGTATTAATGAGGGAAAATATCTATGATATATTTATTAATGCTAATGAAAATATGGTGGGCCCTTATAAGACTTTTATACACATAAAGGTGTAGGAAGAGTATGATCTAAAATGAAGTTGTGCCCATGGGACTAGGTCCTTTTGTTGGCTAAACCCGAGGGAGTGTGGTCCTTTCCTTGGCTGAACCTAAGGGAGGTTGATTCCTTCCCTTAGCTAAGCACAAGGGAGGGGGTCATTCTCTTAGCTGAGCCTAATGGAGGTTGAGTTTTTCCCTTAGCTGAGCTCAATGGAGGTTAGGAGTTTGGTCTTTACCTTGGCTGAGCCTAAAGAATGTTAGGTCTTTTCATTGGTTGAGCCCAAGAAAGGTTGGGTCCTATCCTTAGCTGAGCCTAATAGAGATAAGTCCTTCCTTTGGCTGAGCCTCGGAGAGGTGGTTTTTTGGGTGTTGTTTGGGCCTATTAATTTTGGATTCATCAATAGCTCCCCAAGTCTTTGTGATATTTATACGCAAAGACTTGTAAAAGTATCGTAGAAGACAAGTTTGTCGATTTTTTTATGAGAAGCATGGTGAAAACCCTGGTTAAATTTGGGTTTATTAGTAATGAAACTACTCGCCATGATTTACCTACACAACAAGGCGACTACCTTACTCCTTGCCAAGAAAGTCCATGTGATCACAAGTTACCAAGATTGTATAAATACCTAAGGGTAAGGCATAAGTAATAAGATCAACAAACATACAAAAACCTTCTCCAATATAACACCCTGTAATTTTTAAAGTAATTTCAACTTCTCCATTAATCATATAATGTAAAATGGAGTAAATTGATTTTTTCATCTCTATACGGAGTCTTTCCCAATCAAACACAAACTGTACATTATGTATGCATATCTAACATACCAGGGATTTTCCATTTAAAACAAAGAATTTATCCAATTTAATGAATTTTTAGTTGAGTTTTACCTAAACGGGGCCTTACCCAAAACTTTATCCCGCATTAATACCTACAAACATAACAATAACATTCTGAACCACAATTGGCTCACACAATCAATACTCAGGCAACCTTAGGCATATCACCCAAACAATTATGTCAATTTCAACTACTCACCACCTTTATACTCAAACATGGTTTATTTTATTCTATGAGAGATATATAGATATTTTTATGTAATGAAATCGAACATAATTTAATAGTTCCTTTTACTATGTTACAAACTTTAAAATATAAAAACTTATCATATACATCAAGTTTAATTACATAACTAATATGATAATTACAAAATTCTTTCAATTATGAAATGACTATGAAAGTCTAAAATACAATCTCAAGATTGTGCTGATGATGAAAATATATCTATAACACATGAAAAATATAGAAAGATAGAATACACGTACTTGAATCCATTACTACTAATATCATAACTACAACCTTAGAAATAAACACAGCATCATTACTCGTTATTCAAGCAAATCAAATCTATACCAGGTTTTTAATTTATTGTGGTCTTTTATAAACCCATCAACCATCATTTCCTTCATTATACATATTAGGCTATCGCTGTTATAAATTTCTTAAAAAATCTCGTCAACTATGCATTCAATAATTCATTTCAAATAATCAAAACTCAAGATTGCATTCCTCGATTTATTTCAATATTCCTACCTTATTATTTATATCATATATGCATTCATTAATTCATTCTAATGATCATAGCTCATACTTTATGCAAACCTTATTCATTACTCCATTACAATAATCCTAGTTCATGCTTTAAAACCAATTAGAGATTCATTAATCATATACCATACTCATAGCCCATGCTTTAATTAAAATTTGGATTTATTGATCCTATTCAATACCCTTAAACTCACATTTTAATATGATTATAGGTTCATTAATCATACCATACTCATAGCTCATGCTTTAATAAAATTATGGATTCAATAGTCTCATTTGATACCCTTAACTCATGATTTAATTCAACTTCTGGATTCATTAATCCATTTCCTTATTCATGGCTTATTCTTTAAGATAACTGTATTTATTTACCCATTTCCATACCTTTAATTCGAGCATTAAATTAATTATGAGATTCACTAATCCACTTTAATAGATATAGCTTTTTCTTGAATTCATTCGTGTACATTAACACAATTAATATAGTTTACTCATGCTTTAATTTCCTTTTTTTTTCTTACTTATGGAGTCATTTTTCCATTTCGTTGATCATTGGTCATACTTTAAGATGACTGTTTTCATTTAATCAAATCCATATCCACACCCTTTGTGAAACCCAAGAAGAAATTATACAAAAAAAGAGAGAGGGGGATTTATAATAATTTAAATTTTTATAATACAGAAATAGTGTAACTATAAAAAATAATAATTATAATAATTATGGTGATAAAATTTAATAGTTTTGGAGAAGAAAAAAAGAGGCTTGATTGAGAAAAAGGGAGAAAAATAGGGCCAAAATGGAATTAAAAAGAAATGGGACTATAAATACCTCATCCCTTCTTTCTCCCATAGCCGGCTGGACAACATCAAGAAAAAAAGGGAATGTCAGATTTTCCTTCATCGAGCCTACGAGAAAACACCTAAGTTAGTATACCTACATAAGTCTTGGAATTATTAAGTGGAGAAAACATACTTGGGTAGAGGATTTACAAGAAGAAAAGTGAAGAATTTGTGAAGAAAAGAGGGAGAAGAGAGGGTCGGTTGTAGGTGAAGAAAAAGGAGTTGAGAAACCTTAATCAAACTAGAAATTAAACCTAAATTTTCCTCAGGTATGTAGTTCTAAACAAATTGTGAAAGCAAATTTAGATTCAATTAAGAATTGTGTAGTAATTTGAAGTTGAAAAATTGGGGTTCTTGAGTAAAAAAATTGGGGGAATGCAAAAATGATTGGAATTAAGTGGATGAGAGTTGCATAAATTACCTAAAAGGATGAAATTATACAAAGAAGATTGAAACAAAACCCATAGCCAAAGGAGCAATAGTGGTCGACCAAGGTGGGTTAGAGAGGAAGGGGAGAAATTCTGATTTTTCCTTGTTGTTCCATAAGAACATTGAAACATATTGTCATGGGGTAAACAATGATGAAATGTTGTGGATGAGCGTGTAAAAAGAAGAAGGGAACCCTTAGTTATCTTAAGCTAAATTCAGCCAAGAGCCAAGTAAGGGAGAGAAGAAAAAAAAACTCTGGTATGTTGTGTGTTTATGATGCATAAATTAGGGACAATGGAAAGCTCAATTGAAAATCATCGACGAATCTAGTAAGATTCATCACCTCCTTTCTAGAGGAGATTCGGGCCCTAGAACAACAAAATTTGGGTACAATCTCTTTATAAGAGTTGTAGCTGGGAGTGTTAGCTTTCCAATGAATCTGACCCCATCTAATTTGAAGTTCTGAAACTCCAAATACAAATAAAAATCTGAGGGGAGGTCATGTTGTTACCCCTATTGGCAGATTTGGCCAAGTCGATAAAACGATGAAAATTAGCCATATTAAGCGTAGAATTCATGTTCTTGCCCTTTGTAAAGTGTGTAACATCGTCTCTTGATTTTCAAAAATGAATAAACTATGATCAAAATTTAATTCCTAATGTCAATTTGGGCTACTAATGAGCTAAAAATGTTAAAGGATAATAATGAGAAATGTAGGTGAGAAAGAAAAGAATGGTGAAAGAGAAATGAATATTATTGCCATTGTTGCTGTTGTGTTGTGATATGTGGACTAATATGGAATAATGATGAGTGTTTGTGGTTTCAGGAGGAACCACGGGAGGAGTGCAGCAACAACAAGGGAACACAAGTCGAATGTCTACAGCAGGTACTCGGTACCTATATCTCCTCTAGTTAATAATTATTTTAACTAATTGTTGAACTATAAATTTTGGTGCTTATTGATGAGGAAAAGGAAAGGGGAAAAGGAAAGGTTAAACGATAGGAAAATGGAAACGGAGAACTAAATTTAATTTATGGGTCCTTTTAGAGGAAATTGACAGTAAACAATGAACTTTAGGAATAACTGTTTCTTGAATTTGATTAGCTTGTCCTAGATATGGGAGGCTAATGATGTTAGCCAACTTGGCTAGCATTGGCATGACCGGTACGTGGGAGGAGGAATATAGAACTTGATTAACTATTCGGGTTCAGAATAGTTAATGATATCAGCGGGTGACGTCGATATCGACCAAATTTATAGGACTTGATTAGTTTCCAAGGTGAAAGCTAATGATGTCAAGAATCCTTGACATCGGCATAGTCGAGGACCTCCTAAGGTAACATGGAACATTGATTAACTATTTCAGCCCGAAAATAGTTAATGACACCAACGGTCGTATTAGTGTCGATATTTTCATGAATTTTATTAGTTGACCCCAGGACGGGCAGTTGAAGACACTAATGGGGGTCATTAGTGTTGACAGTAGTCTTCCCAATGTGGGGAGAAGTGGCAGGGTGAATACCCTCGATTAGAGCTTGGATTACAAAAAAAGAGAGGATATAATTAAAGGAAATAACTAATCCTTAAAATGGGCTAGTTGTAGTGTATAAAATTGCATATAACTTAAGTAGGTAGATGTGTTGTATAAATTTTTTTTCCGTGAAATTTTTTATATTTTATTTTTTTAATTATATGGGAAATTTATGTTTTGCAAGTCCCTTTCATTCACTTCAGGAGAAGAATTTAGGTTATTGATCCTTTTTGTATAAGTTAGGAACTTAGAGATTATTCATGTAATTTTGTATTTGGAATATTAAATGTATCAATATATGCTTGGGATATTATAATGTACTAGTTTATGTTTAGAATGCTAAACTATGTTGTGTTTATATATGAAATTTCAGCGCTTGGATAATTCTCTTAATTACTAATTTATGCATGTGATATGAGATGGAGATTGAGTATGAAGTTTTGTCTTAAGTATATTTTCGAATGAATTAAATGGTTGAATTGGACCAATTGTGGATGTGTTTATGAGCGGGATGTGATT
>Ga0307517_10008663_pt1 | contig 14565 bp, 7 predicted proteins | sample 23_EM_MG_FD_194515 | JGI IMG/M metagenome (GOLD analysis project Ga0307517, IMG submission 194515) | Populus trichocarpa ectomycorrhiza microbial communities from riparian zone in the Pacific Northwest, United States - 23_EM | ecosystem: Host-associated > Plants > Roots > Unclassified | place... | reverse complement strand
GGATTCAACGAAGGCAGAGAAACAGCGACCCCCTTTTGCCTTTTCTTGCTTTTTCTATTACTATTAAAAAAATATGCCAACAAACCTCAGATACCCAGAAAACAAAACACCAACCTAAACTAAAGGATCTGTTTATATATATATAGTTTGGGTTGTTTTTCTTAAATAATTTCGTTTGGTAATGCGTGATTTTATAAAAATATTTTTTAATTAAAAATATATTAAAATAATATATTCTTTTATTTTTAACATCATTATATCAAAATTATTAAAAAACCTTAAAAAATATACTAATTTAATATCTTAAAAAAAAAACAAATTGAGAACTGTTTTAAAAAACAGATCAAACACATTACTAATAAATAGAGAGTGGTGTTTTTACAGAGGTTTTTTTTTAAATTCTTGATATCAAAGCATTAAAATTATAAAAAAAAATATTTAGAAAGCATCATTTTTTTAAGCAAAGCTCAAAAACTACTTTAAAAAACATATAAATTACATTTCTAAACAAAAAAAATTTATAAAAAGATATTTTCTGGTTCAACTTTTAATATTAGATAAATAAAACATTCTATAATTCAACTAATTTAGAATATAATAATAATTGTTTAAAATAATTTTTTTTATATTTTTATATTATTTTAATATTAAAAATAACTTTAAAAAAATAAAATACTTTAAATCATTATCGTGACTATAATCACAAATAATTAAAAAAAAATAGAGAAAAGGGCACGACTACATAAATCCAGAGCCATGTATTTGTTGTACTTTTAAAGTATGGAGTCTGACCAAATCATATTCAGAATCTGATTATGGGTCAAAATGCTGTAATCTACTTTGGATTTTTGTACATTGTATCAACTTAGGATGTTACTGTTTGTTTCCGAGGCCTGCATTGATAGAGACCTCTTCGAGGTTATTTTTATGATTTCTTTTACTCTTCTAGTTCTGCCACGATCAGTCAATTTCATCATCATGATTCTTTAATGACACTTATTAATTTTTTTTATTTGTTTTTTTAAAAAAAATATTTTAAAAAAAATTTAAATTTTTTTTATTTTTTACTTTAAATTAATATTTTTTTTATTTTTATATTATTTTGATATACTGATTTCAAAAATAATTTTTAAAAAATAAAAAAATATATTATTTTAATATATTTTTAAATAAAAAACACTTAACCACATTTCATAGCAGGTCATGAAAAGTTGGAAATAGTATTTGTTTTCGTGTTTTAAAAATATATTTAAAAAGAATTTGAATTTATTTTTATTTATTTTTAAAATTTTAAATTATTTTAAAGTATTATTTTTAAAAATAAAAAGATATTACTTCTAAACAAAAAAACAAACATGAAAAAATATCTGCGGTGAGATTAGGTGCAGACGTAGACCCTACATTTTTTGGTGTTGAAGAAATAATGAGAGGCCATTGCTGGAAGCCTCTGTACGAGCAACATTATCCTAACCTAAATGATTTCAATGGACAGCAAGCCACCCCTTCGTCTGTCCCTCTCATGCAATCGGCACAAAATGCCTGTCCGTCTAGCCATTCTTGGACTCTAGCTGTGAAATCCATTTTCAATGAGATTCACAGAGAATAATGCTAATATTGTTGAGAATACAGATTATATACGATCAATTAGCCCTTCTCTTGGTTGGTTCTCCTGTGGGTGACAGAGCTCAGGCACCGAACAGACATGATGCGACGAGAGAAGGCTGCTGCTGCTGCACACTTCCTGACCAGGAGGTGTGCTCAAGAATGGTCCCTGCATGCCTGTTATTCTCACTTTTCAGCTACATGCCGATCGATTTCTTGACCCTTTTCCTTTTTCATGGACCCCTTGATCATGCAAGACTTTCCAGGCTAATTAGAACCAGTGAAATAATATGCATGGATAATAAACAGAGTAATCAGAGCCCAACATTCTGGTCAGTAGATGCCGACAAAATATAAAAATAAAATACTATGGCTTTTGACCACACTCAAAAGCCTCAAGATGTGTGCAGTAAAGCAGCTGGGATAGACTTGGTTCAGATTTAAATCAGCTAATACATAAACATAGACCTTAATTTCTTCTCGGAATTAAGGACACCGTTGAGATTAGTAGTAAAGTATTCATCAAATGTAATTGACAAATGATATTTATTCTATCAGTGATTGCAAATAATGTAACATGCTGCAGGGATTCACATTATCTTCTTGTTAATTAGCAGCCGTGTGCAAATCCATCCTTTAGCTGAAAATACACCAAGCTATATATCCAGACCACCATGTATATCTTCAATCATAATTAATTTCCAGTTCATGATCATTAACTGATCCAGAGCCTCAAAGCTACTCCTTTGGAAATCCTTGGAGGGGTTCTTGTAGTCTTAAAATCTCCGAACACAAACCTTATTGATTGATTCGTTGACAAGATGCTTTGAGGTTTGAACCGAACACTATAGATTTGTGTTAGATACTGTGCATCCACAATATTGAAAAGGAACATAAAATCAAAACTATAGTGCCCTGGAATTCAGTGTTTGCAATTTAGACTAACCCGCAGCTAGTTTTCCTCTATAACGCAAGTGAATGCTGGTATCTCTGATTTACTGGGATTTATCCATCCATGGTTATCTTTTCAGGAGGACAGTTTTCCATCACAGATTCAACACACACACACACAAATATCTATTCAACACACACACACACACACACACACAAATATCCATGATGGACAAGATTTTTTATATAGAAATATACGTATTTCAAGTAAAAAACATCTACTTTCAATCTGATAGATAAGATTTTATTTATAGAAGGGAATTTAAGTTTGATTCTAAATTTGTGAACACAAACCAAACAACCGATGCTCATAATCTTAATTATGGAGGTCAAATATAGGACGATAAAAAAAAGTAACGGGGGAGGGGTAAGGCACCTGATGATGATGCCTGTTCCAACTTCCAAAAGAATAAAAATCTAGCATTGCTTTGCCTGTGCAATTTCATTAATTTAACAAGCAGGAAAAAGAAAATTAAAAAAAAAATTGTCGGGTGGTTCCAAACTTCATTGATTGGTCAGCGCTAGAAATATCAAGTCACTAGCAAAAGAAACCTATCGTGCCCATAAATGGAAAAGGAGTGAAAATACTTTTTTATTACAAATGAAAAACAACTATGACAGTGCCAAAATAAATATGAACACGCAAACAAAACTCAAAACGTAAAACACACACACACAAAGATGAAGAAATCAGGAGGGGCAGCAGACAAGAAAAGGGTTCGAAGATCATCAGGGGCCGTGACTAATGCCTCCAGAGATCTGAACTCTGATACCCCTCCTAGGGTTTGTCCTCTCCTTCTCTCTGATCTAGGGTTTTCCTCTGTTTTCTTTTTAAAAAAATAAAGTCATTATCTTTATGTTACGACTCGTGTAATTGAAAACATTATTGCAATTGTAGAATTTTCCTGTGCTTGATTAAAGACGTATGTCAAAAATGTGACCTTCTTTTATACCCATTTGTGTTAAGGAAATCCGAATAACGTGTTCTGTTGTTATGCGGGACCTGAAAGATGCGAACTTTGGTAAGGGTCTGATTTGCATCAAGTTCGATCTTTATGCTTTTTTTCCGTTCCTGGAAACCCATGTCAAGAAACGCAATTTATGGTCTTTAGACTGTCATTTTCGTTAGCAAAACAAATGGAAGTTACATTGTTACTCTTGTGAGAAAACAGCCCAATGTACAAATTCTCAGTTACTGGTAGTGTCTTCCTTGGTATTCACTTGATGATTATAAATTATATCTAGAGAAAAAGGATGCAACTTGCAAGTAATGGTATTTCTGGGATACTCTTAACTGTATATTTTGTTGTTCCTTGATTATTGGTTTTTTTGGTATGAATTCTATATGTTTTTAAACAAACAAATAGGAAGGAATCCGGCATTGGTGTTAGCGATCGTTGTGTGAATTCATAAAAAAAATAATTTTATCAGTAGGAACTTTATCGATTTGAGATGAAATGAACGATGTTTGTATCTTTGTCCATTGTTATACTACTTTTATAGGAATTTCCATGTTGTGCTGTACTCTTATGGTCCTGTGCCTTGTGAGTGTTTAGTGGCTGTCGAGTCCTTGCAAAATTCTGGTCTTGTGTTAAAAGGTGTAGCTTGCTTGTTAAAACTGCCAAGAATTGTTTTAACTAGGAATTTGCTTTTAATGTACGTCAGCCTTATAAATCGTGTGAAAAAGGTTGCATGTATTCTTACTTGTACATTTTTAGTCCATGTAACTAGTAATGGTGGTTTATACTTGTAAGTTATTGCTTGACATTCATCCATATCTGGTGAATGGTTGATGTGGTTAACTTTGGTCTGGTCATTTTTATGCATAATGATGGTTTCAACTTCATTCCTTCTCTAATGTTCACTGACTTGTATGATTGTTTCTCTCTTCAGAAACAAGCTGCAAAAAAGGATGTGTTTCAGTTGTTTGCTGAGAAGGTGAGAGATCACAAGGATTTGGTATCTCGTTGGGCTGTCTTACAGGAGACCCGTGTTGAATATTTTAGAGGAAAGGATTTTGTAAGCTTTCTGAAAAATCATTCAGAGGTTAAAGATATATTAGAGTCAAATAATAATTTAGAGGTTGAAGAAATTGCCAATACTTTATTAAGCAAGAACCTCTTAGTGCGTTGTGATCGTGTGGTGAAAACTGTTCGTCCCGGGAAGAAAAAGTTGTCTACCTGGCCAGCACATTTAGAGATCTTTCCAGTAAGTTGTTTCATTTTGCACTTGGATGTTTAGCACGAACTTAATTGATCTTTCAATCAATTGTCTAAGCTATTGATTTTTTGACTTCACTGTGCAAATTGTTAAGCATCATGCATTTAATATATCCTTGTTTATTATGAAAAGTTAATTTAAACGACTATTTTCTCTGTGATTAGGGTAATTGATTTCTTAGAGATTGGGACTTGTGCATGTTGAGGCTTAGTGGTTAAAAGAATGGATTCTCATGGTCATCTATTACTCTCTTTCACATTTAATAAGTCTGCCATGTCAGTGGTATTTTTCCCCTTGCATTCTTCTAAGAATGGCTGTACTTTGCCCCGATACATACTGTATCCTTTTATCATGTAGGTCAGAATGTTATGTACTTTCAATTGTCAAACTTGACCTTCATATCCTTTTTAATAGTGGGAAAATTTTGAGTTGTTGGGATCAATATGGTGAGTCGCAAGGTTGTTAATGAGAAGAATAGGGAAATTTGTGTTGCATAGAAACATTCACCCTTTAATAATGTCTCTGTCCATGTCAGTTTTGTGCTTTTTGTCTCTTTTTTTTTTGTAGTCAAAGAAATTAAGAGTTTTATTTTGTGTTGCTTCTCAAGCTCGAGTTATTAACATTATGTTGTCCTTTGTAGGATCAAGTATTTTCAGAAAATGATGCCTTTTTTGCATGGGCGTTTGTAAAACGGAGGCCATTATGGCAAACACTTCTCTCACTTTCCTGGCCCGTGTTGACTCTTGCAATTTGCATGTTTCCTGTATACCCACATCGGTGCAAGCTATTAATCCTCTACTCTTGTGCTGGACTTCTTTTGCTTATTCTCTCACTTCTTTCATGTAAGTACTCCAGGGCTCATTTTTTGTTGCTTCATATTTTTTTCTACTGTATAATTCTTCCTGCACCTCAATGCTGCTTATCAAACCCTAGTTTAGAGTTCTAAATCAGTATCATCGCACATGTGGAGCAACATTTGACCAAATTTTTATGATTAAAAATCTAGATTTCTGTTTCAAGCTTATTAATATTTTCATATTTGAAAGTTGGAAACTTCCACTTATGTCGAACTCCAAAAGGTGTTTATTTGTCATTTTGGTTTCTTGGCTTGTTTCTACCTCAAACTTCCTTTGTGAGAGAAATAATTGTTCTGAATGTGTAACTAGAGAAATAATGTAATCAAACCCAGAGAAACTTGCTAGGTAGGGGTGTAAATTCATACATTTACATTCTTATTAATTTGTTCAAGTAATCAGTATCTGGAGTTATTGAAGAGAGAGATCCCTTTGTGTGCTAGTTTCAGGACACATGGGGGTACTCTTATTTTTGCGTTTCAGTAGATACTTTTAGAAATATGGTTTCCTAGTACTCAATGATTATGAAAAACCCATTATCCTAATGTTCTTGTAATTGCTATTTTTTTCTTTCCTTTTTTATTTTTTTGGCAAAAAACAACCTTATAACATTTAGATTTTAGGATTGGTGGAGGATATGATTTCCACAGATGGATTTTTTACCATGTTAACGAATATAACAGCTGATGGTGATGTTACCGAGGCCATCATCTGAGTATTTATTAAGTACATCTTTCTGTTGATTAATCTCCTCTCTTATAGTCTATGCACTGTTTGCCTTTTGTTCTTTCTCTACTCTTTGAAGTTGAAACTTCTGTAGTTATACCTAGCCACAAGGGGCATGCTGTGTTAGTGATGGTCTGAATGGCGTCTTTTTTCGTAAAGCTCCTGTTTTGTGGTATGACCAAATTGTTTTTGTGAGGCATAAAAGGCATCATTACCTTTTGATATCTGAATGTATGGTTTGGATGCTTTTTCTATGAACCTCGGGCTGAGCTTTTGTTTTTTAGTGGAAGTTGGGGCTTCTGTGGTGACTCGGAGATCAGGAGTGTTTTCTCTTGATGTCAGTGTTGCAGATCATTGCAGAACATTCCCTAGCAAAACTCATCATGAAATTTCCATTATTATCAAATTTGCTTCAGTAGTCTTAAATGATGTTCATCCATATCAATCATCTTTTCAAGATCCAGGGTAATTTGGTTGCTCAAGTCAGCTGTGATATGTTTGATTTAATGCTCTTTAACTGGTATGTGAGAAACCACTGGAATGATTCTTTCTCACTGAGCTCTGAGATGAAAGAAAACAATTTCCACCTAAATTTTCTTTACTTGATTTAGCATTCTGGTGCTGCTCTATCTATGAGCAGATCACTCGCTGGTTATAACCTGGTTTCTTCTAAATTTTCTAGAGTCCCAAGTTCTTTGCGTGGTTGGTTTTACATTCTTTATATTAGTCTTATGAGTGCCACATCATGGTTCATATTTTTGCATTATTCTCATTTTTTTTTGTGTAGAATATTGTCATTTTAGTTGACAGTGATAACTATTACTAAATTATTGCTTCAACTGCTTCTAGGGGTCATTGAGGTTATCTGTTTATTTTGCAGTGAGAGCCACAGTATTTGGTGTTCTATACCTCATTCTTGGAAAGCGTGTTTGGTTTTTCCCTAACATCCTTGCTGAAGAAGCTACTCTGGGAGAATTATTCCGTTTCTGGCCGAATAAGGATGAGGAGGAGAGGCCCAAGTGGACAACTAGACTTTTCTATGCATTAGTAGCTGTGCTTGTCATATTACTGCTGAGGCACCATGCCCCTGATGAAGCTGCTAGAGCAAGGTGAGTACACCTGTTGTGAAATTTAGCAGACTGAAAAGGTTGCCTTTCCCACTTTGCACAAAACATGATAACTTAAGGAACCAAGATGATTATGGAAAATTTGAATTATGCTGAACTTATTTTACATGTCTGTTTCACTCGTTTCAAAACTGAGACCCAGAGTCAATGTCTTTTTTGAACTATACAGTTACCCTCTTGCTTTTGTGGGTGTAATGCATGTGATTCTTTTGTGGTTGTAATATGATTTCACTTAGTGTCCTCAATCAGGAACTTTTTTATAGCATTCACATAAAAAATTGCCACGATGAACCCCTCTTAAATCTTTATTTATATGCTCGAGTCTAAAGTGCAATTTTTGCCCTGCAGGTATCAGAAGCGGATGTCCAACATAATTGATGAAGTTCTTGAGTGGTCTCCAAGTTTGGCGCTGTCTGGAATGATGGAGAAGCAGCCAACTGTGGTCAATACCACGGAACCCAGCAATTTCACAGATTCCGGTAAAACAGACTCGGAGAAGGAACCTCCAGCAGATGATGAAGGTGGAGAAACCATCTTAGAACAACATGAGGATGAGGAAACAGAGAACATAGAGGACACTGATCAACATCAGCATCAGCATCAAGATCATATATGACAGCAGATCGTGTCATACCAAAGCAGAAGACAGATACACTACCTTCTTTGGGTTTCATCTTAAATTTTGAGTGTAAAACTGTGTAATCAAACAGCGAAATAAAGCAGTTTTTAATTTGTGCCATCATTAATAGTGAGAGAATAGATTATAATACTGAGTTTAGGGAATTTATGTAATGTAATGAAGAGCCATTTAACTATATTTATCGTATTGGCTATATGCTTTTATACATTCTCCAAAGGTGCAGCCCTTTTTTTCAGACATGTTACGTTAAACTCGTGCCATTTCGAAGATTTTTTTTCTGTATTTTGATCTTCGTATTGGGATGGTCGTTAAGGCCTAAGGGGACTCTGCATTGGATTTACGATCCTTCTTTTTTCACCTCCCAATGGTTGAGTACGCAAGTGGTGTTTTTACCCCCACTTATCGCCCTTCAATACCTCTTTTAACTTCCAGCACTATCATCATAGTTCATCCGAGTCTGTGCTAACCTCCCTCTCTCTCTCTGCATTCATTGCTGGGCTCCCTTTTGCATTTCCCAAAGACGAAGACGGATTAATCTATCTGCACAGAATTAACAGGTGGTCATTTATGACGTGTAAATAAATACCATGCCAACCGAATACTTCCTCTCCAAGACGAAGGGATCTCTTGTGTTAGTTCATGCTTTTGGGCCCAGACAGGGACTTCAACTGACTATCCCTAAAGGAGGTTTAGACCTCTGATTGTGGTTGTACAAGTTACGCGCATTGTAAAATCAAACCAGTGCCACATCGAATTGCAAGTGAAAAGAAATCGTCAAACAAGACAGTCTATACGTTAAACAAGAGTGCTGATAGGCTAAAATCTAACCAGAGACTACTTCTACTTGAGTTTCCTTGACAGTTCTATGTACACAGGAAAAAGGAGAGGGGGAGAGAGAGAGAGAGAGAGAGAGAGAGAATAATGATGCACGCGAAGCGTTGGCAGACAAAAGAAGCCAACCACGGATTCATCATCTCCTTCACTCTGTTCAAGCCACAAGCAAGAAAAAGAAAAAGCCAAGAATGATTTGCCGCCTGGCAATATATATTGCCAAGTGCGTGGTTGCCTGATAAGAGAGAGGATTCAAGTTTCGCTACTTGCGTGAATTGGACCCTCCACCTTGGCATCCACTTAACATGCTGGGTTCACTGTGGGCCAAAAAACCTTCGTTTGGCCTGGTTCCCCAGTTGCTGGCCTGGACAGTCTTCGTCCTCATTTTCACCTGAACGGTCTCCATCCTCATTGTCACCCAGGTAAGAGCCATATGCAGAGGATTGCAAGCCACTGTGTTTTTGATAGTGGCCACCTCTATTTACATAGTCATGAGCTTCAAAAGTGTCATGCACTTGGGACTCTCTTGCTTCCTTTTGACCTTCAGAGGAATTCCAAGTTTCAACAGAGTCAGAGGGCAAGAGTTCAGAACCTGATGAACTCCGTGACTGAGATGCATGGACCGGACCAGAACCATTGAGCTTGCCTTCGGATGTGTTCTTTGAAGCATCATCACCAGTTTTCTTCGCAAAACGTCCTCCAGAACTCCTTTCCCTTCTCATAGCATGCCGGTGCCGAGATTCATGAAGATATGGCTGAAGAATATAAGAGGGAGAGGGAGAGGGAGAATATCACTAGTTTGACAACATGTTAAATATTTCAGACAAGGCAGGAGCTAGCAACTATCTCAATCTATCACCCATAAAACATTTATAAAACATTGTGCCAGGATTTCCATGGGGGATTATGTACTAAAAAAGGAGAAAAATCTCATCCACCTAGAAAGAAGTACCCTTGCATGGTCATTACCGATTTAAGGAGACTAAGTGCAACAAATTAGATTTTTACAGTTCTTGGTCAACTGTAAAAGAACTCGAAGCCTCCTCAGAACAATTCTTAAGAACTACAATGATCGGTGGAATATAATCATGGTGCCTAACTTGACATTACTAAAGTGAGAGGTTTAACATGGAACTTGTTAACTAAATGATACAAACTGCAAGCTTAATAATTACATTGAAGCGATAAACAAGAGGAAGTTAATTAGTACATCTGGCATTATGTGTGCAATAAAAAATATTAGCATATCATCTAACAGCAAAAGACAATCAGAGGAAAGAAATGAGACAGAATATCCCAACTTGGCTGTTTGAATTTACCTTTCTAGCTTTTATCAGCTTCTTGTCAACCTCTGCTTTTGCACGTTGTTCTCTTCGCCTAATAATCCCTGGGTATTGTTTGGCATTTACAAAAACAGGATCCTGAGCCACCTCAAGGGGCAAAAGCATTCTGGCATGTGGCATTCCAACAAATTGCGGATAACCCTGACCATTGAATGATTATATCTATTCCATTAAAAGTCTATAACATTCCATGTTTTGAACACACGAAACAAATTAATTAAGCAAATACACACACACACACACACACACACACACACAGAACTCTGATTTCTGTTTGCAGCAAGTGATGAGCATATTGGTAAATATCCCAACAGATTGCTAGTGAATCTGACTTCCTCCTTACTTACTGCATGCAGATAATAAGCATGTCATAATTACAGTTTATTAAGGTCTCACTCCTGTAATTATCTAGAATCAGGTGACAAGTTTGCTTCTTCTTTTTTTCCTTTTCTTTGTTAGAACATCAAACGTGTGCCACTAACAAAATTTTGTCAATTGGGCAAAAATGTCAATACATCCTCACATACTTCCCCAACCAAGAAAGAAAGTACATTTACAACTTCCCAGAGAAAAGCAGTCCCAGTGGAATAAGTTATCCTTCCATGAGTTTCATGAATTGGAGGTCTGCAAAAGCATCCCTTTTTCTTTTAAATAATGGTAAAAGACAGACCACTGGAATAGGTCTAGACATGTTGAAGTATTCCCCGTTCGTTAATTTGTTGACAAAATGAAAAATAAAATAGGACAGGACAGGACATGACAGGCCACAGCCTCCGAATTAAACGAGCTAAAATTTAAGAGACATTGGAAAAAATGAGTGCATTGCTAAACTTGACCCTTTGAACTCTCGAGAACATGCAAAGTGCACCATGAAAGAATCTTTTGGCTTTCATTTTTTGCATTTCCCACACAAATAGAACTCGCATCTCTCCTTTTCATCTAAATAATTCAAGAGTTAGAAATAAAAACTTATTTTTCTGACCAGGACATGGTTACTCTAGAACAATCCAATAGACCATATCTTCCAAAACCCACAGAATGGAGATACCAAACTTTAATTTAGCTAAATGAATTCAGAATTCTTTCACCAATGGAAAGTTTAAGGTGTAAGATCTCTTGGTGATTTTGACTTGCGAAAAAAAACTACCATTTTTCCAAGGACCTATGAATTTTGTCTTGGGAGTAATGAATAAACAGAGAATATCACATATAAATCCACAGGTAATTCCTCGAAGTATCAATATATGACTGCAAGAATACGGGAAGGAAGTGTTAAGCTTACATACCAAAGGCTGATGTCCATAAGCCATCATTCCACTATAATAAGCATCCTGGTATGGGTTTGATGCACATGCCTGCAGAAGAAATGCCAGAAAATAGAAATCTCTTCCAATGGCATGTTAAGATGGATTCTATAAATATATAGTGTCTACGGTCTACATATGAATCAATCAGCACAACAAGCTTGGAAGACAAGATATTTTGTGGATGGAAGGAATGAGAACTTACAATAGAGTGACTAACAAGCTCAAACTGTGGAGATTGTGAGAGGCCATTGTGCATTGTAGTCATACTAGAGACAAGACCCTGAAGATTTTGCAAATGTCCATGATTCCCTAATAAGCATTAATGGAAAAAAAAAATGCCTAATTAGCACTGAACCAGTATGCTGTGTCTTTCCTTGTGAACAAGGAGCTGTGCATTGACAGAACAAGGCCAAATGGATACATTTGCGCTCACAAAGAAGTATTACTCTTCATCCAAAATGTGATACACGGGGCCTATGCTACATATGTTTAAGTCAAATTTAGCATCGATAGAAATTAGATAGCACCTATATAGTTGATTTACAGACATGGAGAACAGCTGGTTTTCATCTACCATGTTGAAAGAAGCACAATTTAAAAAAAAATGATGTCAAAATTTGTAAATCTAAAGTGATAAAAGCTAGCCACAGAGGCATGGAAAAAAAAATGAGTTGAGAAATGTCAGAACGAAGCAATTACTAAAACATTAAGCATAGAGTTTATGCAATAGCAAATAGTCCTAATGCACTTTGTGCAAGAAAGTAGTTAGCAGCACCTAATTGGGATGATGCAGTGGCTTGGGAATCTTTGGTAGCATCAGCATCCTCCTCATTCAGTCTACCACTCGACAGAGACCGATCATCATTTGATTCAGAGCCATTATGTCCTTCTGAGTTGGATGCATTTCCACCGGTCATGGCAGGAGGCATGGAGCTATAACCTATATTGCGCCACCAAGGTTCAGAGTGAACTGTATATTCTTGAATGTCACTCGGATCGGGTTCTGGCACATTAGTTTTTTCAGGCTTTGACTGCATACCTTCAAAAGGTTATTTTATTAGTTCTCGCTTTCCTAACCAGGCACAGGAAGAATGTAATGGTAGCAGGTGAGATTCATAGAGTAAACGTGCTACGTGAAACAAAACTTGAAAAAAAAAAGGCATATTACAAGCAGATATGACAGAGATCCTCAAGAAGAGAAGAGTGGAGGATAGATACTTTGCAGATGGTCATTCTACGCGGTAAAACATTCACTGTCTACCTAAAAGCACGAATAGAGAAAAATAAAGAAGAAATTTTCCTTGCCTTAAAAAAGAAGCCATAAAATATCAGACTCTATTTCAATACTAAACTTCTGGATGAAGCAGGACCAATAACATAGACATGAAGAGCTTTCGTCATCAAACTCAAAACACAGAATGATCTGGCAGATTTACTTCATGCTCAAGCCACAAATTAATATTATTAATTAAAGATTCACCCGTCAAAAGTGATAAAACCACAGCACCACGAGGGAAAAAACAATAGACTGATAAGGTGGTGGATTTATTAGTTGGTATTTCAATATATCAATTGAGTTAAACACATTTTCCATACACTTAATAAAAAATGTTTAAATACTGATAAAACCAAGTTTCTTCCCTCTCATCAAAAATCAATTAGCTTAATCAAAACCTCTACCTGGCCAAAAAGTGTTTCAATATTAACCTAAAAAGTGTACAAACTTTTAGTTCTAGTACATTTCTCAAGGATAATAACCCGCACCGGTATCTATCTCAATTTCTCTGCCGTTGAACCAAGAACCCCAAACTTTCTTAGCAACCAAACAAGAAGAAACCCGGAGAAAGATTTTCCTAAAAAAAACAAATCAAGCAAATGGAATTCAAGAGAGAAAATCAGTTAAATTCGAGAAACGAACCGTGCAACTAACTAACTGTACAATTAATAAAAAAAAAGAAGTCTAAAATAAGCAAGTGATAAAGATACTCACCGGTGTAGAGAGAGATAAAACAGAACCCTAGATTTTGGGGGTTTTAATATACTCGGGATAGAGGGAGAAATAGAGTCTATTGCTGTTGCAGCAGAAGTGGTATATAACTATACTTCTTCTAGAAGAATAAAACTCAAAGAAGGGAGAAGGGGGTTTTTTTCTCTTTATTTCTTTTTTTTTCCCCCAACTCTCTGTTTTTTTTTTTTCAAGAGACGATAGCTCAGCTGGCCCTGGATGGGTCATGATATGCTCACCCTGCTTCTTTCCACGTTGCCTCTTTTTCTGGGACACCTGCCCCGACCTTTCTCCTGCCAACTTCTTTCTCCGTTTTTTCAGTTTTTTTGTCTCTTTCTTCTTCCCATGAACTCTCTTTTTTTATGAATTTGTTTTTTATATGCAATCATTTTTTTATTTTTTTATTTTTTTGGTCATGCTCGTTTTCTGTTTTCAGGTAGACTTTTGTACGTGGTTAATGGTGGCTAGGTATTGCCACTAGTCCTGGAATGTGTGTTAGATATAAATTATTTTGAACGGAGAAAAAAAATGTAACGCAATTAGGTTTTTTTTAAAAAAATAATGCTCGTTTTTGTTTTCAAGTGGATTTTTTTTGTGCTAGGTGTGTACTTGTGTTTTATATAAAAAGTGATGTTCATTTGCCGGATGTAATTTTAAAAAATAAAAAAACTCACAACTTGAATGAGATAGCCAATCAAGTTAGATAGGTTGATTTTATTTTAATTAGTTAATACAAGATGATAAAAAAATAATCAAAAAAATCAAAAAATTTTTTCAAAATAAAACAAATAATATAGTTCAATTCTCAACTCATTACATACGAAACAATGTAATTGAGTAAAAAAAACATCAACTTAAGTTAACATGACAGATCTATAACTCGGGTAATGAGGGGTTAGCCAACCATGTTATCTCACCAAACTCATGATCGAGGTTATGCGATTGGGATAACCTGATAT
>Ga0307517_10008662_pt1 | contig 14566 bp, 10 predicted proteins | sample 23_EM_MG_FD_194515 | JGI IMG/M metagenome (GOLD analysis project Ga0307517, IMG submission 194515) | Populus trichocarpa ectomycorrhiza microbial communities from riparian zone in the Pacific Northwest, United States - 23_EM | ecosystem: Host-associated > Plants > Roots > Unclassified | place... | reverse complement strand
TTAGGAGGTTTTAGTTTTCTTTTGTTTTGTTGCGAGGAATGGTGGTCAAAATGATGAGGTGGCGGCCATGGCCACCGCTGGTTTCGAAGAAGTACGAGGTGAGGCTCGTTGTTCGAAGGATGGAGGGTTGGGATGTAGTGCGGGAAGCTGTAGCTGCTGCACCTGGGACATCTTCAGGAGGTGATTTGAAGGATAAGTCGGAGAAGTTGACGGTGGAGATTAGGTGGAAAGGACCCAAATTGGCCTTGAGTTCGTTGAGGAGGACGGCGGTGAAGAGGAATTTTACGAAAGAAGTGGAGGTTTGTGGTGCGGAGGGGGAAAACGGTGGCGTTTTGGTGGAGTGGGATGAGGAGTTCGAGAGTTTGTGTACTTTGTCTGCTTATAAAGAAAATGTGTTTCATCCTTGGGAGATCTCTTTCACTGTCTTCAATGTGAGTTCTTCTTTTCTTTTTTGCTTCTCTCTCCAAAGAAATTTATTTTTCTTCTCAAGATGTTTTATGGGTCTTTTGTGTTATTGTCATTTATCATGTGGGATGTTGTCTTCTTGTCTGTTGAGATAGAAAAAGAAAAATTGTGGGTTTGCTGTAGAAACTAGGAAAATTCATGTGGACTGTGAAATTGATAGCGTTTATGAAACTTGAGATATGATTTTTTTTTAAAAAAATTCAGGGATGAATTTAAAATTTCTTTTTTGGTGTTTGGTTTCTGATAGTTTACGGGTTGCTTGTAATTGAGATGAAGAGGTTTCTTAATTGAAGAATATAAGCATATGAAGGGGTGTTCTTTATTTTTGTTTTGTTTTGTGGGTTATTGTGGTAGTCAATTTGGGAGAACAAAGGATTCTTAATTGATTTTTGAGGATTTGGTGGTTGGATTTAATGGAGTATTTTTTCTCTGATCATTTTGACTTGACAAAGCTTGGGTCTTTTGGATATGTTTGAGGTTTTTTTGGCTGATAGTTTTGCGTTTTTAAACTTGTTAACTTTCTGGGGAACTTAGCTGTTTTGTTTTCTGATCCAGGGTGGGAACCAAGGGCAGAAGAACAAGGTTCCTGTTGTTGGAACAGCAACAGTGAACCTTGCTGAATTTGCATCTACAGCTGAACAGAAAGAGGTTGAGTTAAGACTTCCTCTTGTGGTCTCTGCTGGTGTGGCCGAGCCTCAACCCTTGCTCTGTGTATGTGCCTTTGAATTTCTTCCAATTTCCATCACATTCTCACTGGTTTTTTAAAATTATCCCGCAACATATTTAATCTGCCTTTTCTGGTTTTAATATTTTCACAATTTTTATAGTTTCTTACCTCAGCTTGTATGAATCATGCAGGTATCACTCAGCTTATTGGAGTTGAGAACTGCTACCGAGACCTCTGAGCCATTACAGAGAGCGATAGTTCCAGTTCCATCGCCACCTCAATCTGGAGAAGCTGTCTCAACTGAAAAGGATGAGCTTTCTGCAATTAAAGCTGGTCTCAGAAAGGTAAAGATTTTTACAGGATATGTGTCTACCAGGAGAGCAAAAAAGGCCTGTCGCGAGGAAGAGGGCAGTGAAGGCAGGTGCTCTGCCAGGAGCGAGGATGGTGAGGATAACTATCCATTTGATTCTGAGTCACTTGATGATTTGGAGGAAGGAGAGTCTGATGAGATCAAGGAAGATTCTACTGTGAGGAAGTCATTCAGTTATGGCACACTGGCTTCTGCAAACTATGCTGGAGGACCCTTTCACTCTAGTACAACGATAAATGATGAAGATGAAGATTGGGTTTACTACAGCAATCGCAAGTCAGATGTGGGTTGCTCACACAGTGATGATTATACACCATCAGTGTCTGCACCATCTCTCTTGCAAAGTTCTAAGCGCAGCATACTACCTTGGAGGAAGAGGAAGTTGAGCTTTAGGTCTCCTAAAGCTAAAGGAGAGCCATTGTTGAAGAAGGCATATGGAGAAGAAGGGGGGGATGATATTGATTTTGATCGCCGGCAGCTTAGCTCTGATGAATCTCTTGCTCTTGGGGTAAGTCATCTGTTGATTTCCCTTACTTTCATACTTTTATAAAGCCTTTTATTTCCAATTTAGCAGTATTAAAAGTACAAAAATGAAAATACTGATGATCATCTTGAAGGATGGTAAAGGTGGTTTTGTGATGACTAATTCATTTCATAAATTAGACATGGTTAATTGAAATAATGGTAGCTGTTTTGCAGTGGCATAAGGCAGACGAGGATACATCTGCAAATCGATCATCAGTTTCTGAATTTGGTGATGACAATTTTGCCATAGGCAGTTGGGAGAAAAAAGAAGTGATAAGCCGTGATGGGCAGATGAAGCTTCAAACTGAGGTTTTCTTTGCTTCCATTGATCAGCGAAGTGAGCGGGCTGCAGGTGAAAGTGCATGTACAGCCCTTGTTGCTGTTATTGCTGATTGGTTTCAGAATAACCGTGGTCTGATGCCCATTAAGTCCCAGTTTGATAGTCTCATCAGAGAAGGGTCCTTGGAATGGAGAAACCTCTGTGAGAATGAAACCTACAGGGAGCGGTTCCCTGACAAACACTTCGACCTTGAAACAGTTCTCCAAGCCAAGATACGTTTTCTCTCTGTACTCCCTGTCAAGTCCTTTATCGGGTTTTTCCATCCAGAAGGGATGGATGAGGGAAGATTTGACTTTTTGCAAGGCGCCATGTCCTTCGATAACATTTGGGATGAGATAAGCCGCACTGGATTGGAATGTCCAAGCGATGATGAACCTCAGGTGTATGTTGTAAGTTGGAACGACCATTTTTTCATTCTAAAGGTTGAACCAAAAGCTTACTACATTATCGACACATTAGGAGAGAGGCTCTATGAGGGATGCAATCAGGCCTACATTTTGAAATTTGACAGCAACACGATTATTAACAAGTTGCAAAATGCTGCAGAATCATCCGATGAGAAAACAATGGGTGATCAGCAGAATGTGCCAGCCACAGTGGAACCTAAGGATCAGCAGCAGGTGAACCTGAAGGAGGAGGAAGCTTCTATATTAGGGGCAATAATAACCAATCCTGAAGAACCATCTAAAAGTGAGGAACCATTAAAGAGTGAGGAAGAAGGGGAGGTTGTGTGCCAAGGAAAAGATTCTTGCAAGGAGTACATAAAGAGCTTCTTGGCAGCAATTCCAATCAGGGAATTACAGGCGGACATCAAGAAAGGTTTGATGGCATCAAAACCTCTTCATCATCGGTTGCAGATTGAGTTCCACTACACCCAGCACTTGCAACCATTAACTGAAACTCATGCGACAGAAATGTTGACAGCACCACCAGAGTCAGTCAATGGCTCCATATGAGAGGCTACTGTTTAGAGACTTGCTGTAAATCTTAGGAAGTGTGATTAGTCTAACTAAAGTTTCATTTTACAAACGGTATCTTGTGATGTGAATGGCATTAACAAAGAGGGGACCTTTTTCAACTTTTTGAAGAGTTTGAAGAGGAAAGGGTCGCGTTGTTTTTCTTCTAATCTGGTCTTTAAACGGAGCTGTCCTAACTTTTTCCCCTTGTTTGCACGTAGTTGTTGGAATTTGGCATGATCTACCGTTTATTCTTTGGCCAGCCTTTCATGGGAATGGCTGCTTCCGTGCATTGCTGTAAAATCTTTCTCTCAATTGAATGAGCTCCAACTCACTTTTAAAACTTTTTGGCGATTCTCAAAAAATTCTCCTTCTAAGAGAACAAGTAACTTTTGTAGACTGGTATGGAAATATTCCTCGACTGTTCTGTACTCCCTTTCTGACATCAAGTTCCCATACGATCCACTGATGGCAATAATCTGACCCTTGAGATTTTTCTTTCAGAAAATTGATGCTTTAAACATTTAAGGACTCTGGTTCTTTTACAACTTATTTGATTGGAACCAAATATTTCCTTTCCATGTGCCGTGTTAGCTGTAAAGAGGAACTTTGCAGGATTGATATTCAAGGACATGAAAAGATTCTTTGAAATGCATGTTTCTTTTCTAGATAACCATCCAGCCTAAAGTTGCTTCCTTTAGCTGCCACGACAAACATTTGTAACGTATGTGATATCATGCTGTGTGGAGGGGAAATGGTTTTCTATAGAATTCCTACCCCAGCTGTGCACGTTCAGAATATACCCTTCCAATAAGCATCGTTTGGATTATTCCTCTTAGCAAGGCATGAACATGTCACTTTCATGGAGAACGTTTGAAATACTGTATGTATTTGAATGATCTTACCAAGATTCCTGACCAAGAATTTTAACTAGATTAATGTAAAAATGATAACGATAGCTGCATCATTTAATGTTGATTAGAAGCTCCTTTTCTGCTTGTCAACTTAAGGAGTGAAATTCTCCATTCACTTGTTGCGGTTTGCGCATGCATCACGCTGTTCTTTGGACTCAGAAACTGAAAATATTTTATCAATTTCTCTCGCTGTTAGTAGTACTTAATGATGGTGATTATGGCGGGGATAGGTGAAGATGAGGATGTTGATCACAACGAATACTCATGACTTGTTCCAGCAGGGAAAAAAAAATAGAAATTCATTGAGCTAGCATTTTTTTATCAAGTTGAGAACTATATAAATTGGTTTTATAAGATACACTTGCGCTGGGAAATTCACAGGCGTTAGAAGAGTACTGATAAATGATAACAGCTTGATTACCGCATCTGCTTGCTACAGCACCATAATTATAATGAAGAAACATGCTACTTGCAGCCCTTCAGTACGTTGCCATTTGGCTCAACCTTTGACATGTTTCTTAGCCTTCCTGGTAGCAATTTTATGATCACCTCAAGGGAAAAGAGCAGCCTTAAACAATGGCTAGAACAACCAACCCTGCTTGGTAAAGGCCTTATAGAGAATAATAGGTTGAGATGTTATCAGAGTCTTGATAACCAAGCGGTTATGAGTTTGAATCTCACCATTCTTATTTATGTGATAAAAATTAAACATAAAAAAATATGAGCTTGCACAAACTTCAAGCCCAAAGGGTTTTCATTTGAGGGGATGTATTAGAGAATAATATAAATTATATTTGGAAACATCACCTAATAGTTTAAGCTATTGGGTTAAGATGGTTCTTTGACATGATATTAGAGTTTTGATAACCAAGCGATCACGAGTTTGAATCTTATTATCTATTTATTAAAAAAAAAATTAAACACAAGGTAATGTGAATCCATGCAAGTTTCAAGCCTATTAGACTTTTACTTAAAGATATATATTAAAATATAATATAAATTATATTTTAAAATCTCACCTGAAGGTTTTTTTTAAAAGACCCACCAATAATAATATTTAGAAAAAATGAACTTTCATGAACTCAAGTTTGAGGAAGTTTCAGGCTATTGCACGCGAGGCAAGGCCTCAGCTCAACAAGGAAGTTCAGTATTTGAATGAGTGAAAATGGGCCTTCTTCAAGGCTGATTATTGGCTCTATAGTCTCAACAAGTACAAGTTTTATTCCTTGCCCATCTGCTTGGTGCAACAGTACATTTGATGCTCTGACTGAAGCAGTTAAATTAGAAAAATTTGTTGATGGAAATGAAATGTCCTGATTTAAACAATTTCTTTGGTTTCCTTTTGAATTATCCTGTACTTGTATAGAAGAAGAACACTTGGATATGAGCACCACAAGCTAAGAAAATATTGTAAGAGTTTGACTCCTGACCGTGCATGCACGTTCGACACCAAGGTTTGTTTGATTAACAGCTTTCTTTCAGAAGATTCAGAGCATGAAATCAAAGATTTCTTACTCCATTACTTGTATGCAGTTTGATTGTTCCCATTTTCCCCACATAATTTGACAGAAAGCATGGAATCACAACTGGTAGCTTCGATTTAACAACGCAAAAAGTTGTCTTGCTCATGATAAAAGGCCATAGGCATGAAAGCATAATAATGAGCTCACACTTTCCATTATTGCACCAAACTTCCTTTTGTTACCAACCGGTGACTTTACTTATGATATTAGGGAGAGCCATGTGCATGTTCTCCCCCTCTCCAACCCATTATTATTCCAAACTTACCTTGACAATGATTCAAGCTCAAATCCACAAGGCTCCACACTCCATAAACCCACCTTGATTAGATTCTTTCCCGTATCGTCATCACCCTTCCCTGCTTGCTTCCTGAGGTTTATTTTCATTTTTATCTTAGAACACTATAATTCAACATTACTATCCAAGAGATGCCTGCTAATATGAAGCTCTATCATGCTTCCACATGTCTGATATTCCACTAATTATCATTACCTTACATGATCAGATCATAATACAGTTCCTTGAGAGAAGTAAAAGGAATCCTCACTTGAGAATCCTGTAAAATTAGAATAGCAGTTTGGTCTATCTTTGCAACCTAATGCATCATCTGTTTCTAACAATTGTACAAACAACATGCTGTAACAAAAATAAATAAAAATGAAACAAAGAAGAGGCAGCAGAAGTTACATACGACAAAAGGATCAAGAATGACTTCAAGAAAGAAATGGCAGCCAGATTTGCAGCAACAAAGGGTCACTTCATATCTCTCTCTATACTCTCAGGACATCCAATGCAAATGCAATCAATATATTCCCGTTTTTTCTTAACCACAATAAGTTTCCACTTTAAGACTTGTAAATTGCAACTGAAATTTAAATGAAGAGAAATGTTAGAGAAGATAGGAAAACAAGATAAAAAAAACGGGGGTGAGCAAGGAAATAACAATAGATTTTCTACAGCAGAAAGGGCTTTAACTACTCTATCGCAAGCACTCAGGACACTTGGTGTTACATTTCATCAACTCCTCCACTCATATATATAGGCCTAGCATCTTGTGCTGCAACTGAAGCAGCAGGGTTCTATCCAAGCAATGTACAAGTTACAAGACAGTCTGATATTATAAACTGAAGAAATAGTTAGGGAAGATGGAAAACATTACAGAATCAACAAAGAGCTTCAGGAGAATAGCTGGACTTTCAGCTGCAGATGGGGCACTTAGCCAATCCGTTTTCATTACATTCAGGGCATCTAATGCACTTCTCCTCATTCTGATCATCTTCAAAGACCTTACAACTGCCATTACAATTGGAGCAAACAACAAATCGCTTGTTGCCGCAACCATTGCATGGGGAATTAGACAGGTTGAGAGGTATACCTACCAAGAGCTTCTTCAGCCTACCTTGCTCGTGCAAGCCAATCACTTCATCAGCTCCTCCTATGTACCTTCCCTTTATGAAAAGCCTTGGAGGAATCACTCTGCCACCCAGTATCCTCCATAGTTCCTCCCTGAATTCCAAGTGCAAAGAAACATCTCTCTCGTAGAACATTACTTTCAAACTTTCCAACAAAAACCGAATAGCATGACAATCCTCAAATGTCTTTCTTATACTTCGCAAGCTTGTTGTGTAGAGAATTACAGACTGGCTTCCTCCTGGAAGACATTTCTCTTCAAAATCTGAAAGAGATGGATGTTCTTCAATCTTTTTCTCAGCTTCATTTTCTGTGTCTTGCTCCACGGTGATCTCCGTTGAGACTGGAGCCTCAGGACTGTCCATGGCAGGCACTCTGTCATTGGATAATACGGAGGTTGCAATGTTCACCTTGTCGACAAAATTAAGTTCCAAATCCAGTTCTTCATCTTTTGATTCTGTTTTGTGCTTTGATACACCAAAACTACCAGCTAGAATGTCTTTTTTGTGATCCTCTTGTATGTAAATTGGTGGTATCTGCAGGTTCTGATAGGAAAAACTTTCTGTGGAGTTCAGATGGGAAACTAGACCTTGTTTCAGTGTGCTTATACTTGGAATGAAATTCAATTTCTTTAGGAATCTTCCCTTCATTGATTTCATTTCTTTTGCTCACAAAATGGATGGGGTGTGATCACAACCAGTTGAAGAGGGAAGGGTGGATTTTGTCTGAGAATGACTTATGAAGAGACTAGAGGACATGAAGCAGCAATGGAGGTTTCTCTTTTGGTTTCCAGTGGCACAAAAGTGAAAAGCTTTGCGTGGGTAATTGATTGCTTTTTAAAGTTATGAATTGATCACTGCACAAATTGTGGGGGCTAGGTGGAGTCCATGGCAATCCTTTTATCAGAGGACCCTGACCCTTTAGGTCTTTTACCAACAACTTGGTGTCTCATCAGGTATGAAGAGTACCACACCACCTCAAACAATGAGCGAAGGGATGTGCTTTTCATTTCAGGTAATTGGATGGCAAAGGCACCACTGCCTGGTTTCCCTGCAATTGGCACTCATGCCCTTGATGCCATGTTGTGGCACAGTTTGATTGGTGGTGGAACACCAGGGGGGATGGTTCCGAGGCAGCAGAGCTTCACCCCTGTAGACATGGTGTGCCAGAAGCACAGGTGTTGTGCTCTTCAATATAACACGGATAAACATATTTGATTAATGGAGCTTTCCTTTCCCTTTCATTGATGGTGCTGGAAATTCTTTTTTTTTGCCCCACTTTCAACAAATCCTGTAATTCAGAAGGAGAAAAAGAAAAGCTGAACCCTCTAGCCTCTAGGCAACAACTCTAGTCAGCAAATTAACCTTAATGGAACGTAAGAAAAGCTCAATTGTAATGGGTTGAGAGTAGGATCATTCATGTTAAGTTGAACGGAAAATCTCAAGGATAAAAAACCCCATGCAATTGTATGCAATAGTCAATAACTAGCCATCGAGTTAGAGGAGGTAGATTTTAGACCTAACACCTGTTTTTTTTTTTTATATATATATATATATACCCAAACATCAAAACTATGAATTGAAATATCTAACAATTAAACCCAGAAATAATATATTTTACAAAGAACGAAGGAGTAAGCACAGAGATTAAAGAGTACAAGAAGAGGTGAAAGTTTGAGTGAGATGAATTCACAAGTCATTAAGATATCTCTCTCTCTCTCTGTTTTATAGGCTGAGCATTATATTTCATTTAGTTTTCGGAGTTGATTGATGGTTGTATCCAGTTATAACGTTGTTATTTTTATGGTTAAAAAGATATAAAAACATTTTTTTTTATTTCAAAAAAGGAGAAGGGTAAAAAATGAAGTTTTGGGACCTCGACGGCTGAGAAAAGGACCTCGTCATGTGGTGACCAAACAATCACCAGAAAGTGGGCTCGTTATTTAGAAAAGTGGGCTTTTTTCCCATCTCTCAGAAAGCATTTTGCAGCATGGAATCCGATCTGTAAGGCAGGTCTCAAAGCACACATGGGGACATCAGGGACATGCATAGCAAATAATCTGTGTTCTCGCATTATTCATTCATAGAAAATTGATTTCTCTTTAGCAGACCAGTCATTTTGCACCAAATATGTAGTTGATCCTTCAATGATCACAACATCAGTTTTTATTCCCTTCCTACATTTGAGCAATATGGCATACGGTTTTATTCAATAGTCATCTGTTTGAAAACAAATTACCCCAAAGTTCAAGTGGGCAGATAGCCTATCATCCTGCAATCATACTGCATCAAAGGATACATAATGGGCATTGGCAATTCTCAATAACGTAGCTACAGAATTGATCCTCGTATTAAGAAAATGGAGCTTAATCATAAATTACACATCATGACATTGTAGCAATATTAGGGTAGCTAAAAGGTATATACTATGGATACAGAAGTGATGGTGCTAAGACCATGAGGCAAGCCTTCAAGGCACCTAAACGTCAGAAACGGATGATGCAGAACCAATGCGAAAACCAAAGGAAATGCAAGTAAGTTCACGACTTTCTCCATTAATCATCTTCATAGTAAGAGAGTATGAACCCTGCAAATGACAAACATTGGCAGGTAAATGCAAAATCCATTCATCTGATTGATCTCACTATCTTGCCTCCACTATAAAATTAGATCCAGTGATTCAAACCAGGGACCTTTCAAAAGCCATTTCGAATCAAATAGTCAACAATTCAAAAGAAATGAGAAAAGAAACAGGCTGGGATAGTCTATCCTCCATATGTTGTAACCACTCATAAGAAGGATAATAAAAAAAAAGGTGAGGGTGGAGTAGATAGAGATTCAAGCAAGAGTAGAAATAACATGGTGATAAATTTTTCATTAAAAAGAAATTTAGGAGTTGGATTTGATTCACAGAAAAGTAACATTATTGTCATTAAACTAATAATGCTTGTTTGAAAGGAAAATTATGTCCAGCAGAAACATCTATTCACGGATGATACATTATTGTCATTAAACTAATAATGCTTGTTTGAAAGGAAAATTATGTCCAGCAGAAACATCTATTCACGGATGATAGCAGCTGTGATGGTGTTATTTTGGACAATTCCCTACTATCATACAGTGCTTCAGAGAAACTGATCACCGATGAGTGCACCCACAAGCTATAGAGATTGAAGTAGCTAGATCATACTTGGAGAAAAAAATGACTGTACCACTCACCATTTTTCTCTAGAAAATAATAACGGATTTCATGACATCTAATGGAGGTTTTAAAATTCATGATGTTGCAAGAAAAATCAGGCATATATGGTTAACAAAACAATGAGTTGGAAACAAACCAAATCAATTAATCCCAAAACTAAGATTGCTAATTTAGAGATCTCAAAAGGGAATATTATAAGAAACAATATCCCATCATCCAATTCACTTGACTCAGTTTTCACTCTTGAAAAAACCATGCTCCTTGAGATTGACATGCCAAATAAATTGCCCACAGCTGCAAAAAACTTAAAACAGCTGAGCTTGAAGAGCCAGTTGCTTAGTTCAAAGCATCTGATTATATGCCATAATCATGTCATCCTCGACAGAATTTTCCAAACACACAGATGTGACATCCACAATATCCAATCAATAACATTCATCAAAATATATGTAAAATGCATATAAATCACTTACAGGTGGAGTGAACCCAGGCAACTCTTCAGTGTGAGACACCACAAAATTACCACTGGTTACAGGGCAGGGCGTTTCCTCGCAAAGATCATGATCCTGACTATACACAGGAAATCCGAAGTATCTAACATCTACCCTCATTTTCCCATCAGTTATTGATTCACCTGTATTAATTAAATAATTATAATTCAGCAATCAGACTTGCAACTTATAATTATCCAAAATGTGTTTTTTTTTTTTTTTTAAATCTAGTAATTGATTCACCTGTATTAATTAACTATAATTCAACGATCAAAATAACAAAATGAAATTATCCAAAAAACAAAAAAACAAAAGCCATTAATTTCCATAAGAAAGAAAAGCATAGTCACTTGTTGTTGCAGAGATAGTGAAGGTCGCTGGTTTCCCTTTCTTCACCGGATTTGGGCTTATCTTCACTCCGCTAACTTTAACGTCATAATCCTTGTTATTATCTGCATGAAAAAGAAGAAGAAGATTCAATTAAATTAAAATAAAACAAGATTTTGGTTGAGATAAATTGGAAAGAGAGGATTTAGAGAGGGAGAGACCGCAGTACTGGAATTTGGAGGCTTGAATCAAAGGTAGGATCAGACAAAGCGAGATAAGCAAAGGAACAATCATCATGCAGTGAGCCATTTATTTCAGAGAATCTAAAGAAATCGTGGAGATTTTAGGAGGAAGGAATATTAGTGGAATAAGAATTTAATCAATCTGGGGGTTTTCTTCTGAGGGGCTTCGGACAGAGCAGGTATCCAATGTGATATATTATTAATCTTTGGATTTGAATGGTCCAGATACGTCGAGGGTGGCGTTGGTGTATGATTAGAATGGTAGTTGGCTTCAAGATGGATGATTGGCTGGGTTTTAATAATTTAATTTTCTGTCCCCACCTACACCTACACTACATTAACATTAATTATTTAAAAAACAAAACTAAAAGATGTATTGCACAATATCAACATTAAAAAAAAAAAAAACCTCTTTCTACATAAAAAAAACCCTTTCAAACAAAACGAAAAAAACTCTAGAAATAGTAGAGAAATCACTTTACACCTAGACAAAAAAAAAAAAAAAAACACTATTCATTGTTATAATAAAATTATGGTTTTGACCTTCAAAGAAAAAAAATGAAATGGCTTGAATGGGAGATAATTCAATTTTTTCTCATTACCGATTGTCACCGGGTATATATGTTTTTTTTTTAATTTGAAAAATAGTAAATAATTAAATTACACTCAAAGTAAGAAAAAAAATTCAAGCCATTGACCAATGATTTCTTGTCTTTTTTTTTAATACCGTAAAAAATATATTTACTCTTGAAATTAAAAAAATATAAGTCATGCATTTATGAGATTTTTTGTCTTTTTACCTAGGATTTTTTTTTTTTTTGTAAATTTCAGAACCAAAGAGTAAATTGATCATTTTCACTTAATTAATTAATATTTAAATTGAAAAACCTGTTGGTGCATACTCTGAGCTAGCTAGTGCATGAGAGGCACCCGTTCACCATTTGGGTGATGTGTGTGGCGCTTTCTGATAACCAAACCTACCATTCTACTGTGTCATTGGAAGCGCCTCCACATCATCTTCATCCTAGTTTAAAATGTGTCGGTAGTGACGAGATGGTTTGTCTTCAACAGACCATTCTTTTTCCCCCCTTCATTTCTCTCTCCTCCCAAAAAATTACAAGTTGACTTTATTTATTTTTAATATTTCAATTTCAATCATTATTCTTTTGATTTTTAATTTTTGTTCTTTGCCCGTTTATAAACTTTTATTTTTTTTCAATTTTGTCATTCAATTTCAATTTGTCATATACTATTGTTTTCAATTCAGTCCTTATTTTTTGATTTCTAATTTTTTTTCCTTTGCTCTTTTGTAAAATTTTTATTAATTTTTAATTTCATCTTTCAATCTAAGTTTATGGTATATATATTTTTTAATTTAGTCCTTATTTTTTTGATTTTTTTGTTAAAGTTAAATTTCTTTTTAATTTAACCCTCTAATAAACAATTTTTGGTTGCCCTCTAATTTTTATTTTATTTTTATTTTCACCATCATTCTTTTAATCACCATTTTTATTTCATATTCTTTTATGTAATTTTATCCTGATTTCATCCTTTATCATTTGATTTACCGGTGACTGGCCTTCATGATTTTTTCATATATGTTTCTTCCAGTTTAATGACCCGGGTCATGGGTTTCAAAAGTTAATGGGGATCAATGTCTTTTTTCTTTGGCTTATTTTCTTTTTTTGACTTCATCATTCGACTTTAGTTTTTTATTTTTTAAAGATTGACTTTATGGTTTTTTTCAGTTTCTTTTCTAATCAGGTTTTTTCAATTTCATGACCTAGCCCATGAGTTTTGCAGGTTAATTCATGTTGACTCGCCCCTTACCTAGGTTATATGTCTATCACGTTACCTTAAGCTATTTTTTAAATCCAGTTTTGTACTTTCAATGTTTTTGTTTAAAAAAAAACAATTTCTGTTTATTATCATTGCCTATATTGTTATCGTCTAATTAAAATAAAATCAAATTATTAAACCTGATTGGGGATCGTGATGTGCACCACATTGAATGGCAAGAGTTGCCACCTAGTATTATGGTAACTAGAAAATCTCATTAAAATTTGAGATTTTTTTCTGAGTATGGGCTTTGATCTATACAGACTGTTTAAAGAAGTTACTCTTAAAATGTTTTCTAAGCATGAGCATTAGACCTATTATGGAGATTTTACCAAGTATATGTTTTGAATCCATCTAGACTAAACAAGTTTAACAAAATATTTTTCTCAAAGAAAACATCATATAAATGAATAAAATACCATATTCAATAAAATAGAAATATTCATTACATTATGAAAAACCTCACATGACCAAGGTTAAGTATAAAGCCAAAAGGGGTGGGGGAGGGGCTAAGGCCTCAACATCAAGTAAAGGCTCTCCAGTAAGGTATACTCTCTGTTGGGTAGTTGTAGCCCTGACAAGGAAGACATCAACAAAGTCAGGCATGGAGATTGGATGAAAAGCATCGTTAATGTCCATCTAAATTCCTTTTGACAGGTTGAAGAAATACAAGTTGAACATAGCAAGGAAAGTCTTGTCCCCAAGTGTCTTAGTTAATGTTATAGGCCCTTCAAACATCTCCTGGAACTCCTCAGAAAAATTCCTCAAAGCTTTTATCATTGCACGAGAGCTCTAGGCTTTTTCTATGCCTGTAAAAGTTCAACCCTTAGAGCTTCTTGGAACACCCTCATTTCAACCATCCCCTACTTTAGGGAGGCCATTTCATCATAAGCAAGATGAAGCTCCCTCTTAGTGGAGTTCAACTAAAGGATCTGAACTATTATATCATCTTTCAGCACAACATAGGCTATCATGAGCTCCCCCAGCCTCTATAGGTACGCGCTCAGTCCAATCAGATATAATTCTGGCGAGCTACTAGACTCAATGTCTTTGAGTTCAACTACTCGCTCAGTCCAAGCAGACATAAATTTGGTGAGCTGCTAAATCCAATATCTTTGGGTTCAGTTATGGGCTAACCCTAAACGGACGTGAGTTTGATGAGCTTTCAGACCCAACATCATTGGATTCAACTATGTGCTAAAGCCAAGCGAACGTGGGTTTGACGATCTTACAAACCCAACATCCCTGGGTTTAACTATTTGTTGGGTTTAAGCAGACATGGGTCTAGTGAGTTGCTA
>Ga0307517_10008661_pt1 | contig 14566 bp, 18 predicted proteins | sample 23_EM_MG_FD_194515 | JGI IMG/M metagenome (GOLD analysis project Ga0307517, IMG submission 194515) | Populus trichocarpa ectomycorrhiza microbial communities from riparian zone in the Pacific Northwest, United States - 23_EM | ecosystem: Host-associated > Plants > Roots > Unclassified | place... | reverse complement strand
TTAGATAAAATTAAATGCTAATATATAATAGATAATAAAAAGGACATTAAAATAATTGCTAAAGTCTGATGCCTTGGATGATAAATTAATAGTGATCAAAATGCATTTATGGCAAATGCATTTATGGGATAAATGCATTTATGGTAAATGCATTTTATGCAAAATGTTTTTATAGGAATAAATCCTGTTGAAATTTGGGTTGAATCAGAAAACAGTTGCAGAGAACTTTGTGGCAAATGAGTGCTCATTATAATTAGAAACATAAGATATATATACATAGATAACATTCAAGCCACATATATATACCAATAAATAAGTAACACTAAGCAATTTCCAACAGATCCTTATAAATAGATTCTGTATAAATAGAGTTTTTGAACATTAGAATTAATATATAATGTGCAAATAGATAGAGCTAGTGATTATCTATATATGCATGTGCAAACTATATCACTAGCTACACTGGCTAACCTGGTATTCCAAATTAATGTAGCTAATGGCAAGAATTGGATAGCAATAGATTTTGATAATAATGAGCAGATAAATAGAGCTGGTGGTTATCTATATATGCATATGCAAGCTATATCACTGGCTACACTGGCTAACCTGGTATTCCAGATTAATGTGGCTAATGGCAAGAATTGGATAACAATAGATTTTGATAATAATGAGCAGACAAATAAAGCCAGTGATTATCAATATATGCATATGCAAACTATATCACTAGCTGCCCTGGATAGCCAGGTATTCCAGAATTAATATGGCTAATGGCAAGAATTAGATAGTAATAGATTTTGATAATAATGAGCAGACAGATAAAGCTAGTGATTATCTATATATGCATATGCAAGCTATATCACTAGCTGCTCTGGATAGCCTAGTACAGCCCTAATAGTGGGAAGAATCAATACCAACAGAAAGCCATACATGACCACAGTCTAAAAGCCTAGCTCAGTGTGATCATGTGCATACAAAAATCATCTATGTATGTACCCTGGATAAGCCAGAATAGTCTCTTAGATTTAAAGACCCCTGGAACCCCTAACAAACAACAAACCTATTCTAAAAGGTAAAATCATTTTATAAAACCATTTTCATAAACTTGTTTTGATGAAACAGAGAAATGCATTTCTAAAAGTGTTTTATAAAATGGATTAATAAAATGATTTTCAACTGGTAAAAATGATTTTATGGCTTCTCTTAGAAAGGTAAAACACATCAAATTAAACCTTTCTAAGAGAAGGGCCATAGGGGGTCACTGAAGTGCAGGGTTACCTGTGACAATCACTACCAATTACCCACTTTCATTACCAATCACCCCATTGTTATTACCAATCACCTCACTTTCATTACCAATCACTCTATTTCTATTACCAACAAGCATTGCTGACCTATGGCTTTGCCACAGGGGGGGTATTCACCTTTATCAAAATAACATGATATGCAAATAACAGAGATATTAGGATTGGTACTTTGTTAAAGGAAGGTGAGCGAAGCAAACCTTCCTTCAACAAAGTACTGCATCCATCAGCAAAATGTGGGTGTGCTATATAAGGCTGCAGAGCACTCCATAGCACCATAGTACCATAGCATGGGTCCTGTTCAGTGTAGCGTCGCAGTTCCAGTATAGGGCTGTGCCTGACCCACTATGTAACTCTATGTAACAATCCAGAGTATCTCAAAGGAATTCTATAGCACTATTTACTTGGGATCTAGGGAGTCCTGCCCAAGTATCTCAAATTCACACTAGTACACTGAGCTACTGGCTGTTTTTTGCTATTTTGTACCATTTCTGTACTTAATCCAGATCACCAAAGATATATAACATAAATATATTAAGCTAAGAATAAATGGTACAGGATGCAGACTGAAAATAGAAGCAACAGGAGGGCCCGGGGGGGCAGGGAAACAACAGAGGCAGCACTGTGAGCAAGCAAGTTTGAAGGGGGTGGTGTGTAGATATCACACTACCCTCCATCGATGATGCCTCTGCAGAAAAGATCGCCCCAAAACGAGTTTGAAGGAGGCAGCATGTAGATTCCACACTGCCCCCATCAACAATGCCACTGCATGAAGAATATACCCTCTAATGAGAGGAGTTTAATGAGGTGGAAGGGGCGGCATGTGGATATCATACTGCCCCATCGTTGATATTGAGGAAACAAAGGGGGTAAGAATTCCAAACGAACCCCCCATCATCGTCGAGAAGTTTAGGGAGGGATGGACACAACAGGGGCAGCGGTAGGAATCACGCTGCCCTACACTGGGGTGCTGCCTTTGCAAAGGGGCTTGCAGTAAGGCATGGGAAATGGGCATAGCAAGGGCAGCAGTAGGGATCTTGCTGCCTCATGTTGCCCCACTCTCTCCTCCTCGTTCCCTCCTTTTCACTGATGTGGCATTCAACCAGTGGTGGGGGGCCGATAACATAGGGCCACCATTGTCGTTGGCATTGTCGAAGTTGTGGCATTGTTGTTGTTGTTGTGGCAAGGGCATTGTGGGGGAGTTAAAATGCCCACATCCTTCAACAAAGGGAGGGGCGTTGATGGGGCCAGTGACTCCGAGGGTCGACAAGGTTGGTGGCAGACCCAGGCTGTGATGTGGTGGTCAGCAATGTAGGAACTTGGTAGTGGCGGCGGTGGGCAGTGGGGTGCTGTTGGGGCAAGAGATGAAGACGTGGTAGTGTACATATGAAAGCAGCGAAGTGAGTTTGGAATCTTGTTGATGGTCATATGATCATGGAGGTGTTCATTTTTCAAAAACAAGAGGTCGCACGCAAGGTGAAACTTAACGATATTTACAGTAACCTACCTATGAAATGTATGACCCTCAATATATTACTGCAGACATTCAATGAAATGCTATGCAACATTTTATAAGATCGTTCCCCACATCAGTAGTGCTATAGGGAATTTGTGCTAGCATTATGGGGTACTTTAGGTCTATGGATGCTATGGGAATTTATATGATTACTACAGGAATAATGATTTTACTATACTTTACTACAACTAAAAATCATGTTTTGCTGATGTCCTATTTTTTGATTTTTGGTACTTTGAAGCAGTTAGATTTGCTACATATTAGTCCCTCATTTTGGTACTTTGAAGGAGGAAGATTCGCTTTGCTCATCATCCTCCATCAAAGCACTACATATTAGTTTTCAATTTTGGTAATTTGTTAAAGAATGATTCACTGTGCTCATCATCCTCCACCAAATTACAGCATATTATTCTACTTTAGTAGAGGAAGGTTTACTTTGCCCACCTTTCCACTCCAAATCATTATTTAATTTCTTCATATTGCTTTGATTTATTCACCAAATCTGCATGAAGGATTTATCTTGCATTTTTGTGTTATCTGTAAATGCTCCAATTCTACTCCTTCAAATACTTGATCATATATTCAATCTTGGAAACTTAACAAAATTCCACAGTTGAAACAAAAATCAATTAAAATTATTTATGTATATAATCTATAGAAGTATGTAATGTTTTCCCCAGCTTGCGAGGCTCAGAGAGGGGGGGAACACCCTGTGAAACCAGTGGTGGTTGTCACACTGGCTCATGGTGGGTTTCCCTTGCCCCATAGGGCTCAGAGAGGCAGGGGCTCATTTATTCCCCTGCTGTGGGGTTTGTAGTGTGAGGGGGACTCTCTTTTGAAGGGCAGCAGCTAAGTGGGTTTCAGAGGGTGGTGGCAGGCCAGTGGGCAGTAGTGGTTGCATCTACTCATGTTGTATTTCCCCTGTGTCATCGGGCCCATTTCATGAAACTGGTGGTGGTGTTTTCACCAGCTCATGGTGGCCTGTTTCAAAGGGTGAGAGGTTAGTTTTGGAGGGTGGTGCATGGGTCTCATAGGCAGTGGGTGGGTTCTGTGAGTGGTGGGTGGCAGGCCAGTGAAAGGGTTGTAGAAGGTGGCGAGAGAGGTGGTGGTGGTTATGCCTATTTGCATTGCATTTTCCTTGCATCATTGGGCTCATTCTATGAAATCAGCAGTGGTGTTTTCGCCAGCTCATGGTGGCCTTGGAGATGGGGGGTCATCCCACAAACCTGGCAGTGGTGGTGTTCACACTAGCTTGTGGTGGCCTCCCCTGTTGCTTGCAAATGGCATCCACCCAGCAAGGATGGTGGTGGTGGTCTCACTGCCTCTGCTGGCCTATGGTTGCTGTGGCTGGGTTTGTTCGAGGGTGTACAGGCAGCAACAGCGGCGGTGGTCATCTTGCTGCCTCGCGCTCTGCTTCTGCTCATATAACTGGTAGAGGTGTTGATAGTGATGTGACATAACGACTCTCATTCGAGACATCGGTCCGAGATCCAAATACTCAGGTAACCTGTCCTTTCCAACGGCAAAATGTTTCCGGGAAATCTTTCGGGGTGCCCCAAGGGTGAACAGAGGACATGGTACGCTCTCTGAAGCCCAACAACACGTCTCAAGGCTAAGGGCGCATCTGAAGCCAAAGGATGTGTCCTACTGAATGAATAGCTGTTTGGATTGACTGCCAAGCATCAATTTTGGGTCAAGTCACCCACCAATCAGTTAAGATTGATTTAAACAATCGGACAATCATTGATCACCCTGTAGATCTCATTAGACTGAGGAGCTTCATTTACATGTAACGCCCAACACCTACCCTATGCAAACTTTGTTGAACAATGCCGAATCGAGATTTTAGCAGGAGAATCGAGATTTGGCATTCTTTTTAAATGAGATGCGTACGACTTCTCATTCTTGCCTCCTCCATTACGACGACTTACAATAAACAAAAGAAAGCAAGGCGATGAAAGCGGAGAGCCTCCCAAGAAGACGAAGCTCGATGAAATCAAACCACAAAATGAACCACCCAAAGTAAGTCATTGTATCATCTCTGCACATGTTTTTGCTAATGAATCCACAGAGAGGCCAAGGTCGCCCACCCAAAGTTCACATTCCGCCCAACCGGTTAGTCTTAGTCGCTCTTATTAACTCTCCACAATGCCAGCCAATCTCACCTAGGGCTGACTGTGTCGCCCTAGGTTGAAAGGACTGCTGACTGTGTCGCAGTCTTCATAGCAACTTTGCTGACTGTGTCGCAAAGTTGCTTACCAGATGGCTCTGATGTTGTGGAGAGAGAGATTACAGCATGCTAATTCTTTTCATAGTGACGAAAGACCCAGCAACGCTTTCGAGCCAGTCACAAATGTCCAGTCAGAAGCGAACACCATCCCTGCCTGATGCAAATGCTAGCCTGTCTATTAGTGAAAGGTAGGCATAATTCACTCTCTTCCTTGACTTGTATTTAGTTGTCTAATTTTTTGCTCATAGTGCTTTTCCTCCCCGGTAACCCGTGCAAGAGTTCGCAAGGGTGTGGTGGTCCCTCAAGCTGCTACCGCTTCAGCCACCCCTCAACCTTGACCAAAGCCTGTTAACCCACTCAGGAAGGGTCTCAAACACCATCCCGATGCTCCGACTACAACTATCATTATGGCAAGCAGAAAGAGTGGGACAGGAGGGTTAAGGAGCTGGAGGCTCAAAGATCCCCTATCACTCTTGCCGCTGCAGGTGAGGGTTCTAGGTATCAGAGTCTGACACCCTCTCACCCGCTTAAAGCCTCGCAAAACCCCACCAGGGAGCTGACCACCCAAACCACCACCACTACAACCAGCAGGGTCTCTGTACCCAACGCAACACCCAATGTCTCTGGAATCGAAGCTACCCGAGTCAGCGCTAACGTGGCTCTTCAGCCACAGCCCAAAGCCTCTCAAAACCCTACCAGGCAGCCGACCGCCCAAGCCTCCACAACTACAAGCAGCAGTGCTACCCCCCGAGCCAGCGCCAATGCTGCTCTTCGCCCGCAGGCCAACGCCTCTTCGCAAAACCCAGAGGATCCCATGAAGCGCATGTGTGACCCACCCTTTGTGAAATTTTTAATTGAGCAATATGGGTTCGACAACGCCCAGAGGCAGGCATTGTGGCAGTATATTAAAAGGATGGGCCATAGTGGTCCTTGGACCATGGACCATTATGGTTTCATGACAGCCGCCAATGTCATTCACTATATGCCTGATGTTTCCAGAACATCATTGGAAGAATAGGAAGAAGAAGCAGAGGAGCAGGAGGGGGAACAAGGACCAGAGGAGGAACAAGGGCGAGAGGAGAAGGAACAAGGGCGAGAGGAGGAGGAACAAGGGCGAGAGGAGGAGGGACAAGGACCAGAGGAGGAGGAACAAGGGTGAGGGGTGGAGGAAGAGGAACAGGGATGGGAGGAGGCAGAGGAAGAGGAGGAGGCTCAAGAACTTAGGAGGAAGAGGAGGAGGATCGACCCATTGGCTGAATCAACTTCACCAAGGATTGCCGCTTTGAGGACGACAGAGACAATGATGGTAGCACTTTCCAAGAGTGCCTAAGGGTCAGAGATATGGGTGGTGCATCCAAGAGCCGTGCCAGGGAAATTGTATCCAAGCCAAAAGTGTCTGAGGACATCTTCTATATGGCACCTTCCGCTCGCCCTACCACCCTTTCAGATCACCTTCGCCAGATGGGTGCAGAAATTACTCCCACTGAGAGCGACGTTACAGGTTCAAACTACTCTGACCATGTCATGGTTGACGAAGATGGAGGAGGTTATGGCGATGTCGATTTCGTTGGTGATCCCGACAAAGATCTATAGGGAAAAGAGAAAGGGAAAGGGAAAGGGAGAGGGAAAAATTCGAGATTTCCCCGGGAGCTGAGAGAGATTGTGAGACACTTGGGCAACAACTTGTTCAACAGCCTCGAGTACTTGTTGCACAGGTTCAGTGTCTCGGTGGACGATGTCAAGCATCTCGCAATAATTGATATCAAGTCCTCAAGAGATGGCAATAGTTGGAATGACTTCCAGACTTGGAAGAAAATCAAGGATCCTCTATGCGATGGAGAGAGTAGTACATTTGTATTTTGACTATATATATACAGTTTACACTATGACTTATACCGCAACTTTACAGTTCAGGACCGTGCTGCTCGTATCAAAAAGGAGTATATGGCATTCAAGGAGGGCCCACCAGAATTGTTCGAAGAGATGTACTCAGACCTCATGGAACATGGCAAGGACCCTGCAAACCTCCTTCCCGCTCTGACTCGTGTCTGACATACTGTCGATGGCGCACAGGCTTCGGCTATGAAGCTCACTTGTGATAATGAGGGTGTCTTTGTGTTTACCATCATTGTCTATGCTGGTGAGGACCAGGCAGCCAGACAGGCTTCTTCCATCGTGATTGGGGAGTCTCTTGGGCGAGAATTTGTACAAGAGAACTACCTGGACATCCAGAAGACCCTGAATGGCATAGCAGATGCCATTCAGTAAGTTGTATTCCATTTATGATTCAGCTTATCACTGAGTTTGATGTTATATGTGCAGTGCGAAGCTTGCGCTAAAGCGCTTGAGGGCTGCAAGTGGGTTAGATGTACCTGAGGATCTCAAGGCTTTGATCAAGGAATCCGACCCACAACCAAAGCCACAAAAACCAGTGGATATTGCATTCATGTGGCACCGACAGCAGCAAGCAGAGAAAAAGTCAGTATAGCACACTGTGAAGAGACTGGGGAATGAGGACATCCCAGCGAAGGTTCCAGGGAAGATGAATATACAATACTACTGCAATATCACGACGTCTCATCTTAAACGACAATACTGTATGTTCGCATTATCATTTTGTGAGTACCTGGCGATACTGACTTACTTTAAGCGGAACTAACAGGGATTAATATGGACGACACAAACTTTCCTTGGCAGGAATGGCACAAACGTGCCCTAGCCCATGAGCTATGCCTCGATGGTTGGTCCGACAAAGTATCCATGTGTCCTGGAGGCCCTGGATTCCAGTATAACAATCTAAAGAGAGATCACTGGGTGGAGCTTCATACTTTGATCATGGCTGGTCGTTTACAGGTTTTCAAGTGGTCTGATGGTGCATTTTTTTGCCTTGAATGTTGAAATGGAACATTAACCTTCGTGTTATAGAAGAACGAGCTTACAATGTCACTTCCATCGAATATGGCAAAATCTTCCTAGTGTGTGATAAATGGGGCAAGGAGCTGCTGCAGGTGAAGGACCAGAAGTACAGCAACCTGAAGATGCCTCATAGGCACAAGATGCCCAACGTCAATGTTGATGCCATCACCAAAGACCTCAATAGCCAAAACCTGTTCCATTTCGTTCCTCCCTCAGATGATGGCGAGAAATCGGGCAAGAAACCTGGTGACGAGCTTGTACCTCCAGCCATGGCCTCCCAATCACAACTCTCAGCACCTACTCTCCCTCCACCTGTCCTGTGTGACCCAGGTCGCTTCGTGATGCCACCTGCTCGTCCTGTGGTGCCACCTGCCCATCTTGGCATGCCTCCGGCTCATGTGGCCTCCAAATGTCAACTGTTGGCACCAGCCCTGGCTGCCCCGATCCCAGCTTCCTTCAAGTTGCTGCCTGCAGCAGAAATCTTGTCCATTCGGAAGCCTATCCAACATGCAAAGGATTCAGCAGCCCCTGTCGCGCATGACATGGCTGCTCCTCAGAAGCAGCTTTGCTTTGAGCCTCCACCTCCAATCCAATCGGCTCGCAAGCCCATTGTCTACACCCGGAGCCACGAGGAGAAGATCAAATTGTTGAAGACTCAGCTTGCAGCTCTTCAAGCCGACCATGATTATGTTGTGGATGTGGCTTCTGAAGCCAACAATGAATGTGTTGCGGATGATGCCAGCTCCACCTATGAATATGAAGTGCTCGATGTCTTGATGAACAATCCCAATGGCGACGATAACGAGGGGTTACCGGAAATTAGGGTTCGCTCCTCCAAGGACCAGCACAGGCGGCTTTTCGAGTTTGAAAAAACTCAGGCAGTGGCATCGCGTGGAGATTTGGGATGTTTTGGTAAAGTCAAGGCAGGGGTTTCTCGCATTTTGCCAATTTCTTTTTACCAGAGCATTGTGGCACCACCATCTGCTCGAACAGCCAAGGGAAAGCATCAAGTGGCCCCTATGCCAATTCTGGATAAAAGCCCCAATGTTTTGCATCAACCTTCCTCACCTTTGTATACATATGGAGATGCATACACCCAGCAACGTTATCTGACAGACCAGGTGGCTGGCCCTAGCTGTGAGACTTACTTGTAAGCTAATGGGTTTTTAGATTGGTTTATCTTTGGATATGTTTTGGTTTATAGATGTGTTAGGGTATGGGGGGCCTTCAGTGGGGGATATTTTCGCAAATTAGATCTTTTATATCATACACTCATCATTAATGTCATTCTTTTGTTTTGCTTTGTGAATCATGGATGAGATCCAATTTATCAGACATGAGGTATCATAAATATTAATGAGTTCATTGAAAATATTTATACATGTGTTGAAAATATTTATGAGTGCTTTGAAAATATTTATAAGTGCTTTGAAAATATTTATGACTGAGTTGAAAATATTTATAAGTGCTTTGAAAATATTTATGATTGAAAATATTTATGACTGAGTTGAAAATATGTATACATGCATTGAAAATATTTATGAGGGTGTTGGAAATATTTATGAGTGTGATGAAAATATTTATGACTGAGTTGAAAATATTTATGAGTGTGATGAAAATATTTATGACTGAGTTGAAAATATTTATGAGTGATGAAAATATTTATGACTGAGTTGAAAATATTTATGAGTGTGATGAAAATATTTATGAGTGTGATGAAAATATTTATGACTGAGTTGAAAATATTTATGAATGTGATAAAAATATTTATGACGGAGTTGAAAATATTTATGTGCGCACTGAAAATATTTATGAGTGTGTTGAAAATATTTTATTAGATGTATTATACATATGTGTTCTGTCTATTTCTCTGAAATTACTTAACTATACAGCATTTAGAAATCCAATTGATATGTGGTATCAGGCCATGGCTTCTTAGCTTTGACTGGTTTAGTCTATTGAAGTTGCACATCATTAGCAAACTCAAGGAAGATGTTTATTTGCAATATGAACTATGTGGACCATCACCTTATACAGGCTCAAGTATCGACATATAGATACAAATTGACACAATGTTTTAGAATATTTAATTATAGCTTCTGGACTTGTGTGTTTTATAAAACTTTTAACTTGCTTAGAAAAACTATTGCTTATGCTTTGACTGAACTCAGATAATTGTTCAGGAGTAGTATTCATCTTCTGGACTTGTGTGCTCTATAGAACTTTCATTTTGCTTAGAAAGACTATTGCTTATGCTTTACTGAACTCAGATAACTGATTTTAGCAGTAATATTCATAGTTCTTAAGTTATTCTCCCTAATATTATTGGATTTAACCAAGTCGAATAGGATATATTAATATGAGTTGGCTAAAAACTATGCCAAGCTATTTAGTCTCTTATATACAGATGTAATGTGAAAAGCCTGGTATATATGGAAGGAAGGAGTGATATACGAGAACATCTCTAGGATTACAATTCTACACAATAAAAAGCAATGAGAAAATGGGTTGTCAAGTTTCAATCTTGGTTTGAAAAATACCTAAATATCATCTTTAGAGTTATAAACCTGGACAATGAAAATCAATATTTTATGATTGGGATGATGTTTTTTTAGCAACAGAAAATGAAGTGATGCTCTAGTTGACAAAGTTATTAAGAAAGTCTAGTCAGACATAAAAAGGAATTCTATGTACCTGGAAATAAAAGGTAGTAAGCCAATATGAAATGGTATTTTCAAGAAGACGAAGCTTGACAAAACAAAACCACAAATGAATGATCCAAATAGAGACAAAGATAAGCCATGTTGCAAATGTTCATGCAATGATGAGTAGAAATTGATGTTTCAATTTCTTCAGTTGTCTATAAGTTGCATAGAAGCAGGTGACTAGATTATCAACAACTGCTCCTTAGAGTTTCATAATTTTTTTTACTGGATTGGGATTGGGTTGGGTATAAGGTGCTAAAGCCAATAGTGTAGAAGTGGATGCAATTGTTAAATCAATAAATGGAAAAATATGTAAAACAAAGCATAGAGAAGCAAGGTGAAGCAATGTTTTGTGGATTATATTAGTACTATGTTGGTACTGCAGACAGCCTTGGTATTATTGAATCATATGCAAATAGCCAGAGAGGGGGGATATTCCAAGCCACAAATATTTTGAATAGGCCCAAATTCAAATGGGAGATTTGAGTTATGTCTATGCATTGGCAAACATTGGCAGATAGCTTTAGCATCATTAGATCAGATGTGAATAGCTGGGGGGGGGATTCCAACCAAATATTTTGAATAGTCCAAATCCAAATGTGAAATTTGGGTTATATCTATACATTGCTGGATAGGAAATGTTGGTATGAACTGCTGCACCAAGTTTCGGCTTTACCAGGTGAGCGGTTGGCCTAGTATGATTTATTCTATAACAGGACTCCTGGCACCGTGTGACAGAGTAAATAAGTTCTGAATTTTGTTGAAAACATTTTCAAAAGGGTCAAACATATTTACAAATATATTGCAGAAGAAAATATATTTTACAGAAAAGAAAATAAACATACACATTTATTTTATTTTCTAACTTATGTTTTGCCGGGCCTCATAGGTTAGCAAACACCCTGGAATGATCCAACCTAAGAGGGGGTCAGGGAGGGTCCACTGAAGTGGAAAGAAACAAAAATATACCAAGTAAATCATTCAAAAATATATCTGATCCAAATGAAAATAATGTTCAATTAATTGATAGATCTTATTTGCAAAAAAATAGACTAAAATCTGATCAAAAATTAGTAACTTCAACTGTAAAAGATTTTTCTCTCAACTCAGAACAAAAAAGAGCTTTTAGAATTGTAGCTCATTATTCACTTGAACCTAATTTTGAGCAGTTAAAAATGTATCTGGCTGGTATGGGTGGCACTGGAAAATCACAAGTCATTAAAGCATTAATGGAATTTTTCAAACATAAAAATGAATCCCATCGGATTGTTGTGCTTGGTCCAATTGGTTTTTCAGCTGTTTTAATCAATGTTCAACCTATCATTCATTTTTTGGTATAAATCCTGGTCCAAATACTGCTAAAAAAATCAATGAAGTCAAAACTAAATTAGAAGGTGTTGATTATCTTTTTATTGATGAAGTCTCAATGATGTCCTGTCAAGATATGTACAAAGTTTTTTCCCAACTGGCCAAAGCTTTAAATATACCACATTTTTCATTTGGTGGTATAAATATAATTTTTGCTGGTGATTTTGCTCAATTACCACCAGTAGGTGGTGCTTTATTATTTAGTCAAACTATTGGCACTCAAGTACATGCTGGACTTAAGTTTGTGCTAAAGATTTTAGAAATGTTTCTGTTATTTGTGGAAGACACACTTAAAAAGATGAAATAAATAGACTTGGATGTCAGAAGTTTGCAGATGAAACTTGTCAGAAATTAACCCACTTTTATTCTGTGGACAAGTGGGGTAAAGAAAAAAAATCCAGCCACCAAAACTCAGTGGGGAAAATCTAAATCTGCCTCCAAGTTAAAACATCAATCTAATGAAATTGATTATGATACTCAGCAATAAATTTGGAAACTTAGACATGGTGCAACTGAAAATTTAGCTGGAAAATTATCTTTATGTATTGGAATGCCTGTGATGATCATGATGCTACTGAATTTTGTATAACCAAAGGTCAAGAAGGCTTTGTAGTTGGATGGCAATCTGAAAAGGGACCACATGGAAAAAGAATTTTAGACACATTATTTGTTAAACTTCATAAACCTGCTAAAGTCATTCAAATTCCTGGATTACCAGAAAATATAGTGCCTTTGGTGAAAAGTACAAAGACAATTACATGTGTATTTCCAAGTGATTTAAAAGAAAGTGTTGAGCATCAGCAAATTAATGTTTTGCCTAATTTTGCAATGACTGATTATGCAAGTCAAGGAAAATCTAAAGATTTCAATGTAGTTCATTTAAGCAGTTGTTATTCACATATGTCATATTATACATGTTTATCCAGAAGTACAAGTGCAGCAGATACTATTATTATGCAAGGATTTGAACCAAGCATTATCACCAGAGGTTGTTCTGGATATCTTAGACAAAAATTCCATGAACATGAAATTCTTGATGATTTGACCAGACTTACATATAAAAAGAAATTGCCTAATCAACAGTGGAAAGGTGAACATTTTGTACCAGACAAAGTTGATATAGCTCTTAGATGGTCTGATAAAGATCCAATGACTTTACTACCTGTGATTACAGATACTGCATGGCATATTATTGACAAGTCCAAAAATAAAAATGTTTCAAAATTGAACATAATAACCACATTTATTCCAGCAAAAGGAAGCAAAGCAGTAAAGCACAAACCAGATGAAATTGATGATAATTTGGTTGTTAACAAGAAAACCAAAAGTATTTTGTCTTCAGATTTAAATTCAAATGGTCCTATTGGACTTGAATGGAACAATCAAAATTGAAGCTGTGCATATAATAGTTTATTTGTTATTTTGTATGATATTTGGAAACAAAATCCTGACTAAAATAAATCAAAGGACTCATAATTTATGACTGAGTTTATTATCTGTGATCTAGGGTTTGATTTTTACATCAACTAATATTTCTCTAATCACCCCCTCATCAATAATGACCTCCTCTCCTGGATCAGTTCATGGCATAGGTGAAAATAGCTGGTCTCTATTCAAAAAATCCAAGTCTAGTTTGGTGACAAAAACATTGGCCATAAGAATCACTTTTTGGACTATGTGTTCAAGAGGTACCACTTTGGTCTTTTTATTACCTTTTTTCCAGATCCAAAAGATGCATCAATGTGCAAAAAGTTTCTTTTTGATAAAAGCAGCGATAGAAACAACCAAGACATCATTTTTTTCCTTATCTCTGATCATATAAAGATGTGCTTGAATTATCTGGCAAAACAAAGTGAGGGGTTTGCAGCAGTAAGCTAAGCAGTGATTCAATTTATTACACAATAAAAGAAATAAAATAAGCTGCTTACTTTGTGGGCCTTGTTTAACCATATGCACCACTATTGCTGACAGCATAAGCTATAAGCTGCTGTAATGCTGATTGGTTGTCCCAGATTGGACAACATTGAAAAAACAACTAGCATTGGTGAAATAGAAAGCCATATTGCCAGGCTTTCCAAAGATACAGTATTGCTCAGAGTGAGGAGGGTATAAGAAAGCCCACTGACCTAGTTCTTTCTCCTGTAAAAAGTAGTGGTTGTACTATTTGTGAAGACTTTTCAAAAATGTGCATGCTAGCTCATTTTTTCCAATAATTTTAATCCAAAACTTGTAGCCAAAGCATATTATGGTCCAAGTGCCAGTTCCAGAGGCATTGTGGTAGGCATAGGTATAAAACATTGGGTGGTGTTTGATGACCCAAAAGCATGACAATTTTATATCAATAGGCAAGAATCATAAAAAACCCTTGGTTTTGTTGACTGTGATATAATCTTTGTTGATATGGCTATTTAGTAAATCAGCATAATAAGACAATATAAAACACCTATCCAACCAGCTTGGGACACTCTTCAGAACTGGTGATTGAATAAAGGATGGTCCTAATGGCATTGGAATCTTTTATGCAATGGAA
>Ga0307517_10008660_pt1 | contig 14568 bp, 9 predicted proteins | sample 23_EM_MG_FD_194515 | JGI IMG/M metagenome (GOLD analysis project Ga0307517, IMG submission 194515) | Populus trichocarpa ectomycorrhiza microbial communities from riparian zone in the Pacific Northwest, United States - 23_EM | ecosystem: Host-associated > Plants > Roots > Unclassified | place... | reverse complement strand
ATTAAAAAGTACAAAAAAAATAATTAAAAGAACGAAGAATCAATCTCTAAAAAGCAATAAAATAATTGAAATAATACCGTGAGAGACAAAATCAAAAGAAAAAAAAACATAAAAAAGATAATTAAAAAAAAACCGTGAGGGACAAAATCAAAAGAAAAAACAAACAACGAAAAAGGTAATAAAAAAATAAATAATAAAGAGTGAATTGCTAAACAACTCGATGATTTTAAAATCAATTTATGAAATCTTCATAAAGGTGACAGCATCTGTACTTTTTGGTCGTTAATGGTCGGTAGCCTGCTTTTGTTATTTGTCTGATGCCTCTGTTCATCTGCAACGGGTAATAAATCAGAGAAGAATCATGTGGGAAGGCGAGATGCGTTTAAATGGACAGAACACATGGATGATGCCTTCAGTGATGCACTTATCCGGCAACAAGGTCCGGGAAGCAATACGGTGAAGGAGCTGCGTGAAAAGATTTGAAAAAAGACCACTCGAAGAATCGTTCGAAAATCCCCAAGAAATAACTTCAGCGAGTGTACTGAAACATTCAAGGGTGCAAATTGGCTTTGTTTGGAGTGCTGGAAATAAAATGCGGGGTGCAGAGCCTGAAACAATGAAAGGGCTGTCAACATTTTCTCTTATGTGATACACGCAACGTTTAATTACATCAATGCTCCTGGAAATGATGCGTCAAACATGCCTTATTTCATGTAGTGTTCGGTAATTTTCATGGGACCAGAGGGACAGGGATTATGGAGAGATTGATATATTTGATTAAAATTTAAAATAGAGATGCGTAGAGTAGAGGACATGTCTTTATAGATAATATTTTAAAATGGATCTATGTATTTTCTAATAGGTTAGTCAATATTAAGTGTTTTTTTATCTTAAAAACACCTGAAAACAAACCTATCTGAGCTCCAAGAGATTTTTATTTTCGAGTTGATTTTAGGTTTGAGTTGTTTTTTTTGTGTGTTTTGTGGTCATTAATTGGTTTAATGGGTTGAAGATATATTTTTTGGTAAAAAAAACTAACATTGGTTTTCTAGTCGCGCCAATGGTTGGAATCTGGTGACTGATAGATGACGCGTTGTTTTTTTTTTTCCAGAGCATTACGTCATTCGCCCTATTCATTTAAAAACAATTAAAAGTCAATGCACGAGCCCTTTTTTTTTTGGGGGGCCAAAAACATGACCTGACCTCATTTCTAATTTTTTTTATTAATAGATGTTTTTATTAAAGATTAGATAAAAATGTTAAAACATGTGGGAAAATCATTGTACATATTCCTTTGTTTATTGTGAATTGTAATAATAAATTGACGGTCTTGCCTTTGATAAAACTATCACTTGGCTGCCTTTTAGGGTAAAACGGTATTTTATTTTTTATCATTTGTTATTTTTTAATTGTTAAGGGTTGTCCTAGTCTTTTTATTATTTTATTTTTTTGCACGGTTAAATGACATTGTTACTCTTAAAAGCAAATAATCAATTAACCATGGTTTACATTTTTTTTTTGCATCTCATATTTTTTTGCTAAATTCTATTACCATTTGATTCAAATTTTTAAAAGCTTGAATTGAGGGGCAAATTTGTAATTCAAGATATAAAACTACAACTTTCATGAGAAATGAACTCCAAATTGTATTGTTTCAAGGCTCAAAATCAACAATCATGGTAGCCCCTTTTTTACCACTAAAATTTTAGACAACATGGATTTTCACCCTTTAAAAAAAAAATTAACTTCCAACTTATTTCCATGCATAAAAATATTATCTAAGGTCATTTGGCATCGTTAAATCACAAATTTAAATCAATTTTAAAACAAGACATTTAAACAATTTCTTAAAATAAGAAAACTCATTCCTTTGAAATTTCTCTTATTTCCCTTACACACTATATATATTAATATCAATGTTTAACATTGTTAACTCAGCAAAACAATGAACCCTTTATTTTTCACTTTCTCATTTTACAATTAAACATACACAACAAACCTTAATAGTTAATGTTCTTACATCATCATCGCAATAATAATTTCACCACGTTAGTTACAGTCCATGATAGTTTTCATTAATTAAACAATTTACCGAAAATATTATCATGGCCAACCTTCAATATATTTCATTCTCCAATTCTCTTTCATTCATATTTCTTAATGGTTCCACTTTATCCACAACCTAAAAGTTAGCATTTTATTCATTAAACATGTTCATATAATAATATTCTTTTTTATTCTTACACCGTGATCATCCTTCCCCCCGTTTTAAGAATACACAATTCATCCATAACAATAAAAACACATTTTACCAATACATGTTCCATAAACCTTAATACCCATACAATTTTCATTTCATCAAAACATGTATTCAATCAAGTTTTCTAAATCCTGCATAAACTAGCAAAAAAATTTCAAAAACCAATACGTCATTCATCTTAAGTTATATTTTCAAACCCAATGATTATAATATAGACCTTAGAATCTTTCACGGTATATCTCAAACTCAGAGTGATCCAACAACTGAATCTCTATGTATCAAAATAAAAATCGAGCTAACCTAAGAAATAGTGAGCTATTGTTCAACACGAACAAAACCTTTATGGAGAGTTTGTTCCCATTCTCTACCTTCTATAATGAAAACCACATCTAGGCACACTGCATATCCAAAATAAACGTGATCCAACAGTGTCAAAGAGAAAAATTAGTCGATGATCGAAACTTCCCTGCAAGGTATTTTTTTCAGGATATCTCATATGACGATTTTTATCAAACAAAAAATTATTTTTTCACATCCCTCCGGTCAGATGGTAGAGTCTTATGAGTCAAACAATATATCCAAAACACAACACAGTCCAACAATTTATGTCGAAGATATGATCGTCAGAACGCATTGCCTCCTATTATCTGGATCCTCTAAATTATCATATTCTCTCTTTAGCTTGATTCCCTCTCTTATTTCTCATGTTTTTTCTATTTTCCAAGTGGATTGGTTGAATTTTTTTTTTGTTCTAAAGGCATTTTTGTCATTAATTATAATTTTATCCCTCGTTTATGCCTTTAAGTATTTTATTTGATTTGTCGCGTAAACTATATGGTTTTCTGTTTAAATCGTTAGTTTTTACCAAACCTTGATCGATAAGAGATATTAAAACAAGGTATGATAACACATTAATAGACTCAATGTAAAATTTCATCATGGTCTAATAGTTGAATTGAGAGTCATGCTCTTTAGCGTAAAATTGACTAGTGTGTGACTTTTCGTCAACAATCTAATTTTTCTTATTTAATTTTCACCCAAATGATATTGATTTTCCTTTTAAACTCTTAGGGTCATTTTATTATTTTGAAATACATTTATTTTAAATTTTACAACTTTAATTATTTATCAGACTTATTTTTCGTTTCAATGTAACGTCACTGATTTTTAATTAGCGCTTGCACCTTTAGTCTTGCCTTTTCGGTGCACTATCATTTCTTATGGTTTATTCTTTATCAACTCACTTATTCTTTATAAACATTTTTATCATTTTTTCTTATTATTTTATCCATCAAAATGTGTTATTGGTTTTGCGTCGTTATGAATTGTAAACTAAAAATCATTTTATATAGGTTATCCTTTCCATTATACATCATAATTCTTTTTATTATCATCATTTATTTATTCTTTCTTATCTCAATTTCCATCACTCATGGAGATATTACTGCTTTCAATATTACGTTTACATAGGGATTTACATTTAAAATTTGGTTGATTAAGAATTGAGATTTATAAATTTTTTATTTGCTATCTACGTGGTTATCACAGTCTTATGACTTGATTTGCAGGTTAGGCCGGTTGATTCAATTTTTTTTGTCATTTTTTAAAAATCAATCCTTAAACATTAGGTTGATTGAGAATTAGACTTTATAATTTATCTCGGTTTGCATTCTCCAAAGTTATCTAGGTTTCATGACCTGAGTTACGGGTTCGGTCGGTCAAGTAAGGTGTTTTTTATGTCATTTTTAATTGTTTTTTGAATTTATCTTTCAACATTGAGTTGATTAAGAACTGAGTTTCATAATTTGTTTCGATTTGCTTTCTATGAGATTTCAATATTGGATTTGACAGATTAATCTAAATTGGTCAAAGTTGATCTAATAAATTGTTGTTTTAATATTTGAAAAAATATGCCATCCTGGTTTTTTCAAGTCAAATTGCATTTTCATCTGTTGTTTGTGTTGATTTCAAATCTTTTAAGTTGATCAAGTTATATAAGTTAAACCCCCATATACTTAGTTGTTTTTGTTAGACAACACATTAATAACATTTAAAAATAAAAAATCTAATCTGACTCACAACATATCACGAACAATAATTGAGCACAATCTAAATTGATAACATATTCTTTTTCGAATTGATAGACATAGGCATGACAAAGTATGATATTTTTTACCGTACAATAATATGAGTTACAATAATATGAGTTAAATAACATAAATATAGAGTTTAGTTATTGTTTTAAGAAAAAATAATGATAACATGTCTTTTCTATATTATATATTGTAAAAAATCATAAATATTTAATATTATAAAATTAGAGAAATTCATTTTAAAACTATATAGATACAACCATACGCTATACACTCTCACTTTTTGCATGCTTAACATACCCTTTTTAAATAAGTTTACCCGTATTTTTTGAATCTCTTTCACTGTTCTAAGTATCATACTTTCATATTAAGAAAAAACTAAAACTGCTCAGTGTTTCACTGTGCAAGTCCACAATGAAACGCTGAGCAATCATCTCTTTTTTTTTTGTTTTTTTCCCATTTTTTGTCTTCTTCTTTTTGTTTTTTTTTTGTTTTTTTGTTTTTTTTTTGTTTTTTTTTTTTACCTTTTTTTTTGTTTTTTTTGGTTATCTATGCTTTTATGGGTTTTTTTTTTGCTTTTTTCTTTGTGTACTTTTCTTTTAATGAATTTTTTTTGTTTAATTTAGTTTGTTAATGTTATTTTTTTATTTAGTTGTCAAATTTTCATAACACGGATCCCGGGTTTGACGGGTTAACCTGATTTGACGAGTTAACCCGAATTTTTTTTTTCTTTTTTTTTAATTAATTGCAACATATACTAAAACGGATCAGTGTTTTACTGTGGACTGCACAGTGCAGTCCACAGTAAAACACTGATCCATTTTTGGTTTTTTTTTTAAGTTGTCTTATTTTTTTTAGCTGTTTTTTATGCCTTTCAGGATTTTTTTTTTGCTTCTTTCTTTATTTTTTTTCTTCTAACACAATTTTTTTGTTTAATTTAGTTTATTAATGTTTAATTTTTTTTATTTAGTTATCAGACTTTCATGACACGTTTTTCGGATTTAACGGGTTAACCTGATTTGACAAGTTAACCCAGAAATATATTTATTTTGCTTTTTTTCTTTTTAATTAATTTTTTTTCATTTATTTTAGTTTGTTAATGTTAAATTTCTTTCTATTTAGTTATCAGACTTTCATGACACATATCTCGAGTTTCACGGGTTAACCCAGTTAATTCTAGGTTGACCCGTCAATTTTTGTTTGTTTTTTATTTTCATAATTTTTTTGATTAATTTAGTTTGTTAATGTTAATTTTTTTTATTTAATTATCAGACTTTCATGACACATATCTTAGGTTTAACGGGTTAATATGGTTTGACGAGTTAACCCAGATTTTTTTTAATTTTTTTTGATTAATTTTTTTCGTTTAGTTTAGTTTGTTAATGTTCACTTTTTTTTTATTTAGTTACCAGACATTCATGACACGGATCTCGGGTTTAACGGGTTAGCCTGGTTTGACGAGTTAACTTCGAAATTGTTTTTTCTTTTTTTTTGCTTTTTAATTATTTTTTTTTCGTTTAGTTTAGTTTGTTAATGTTAAATTTCTTTCTATTTAGTTTTTTTTCTTCTTAGAGGTTTTTTTTCTTTTATTTTTTCTTTTTAATTAATTTTATTTAATTTATTTAGTTTATTAATATTAAATTTTTTTCTAAGTAGTTCTCAGCCGATACCTTTAGTTTTTCTTTTTGTTTTTTTGTTGTTTTTATGCATTTGGCTGTGGACTGCACAATACAGCCTACAATGAAAATGCTCATCCTTTTGTTTTTTTCTTTTTAATTAATTTTTTTTGTTTAATTTAAATTGTTAATGTTAATTTTTTTTCTATTTAGTTATTAAACTTTCATGACACGGATTCCGGGTTTGACAGGTTAACCTGGTTTGACGAGTTAGCCCAGTTAATTCTAGGTTAACCCATTAGTTTGTTTTTTTCCTTTTTAATTATCAAACTTTCACGATGCGAATTCAAGGTATGACGGGTTAACCTGGTTTGAAGGGTTAACCCAATTAATTCATATTTTTTTTCTTTTTCTTCATTAGTTTTTATTTTCATGTTGGTGTTTTTTCTTTATTTTTTTCTTTTTAACTAATCTATTTAATTATCACATATTTATGACACGACCTTGCAGCTAGACCCACGTCCAATGCTATTGGGTCTGGTATTGCAGTCAAACCCACTTAAATTTAGGCCATGCAAGTTTAATGTTATTATTAATATTATAAATATTACTCTTGGATTAGGCGTTTCAACTAAACTTAAGACTTTTGGGTATAACTTTGCAAAAAAACTTAATATTTTTAGATCTTAGCTTTTTATGAAATGCAAAAAATAATTGACCCGCGGCATCGCGCGGGGCATGTAACTAGTAGAAAATAAAATTTATGAAATTACAGTATATTTAAAAATTTCTCCATAGCTGTACCTAAAAGGGAACACCAAAATCCACCCAATCACGTGTCTCTCGCCCTCCACATCACATTACAATTTCTCATCGGCATTCCGTACGTTTCACACGTACCAACCACCCCCACACGCTAAAAAATACTTCCCCTCAAAAAGAAAAAAAAACAGAAATAAAAGAAATAAAAAATAACGCCTGTTTGGAGAGAGAGAAAGATAGGGAGAGAGAGAAGGAGAGAGAAGCAAGGAGAAGAATGGGCGAGGAAGCAGACCCAACAATGAAGAAGAAGAAGAAAAAGGGACGTCCTTCTCTTCTAGAGCTTCAAAAACGCTCCCTCAAACAACAACAGCTACAGCAAACAACCCCTATTTCTCTTAAAAACCCTAATCCTCTCAATTCCAATTCTGCCCTCCCTAACCGTCGATCCGCTCGCCGGAGCTCTAATTCCTATGCACCGGAGTGGATTGACGGAGACGACGACGAAGACGACGACGAAGACGATGAGCGTAAAGAGAAGAAGCATAAGCTCTTGCGCGGATTGAATTCTCAGAAAAATAACAATCAGAATTCCAATTCGTCGAGCCCTTCGAATTTGCACGGCTCTGATTCGAATGCTGGTGGCGGTAATCAAGAGGACGGAATTAGAAGGCGCAAGATCAGCGCCGTCCGTCTTGGATCTGATGATTTGGTGATTATCTCACCGAGAATTTAATTTAATTTTTCATTTTATTAGAAAATAAAACAAAAATTTTCTTTATTTTTTTTCAGTGTTTTGGGATTTTTTTGTCTTCTATTTAAAGAGATTTTGAACGATAGCCTTTTGGATTTCGCGCGTTATTCGCTGCTTGGGCAAGTTGGATCGGAGTGAGTTGTTGTGTTTGACTAGGTCATGTTTTCCAGGAATCTAATTTACTAAAAGATTTCTATTTTTCTAGTATTTTATTTTTTGGAAATCTTGGTACTGGTGGATTCAAGGCTTCTGTTTTATTTATTTATTTATTTTCTTTATTTGCTAAGTGAGAATATTTACCATAAATATTTTATTCTTTAGCTGTTTGTTGTATTTAATCTTCTGGTGTCTGCCCAACATTATAGAAGCGAAGACATAGTGGTCTGAAAAGCTTAATTTGTCTTTTCTATAATAATTTTAAGCTTTAATTTTTTGTACTTGCTCTGCCTTTTAGTGTGACTTTCCTTGATTGTTTCTTCAATAATAGTTTAAATCACTGAGTTTGGGTGTAATTTGTATTGAAATGAAATTAATTTTTCTTGCAGGGTGAAAAGGTTTTGAAAGGGACAGACACTATTCATGGTATCAATTCAAACTCAAAATTTGATGAAAAGGGTTTTCTGGGAGTTCTTTAAAAAGTGTGTGTTGGGAAGTAATTAATTAAAACTGTGTCATATATGTGCGCGTGTGTGTGTTTGTTGTGTGTATATATTATGTATGTACATGTTTGTGTGTGTGTACAGGGTCATCTGTGGAGCCTGGTCCCACTACACCTTTGCCAGACAAAAAGTTGTTGGTCTTCATTCTTGACAGACTTCAAAAGTGGGTGTTGTTTTTAGCTGCTTAGATTTTTACTTTTCTTTTTGTAGTCCTCGTCTTTCAATTGTTGAGTTTAAGTAGTTGCTTTCAATTGGGTTTTGATTGGTTTGGTTTTAATTTATTGATTGCAGGAAGGACACCTATGGGGTTTTCTCTGAGCCAGTGGATCCAGAAGAGGTGCATTTTGTTTTACTTTGCAGTGCTGTGTTTGTTTGAAAGATAATTGAATATTAGTTGATACTGATTTGATTTTGGTACAGCTTCCTGATTACTTTGACATCGTTGAGAATCCCATGGATTTTTCTACAGTGAGGAAAAAGTTAGATGAGGGAGCCTACGCCCACTTGGAACAATTTGAGGTTGGTTTAAGATTATATTCTTTGCTAACTTGGATTTGCATGTAACTTTCTGTTAGTGGAGTTGCATCAATGACATTTGAGTCTTTGAATCGGGGATAGACAATCCGAGGATCTGCTTGGTTGCTTCAACTTTTCTTAATCCTGTGGCTGTTTAGATCTTTTGATATGTTTGGAACCTGACAGCAGATTTATACTTAAACTGGAAGGATATATGTTTGAATAGAAAATGGATGTTGTAAGTAAGATATGTTTGAATCTGAAACTACCATCTTGCACTGGGTTGGAATCTAACTGAATAAAGACAATAAAGAATTCTATTCCTTAGAACAGTGTTTCCTTGAAGCTCGTTTCTGATGGTCAAAAGTATTTGTGCTAGTAGTTTTGTTAATTGCAACAAGAGCTGTTACATCAATACCCAACCCTTGAAGGCTTTTAGTTGCATTTCTTTTAATTGCTCGTTGCCATTTACAAAGGGAAAAGTTCTTGATTTGCCCTTGAATAGTTCATGTAGATGTTCAGATGTTCCCTGTGATATGCACAGACTGCCAGTCTCATTCTTTGTAACCTACCAAGCCCAGTTTGGTACTTTTGTATTGATTGCTTCCTAGCTAGCAATTACCAAGAGGCAAAAGATGATGATAGATTATGAAACTGCCGTGGACAAAATGAAACTGCACGAGGATGGATATAAAAGAAATGGCATATTTTACTTACCTGCCAACTAGCTGTTTGCGTTGAAGTCAATTTCCTGTACTCTTGGTATGCTTGTTGTAGAAATTATGTTTGATGTGAATCTCACTGGCATTTGAAATTGTGACAATTCTTTTGTGCAGAAAGATGTTCTTTTGATATGCTCAAATGCAATGCAGTACAACCCTTCCGATACTATTTACTTCCGACAGGTTTGGCTTTGTCTCAATTGTGCAATAATTCTATATAGTTATGTTGGTGTTATTTTTGAAAGCCATTGTTCTTAACTTAGGCAAGGGCCATGCAAGAGCTTGCAAAGAAGGACTTTGAGAATCTTAGGCAAGATAGTGATGATAGTGAACCACAAACTAAGGTTGCGAGGAGAGGGAGGCCACCAGCCCTAGGCAAGCTGAAAAAGGCACTTGAGAGGTCTCCAATTGACCGTGTTGGTCCTGAAGCTTCCTCGGATGCAACTCTTGCCACCGGAGGAGATCACAATAACTTGTCCAATGGTTACAATCTCAGAAAAAGTTCTTCATACAAGTACCAGCCTGGTGATGCATTTGTCCGGGCCTCTTACAGCAGTGAAAATTATTCTACCTGGTTATCTGAATGGGAAAATGAATTTCCAGGTACGGGACTGCTTGCTTCTGCTTCTTGCTTTATATTCCATCAGATTGCATGCCAATTTAATTGGCTATCTCTATCCAATAGCTATTAAGGTATTTACCTATCATGCAGCATCTGTTGTAAAGGCTGTGATGAAGTATGGAAAGAAACCGTTTGTGCTAGATGAGAACAAGCGTGACACCTATAAGCATCCATTGGGCTCCCATGAGCCATCCATCTTATCGACCTTTGAAGGAGAATTAAAGCAATTAGTGGTGGTACGTGGGAATAAACTTTTAGTACTTTGTTTTGGTTTTCCCAAATGGAAAGCTGATTTGACATCTGCTGGTCTCTGACAATATTACTTAACAAAGCTTTTCACAGCCATTTGTTTAGGAATGAACACACCCTGCTGCATGCGGCCTTTGCCCACACTGTTGTTTGCTTTAATCTCAACTTGCACTTATCAGCTACCTGCCGGTGTCGTAGTTTTTCCCACTTTTCAGTCTGTAGGCAATTGATGGTTTTGTCTATTGCAACCTGATTTTGTTTGGCTTTGATGTGCATCAGGTAGGTTTAAGCTCTGAGCACGGTTATGCAAGAAGTCTGGCTCGATTTGCTGCTGATCTTGGCCCTGTTGTTTGGAGAATTGCTTCGAAGAAAATTGAAAGTGTTTTGCCAACAGGACTTGAGTTTGGCCCTGGGTGGGTAGGAGAAAATAAAGCAATGGAGAAGCAAAAGATTTTAAACAACCTTGTATCTGATAACCATTTAAGCAGATTTCAACCTGCTGCTTCTTCAAGTAGAGAGGCAGCATGGAATAGAGAAGGCCTGCCAGAAACTGTTGGCGGGTTAAATCCTCAAAATGAGTTAGCTACACTGAACAGTGGTGCTGGTGGGATGAAATCCATGCCTTCTCTCCAGATTCAGCAGAAACCAATAATTCATCCTGATATGAATGGTTTCAGTGGAGGATTTGGATATAACTCTTCACCTCAACCGGGGATGGCACGAACTGTGGCACCGACAGGAAAGCTCAATTTGGAGCAGACTGCAGTGCCTTCCCAAATGTTTGGTGTGGTTCCAACTGGCAACAGTGCCTTCATTTCAGTGCCTGGGAATGATTTTAATACAAATAAAGGTATGCTGTCAGAAACTTCAAGTGGATTATTGCAGCCTGGAATTTCTCCAGCCGTAGGCTCCAGCTCTGACTCTCGTACATTTGGCAATGTGGGGTTTGGTGGCAAATCATCTTGGCAGGGATTTTTACCATATCAGCAACAAGGTACTGTTCCATTTCCACCAGATCTGAATGTTGGATTCTTGGCACCTGGTTCACCTACTTCGAGTGTGCCCATCGGTTCACCACGGCAGCCAGATTTAGCATTGCAGCTCTGAGGTGGATTGTATTGGATCATTTTCCTTCTAATCAGACCCGGTGGATAATGTAGTACTAGGTTTGAACATTTTCCAGTAAAAAAAAAAAAAAACATAGAATAAGAAATTGGTGAAGTGGCAAGTCATCTTTTAACCAAGGCTGGCTTGCAACTCATTACTGGAATGATTCATAACATCAAATTGCGTAGGGGAGGAATTATGTACAGATTAATGTATCATTTTTTCTAGGTTTAAACCACAGTTTTATACTAGTATGGAACAGTTGAATTCTTAATCTCTAGATATTTTCAAGATATTCCCATCGAAAATGACAGCATTGATATGCCATTTTAGGTTGTTGTGTACCAAACAGCGGAGTTCTTACTGTAGATGAGAGGCTTTTCCTTTCCTTTATCGGTCAAGCTTTTCAAAGTTTTGCCCCCTTCTTGATCTCTAGGGCTTGTTTGTGTAAAAAGGTTGCTGTTAATTCTTCTCTTCTGTAGCAGTTTGTCGCTAAAACTCGGCAGATTTTGGCACTTGACATTAAGAAGATCCATACAAATTCAATTTTGCAAATTAGTCTCGCAATTATGTGTTGATTCTCAAATTGTCCCTAAACAAAATATTTTCTCAATTGAGCCCCCAGGTATCGTCAGGGTTGAATATTTTTAAGGTATGGTGTTCTCTTGGTGATATACTTGAACGGTAAAATTAGAAATTTTTTAATTTTTGATATGGCTTCTCAATTACCCCTTAATTATTTATCTACTCTCCTAAACTCATTCCCAAAAAAACTTGAAGATTAATTCTAAAAAAAGAAAAAGAAAATATCTAAGCTTCTTTTGCAAGAGCAAGAGTAATGAATGGAGTGAGGTATTTATTCTACAAGGTCAAGATACCAAGTCGAAAGATTCTTACACCTTCCCTTTGCCTTTGCCGTGGAGCTGGCATGAACACACTTGCGAATCGGGGATAGTATCAAGCAACAACATGTTGTCAAATTTATTCATCATAAATTCTATTCCAGTGTTTTTTTTTTTTTTTGACCGAGACCAAACATTTCCTTTTGTTACGAATATGATGCTTTCATAGCTGTTAAGACAATTTAATCCATCATTGTCATAATTTTTTAAAATCATTTTATTTAGTTTTGAAAAATTTCAATAATCAGTTGTTAACTTTTTAGTTTTACATCTTTGAACAAAAAATAAAATAAAATAATAATAAACCAAAACAATTTATCAACGGCATGTGTCTTTGAGATGGTTATTGATTTATCCCAAACTACACCAAATTGTTTGCTTAAAATCAATTAAATACAAAATTTGTTTTTATGATCCAACTGTACTTTTAAGAAATTTTGATTTTTTTTTTGTTTTGTTTTTGTTTTGTTTTTTTTGGATTGTTTTAATGTATATATATCTAAAAGAAATTTAAAATCAAAAAATATTATTTTAATATATTTTTAAATAAAAAATATTTTTTAAAATAATCTCTATTATAATTTTATAAATGCTTTTTAGACCAGCTTGTTGAGGACTAGGAAGGCCTTCCCATTATAAGCCTAAACAATGTTGAGCACTTGCCTTCTTGGTCGTTAGTGTACCCACAACTTAATCAATGGAAGAAGATGAAAAATTCACTTGAGGAACAAATTATGAGGATGTTTATAAGTGTGATGAAGATTATTATTTTAAAAGTAGATTTTATTTAGAAATGTATTAAAATAATAATTTTTTATTTTATTTTTTAAATTTTATTTTTGATATCAACATGATAAAATAATCTAAAAAAACTATTTTTTTTTTTATAAAAAAATTCAATTTTTAACTAAAAACAGATTTAATCTCAATGCATTGTTGGTCGTTAAAATACTTTGATTACAAATTCATGTTAATTTATTTGTTACAAAAATTTAACTTAGTTAATTCCTAAAGCCTGTCACTAATTGTATTACAACAAGATATTTAATCCTGCCATTAGTTAAATCTAGCTTATTAATTCGATTAAAATGCAATAAAACCGGCCTGATCCATGGTGGGATCATGAATTCCCAATTAACTTCTGTTAATTCCTGAACATCAGTAAATTAATTATTTGTTATCTGTAAAGATAATTTACAATATAATTACATTTGAATGTTGTCCGAAACTTGGAAATATCCTGTCATGGTTTTCTTCCGAAGCCATCTTTGTGTCAGCAACTTCAACCGCTTATCTTCCTTCATGTTCACAGAACATATTTTCCCACCCTGCTGGCTCCACTGCTTCAAACCCTAACCCTGGCGTCCTATCTTGAGACATAGGATTCAAATTTTGCGCCTAATCCACTACATACGCCGATACTCTTCTCCGAAACTTGGCCTTAAATTCAGACCATGCTTGGTACTTGTAATGATTGACCACAACAACTTTTAAATCCAGTGTCTCCGTCGGATACCCTTGTGTCACCCTCTTCCGTGGATGCCTTTTCTGTTTCGACGGACCAGACTCGTTGCACCGAATCGAGACCTCACCAATAGTCAACGATGATGGGGTCTTCGGTAATAAAGATTGTAACACGCGATCATCGGTAATAAAGTTTGGCGGATCGCATCATCTTGGACGAAATTGACTGTCTTATAGGATCATGATTATATAAATTGTTTTACTATAATATCACTGATTTCCTTATAAAAATAATTCAGATATTGGAAGAGGTCAATTATATTAAGTATATCCCCGAGTGATTAATTTAATCAGCACGTAAGTTTTGAGATAGTCAACTATACCAATTATATATGAAAATAAATAAATAAATTCAGATGTCTGGTTCCAAGTAATCTATCAATTTTCTACAATCTAAAACTACGTACTGAGTTTTTTTTTCTTCCACGAATTTCCAAAAGAGGATGTATTTCTTGACAATGCATTCATGTTTCTGCTGGTATGACCATAAAATTTTATACACATTTTCTCTGTGAGGTGCCCACGCCTTGGTTTTCAATAATTTCAGTTTGATTTTGTGATCTAAGATGAAAGAGATAAATTTAGAAGTAATAAAAATATGTTTGACTAGAATGAAAAAAATAAAGATATAAGAATAAATTTATTTTTTAATTAAATTTGAAGTAAATTTATATTTTTAAAGACATAAAGTACAAATAACATATGTATATTCTCTCTATCTTAATTATTCTTTTAAATACTATTAGTCTGTTTGTTTTTGTGTTTTAAAAGTATTTTTTTTAAAA
>Ga0307517_10008659_pt1 | contig 14568 bp, 12 predicted proteins | sample 23_EM_MG_FD_194515 | JGI IMG/M metagenome (GOLD analysis project Ga0307517, IMG submission 194515) | Populus trichocarpa ectomycorrhiza microbial communities from riparian zone in the Pacific Northwest, United States - 23_EM | ecosystem: Host-associated > Plants > Roots > Unclassified | place... | reverse complement strand
GGTGCACGGCGGCAGCAGCGGGATCGGCACGATGGCGATCCAGCTCGCGAAGGCGGTCGGCGCGCGGGTGGTGGTGACGGCGGGGAGCGAGGCGAAGCTGGAGCGCTGCCGGGAGCTGGGGGCGGATCTGGCGGTCAACTACCGCGAGGCGGATTTCGTGGAGGCCGTGCGGGGTGCGTACGGGGGCGCCGATGTCGTGCTCGACATCATGGGCGCGAAGTATCTGGAGCGGAACGTGGACGCGCTGGCCGTCAACGGGCGGCTGGTGATCATCGGACTCCAGGGCGGGGTCAAGGCCGAGCTCAATCTGGGGAAGCTGCTGGCGAAGCGGGCGGCTGTGGCGGCCACGACGCTGCGCGCGCGGCCGCTGGAGGAGAAGGCGGCGATCGTGGCGGCCGTGCGCGAGCATGTGTGGCCGCTGGTCGAGGCGGGGACGGTACGGGCGGTTGTGGACCGGGTCCTTCCGCTGAGGGACGCGGCGCAGGCGCACCGGGTCGTCGAGGCCAGCGAGCACGTCGGGAAGGTGCTGCTCGCCGTGTGAGGGCGCGCTTCTCGCGCGTGGCGGCTTTGCCGGGGCCGTGGGAATCTGGCGGCATGAACTGGGCCATTTCGGTCGCACTCGTATGCGTGTTCGCGATGCCCGGGCCGAACGCCGGCGGCGGTGCCGGGGTGGGGCGGGCGCACCCGGGGCGGGCGGTGGCGCCGGTGGTGGAGGTGCCGTTGGCGCCTCGGGTGGCGCCCGCTGTCGTACGGGTTCCGGAGGTCGCTCCCGGCCCGGAGCGGCCGGGTCGTGGCGGGGTGGTGCTTGAGGTGCTGCCGCTCGGGGCGGGGTTCACCCTGATGGGGGTCGGGCTGGGGTTCATCGGGCTGAGGTTGCGGAGGGGACTTCTCCGGTAATGCTTGCCCGGCGCGTACATACTCGGTATACATACTCGGTATGTCGATCCGCCACGGGCTACTGGCCCTCCTCGACCGAGGTCCCCGCTACGGCTACCAGCTGCGTACGGAGTTCGAGTCACGCACCGGTGCGACCTGGCCGCTGAACGTCGGCCAGGTCTACACGACGCTGGCCCGGCTGGAGCGGGACGGGCTGGTCGTGCCGGCCGGTGAGGACGACGGCGGGCACGCGGTGTACGCGATCACGGATGAAGGACGCACGGAACTGCGGGAATGGTTCGCGCGGCCGGTGGACCGTACAAGCCCGCCGAGGGACGAGCTGGCGATCAAGCTGGCGATGGCGGTGGGGTCGCCGGGAGTGGACATCCGGGCGGTGATCCAGGGGCAGCGGATACACACGATCCGGGCGATGCAGGACTACACGCGGCTGAAGGCGCAGGCCGTCGAAACGGGCCCGACCACCCGTGACGAGGTCGCGTGGCTGCTGGTCCTGGAGCAGTTGATCTTCTCCGCCGAGGCGGAGGCCCGCTGGCTGGACCACTGCGAGGCGCGGCTCGTGCGGCTCGCCGACTCGCTCAATGAGGGCGAGGACGAGGGCGGGGGCAAAGGCGAGCGGAGCGCGAGCGTCACCAGTAAACGCCCGGCGCGTCGGTAGAGCGCCGGGACACTCACCTGTAGGGGGAAAGACCATGCAAGAGGCTCAACCTGTCCTGCGGTTGCAGGAGCTGACCAGGGTGCACGGCAGCGGGGCGACCGAGGTGCACGCGCTGCGGGGGATCGATCTGGATGTGTTCCCCGGCGAGCTGGTGGCGGTCATGGGGCCGTCCGGCTCGGGGAAGTCGACCCTGCTGACGATCGCGGGGGGTCTGGACACGCCGACGTCGGGGCGGGTGCTGGTGGAGGGGACCGACATCGCCACGGCGGGCAGAAAGCAGGTGGCGGCGCTGCGGCGGCGGTCGATCGGCTATGTCTTCCAGGACTACAACCTGATACCCGCGCTCACGGCCGCCGAGAACGTGGCGCTGCCCAGAGAGCTGGACGGCATGTCCGCGCGCAAGGCGCGCCGGGAGGCCGTCGCGGCGCTGGAGGAGATCGGGCTGGGGGAGCTCGCGGACCGCTTCCCGGACGAGATGTCCGGCGGGCAGCAGCAGCGGGTGGCGATCGCGCGGGCGCTGGTCGGGGACCGGCGGCTGGTGCTGGCGGACGAGCCGACGGGGGCACTGGACTCCGAGACCGGCGAGTCGGTGCTGGCGCTGCTGCGGTCGCGGTGCGACGCGGGGGCGGCCGGGGTGCTGGTGACGCATGAGCCGCGGTTCGCGGCGTGGGCGGACCGGGTGGTGTTCCTGCGGGACGGCTCCGTGACGGACACGACGCTGCGCTCGTCAGCGGAAACGCTTCTGCCGGGCGGGGTGGCCGCGAAGTGAGGCTGCTGCATTCCTGGCGGGCGGCGATACGGATCGCCCGCCGTGACGCCTGGCGGTTCAAGGGCCGCAGCGCGCTGGTGCTCGCCATGATCGCGCTGCCGATCGTGGGGGTGAGCGCCGCCGACATCACCACGCGCAGTTCGGAGCTGACGGCGGCGCAGCAGGTGACCCGGGACATCGGAGCCGCCGACGCCCGGCTGGAGGGCACGGGGAACGGCAATACGCCGATCTACCAGGGGCTGAGCGACCACGAGTACGCGCCGGCCGACGACGACGCCCCCTACACGTCCGCGACCACGGACATCGGCCAGGCCTTCCCTGCCGGGGCGCGCACCCTCACCGACACGACCGGCACGGCCAAGTCCCGTACGCGGCACGGGCTGCTGGACGCCGACATGCGCGAACTCAAGGCCGCCGACCCGATGGCGGCCGGGATCATGACGCTGAAGAGCGGGCACTTCCCGGCGAACGCGGGGGAACTGGCGGCGACGACCGCGTTCCTGGACCAGAGCGGCCTGAAGGTCGGCTCGCAGGTCGAATTCCGCGACTTCGCGCAGAAGTACACGATCAGCGGGGCCTACGAACTGCCCGACGACCTGAGCAGTGTGCAGCTCAACGCGCTGCCGGGGGCCTTTCTGAAGCCGTACGCCCAGGCGCTGACCGCCAAGGGCCTCTCGGTGGGCGAGGCCGACATCGAGTACCTGGTCGGTGTCGCGGGCGGTCATGGTTTCACGTGGAACATGGTGAAGCAGGCCAACGCCAAGGGTGTCTACGTCACCTCGCGTGCCGTCGCCCTCGACCCGCCCACCGAGAACGAGGTGCCGCTCTACACGAAGCAGGCCTCCTACCGGCCGAGCGGGTCCGGGATCGCGGAGCACACCGCCGAGATCACCGCGCTGGCGACCGTCGTCGGTCTGGCCATGCTGGAGATCTGCCTGCTGGCCGGCCCCGCCTTCGCCGTGGGCGCCCGGCGTTCGCGCCGGCAGCTCGGCCTGGTCGGCGCCAACGGCGGCGACCGGCGGCACATCCGGGCGATCGTGCTGGCCGGCGGCGGGGTCATCGGGGCGGTGGCCGCGGTCGTCGGCACCGCGCTGGGGCTCGGGCTGACCCTGGCGCTGCGCCCGCTGCTGGAGGACTACGCGGGCAAGCGCTTCGGCGGCATCGAGCTGCGGCCGCTGGAACTGACCGCCATTGCGCTGCTGGCTCTGGTCACCGGGCTGCTGGCGGCGGTCGTGCCGGCCGTGGTCGCCTCCCGGGAGAGCGTGCTGGCCTCGCTCACCGGCCGTCGCGGGGTGCGCCGGGCCAACCGGGTGCTGCCGGTGTTCGGGGCGGCCGCGGTCTGCCTGGGCGCGGGCATCGTGATCTTCGGCGCGGCCGACAGCGACAACACCCTCGCGGTGGGCGGCGGTTCGGCCATCGCCGAACTGGGCGTCGTGGCCTTGACCCCCACCCTCGTCGGCCTCTTCGGACGGCTCGGCCGCTGGCTGCCGCTGTCCCCCCGGCTCGCGCTGCGGGACGCCGTACGCAACCGGGGCCGCACCGCTCCGGCGGTCGCCGCGGTGCTGGCCGCCGTCGCGGGCACGGTCGCGATCGCCACGTACATGGCCAGCGCCGACCAGCAGAGCAGGGACAACTATGTCGCGACCCTGCCGAACGGCGCGGTCAGCCTGACCGTCGACACCGCGGGCAGCCGGGAACTGGGCGGGGTGAAGGCGGCGGTGAAGAAGAACTTCGCCACATCGGGGGTCGCCGATGTCAGCCGGATCGTGGTGGGCCAGAAGACCTGCGACGTGTGGTCCGGCGACAAGGGCTGCGGCACCTCCCAGCTGATCACGCCCAAGGCCAACGAGTGCGCGCTGAACCTTGAGGACAGCGACAAGCTGACCGCTGCCCAGCGCCGCAAGTGGGCCGAGGACTGGCGCTGCGCCCAGGACCGGGGGCAGACCGCCATCGGCACCGAGAGCGGCATCCTGGTCGGCGGCGCCGGCATCCTCACCGGGCTCGGCATCCATGACCCGGCTGCCGAGAAGGCGCTCGCCGACGGCAAGGCCGTCGTCTTCGACAAGCGGCAGGTCGGCGAGGACGGCCGGATCACGCTCGCGCTGATCCAGGACTACGCCGCCAGCGACGAGAACACCGTCGCCACATCCCCGCACCGGAGCTTCGCCTCGTATCAGCCCAGTGCCGGGACCAAGGCCTACGGCGTGACCGCCGTCCTCCCGCCGGCCGCCGCGAAGGCCGCCGGGCTGCGGACCGTCCCGTACGGGCTGCTGGTCAGCACGGCCAGGACGCCCGGCAGCGGGGAGCGGCAGGCGCTCGACGGGGCGCTGGACAAGCTGGGCGTGCAGGCCGACATCCATGTCGAGGAGGGTTACGTCAGCCAGAACAGCGTCACCATGCTGGCTCTCGCCATCTTCGCCGGGCTGATCACGGTCGGCGCCGCCGGTATCGCCACGGGCCTCGCCCAGGCGGACGCCGAGCCGGATCTGCGGACGCTGGCGGCGGTGGGCGCGGCTCCGCGCGTACGGCGCACCCTCTCGGGCTTCCAGTGCGGTGTGGTGGCCGCGATGGGTGTGCTGCTGGGCTCCGCGGCCGGCGTCCTGCCGGCGGTGGGGCTGCGCAAGGCCGAGGCACGGCAGGAGTGGAAGTACTACCGCCAGTCCCTTACGGAGGGGTGGGCCGGTATGGACCTGCCGCATGTGCCGATCGTGGTGCCCTGGGGGACGCTGGCGGCGCTGATCGTGGTCGTGCCGCTGGGGGCGGCGCTGCTTGCCGCGCTGGTGACGCGGTCCCGGCCGGGGCTCGCGCGGCGGGCGGCGGAGTAGGGGCCATGGGGCGGCTGCACACCGCAGCCGCCCCCCGGCGTCGGGGAGTGCCTGAAGTCGGTAACAATGGCAGCATGGAGATGCCGATGAACGAACGGTCGCAGGAGAGCCCCCAGGTCCTGGTCGTCGGCCCGGACGGGATGGCCCTCGGCGGAGATTCGACGCGCGAGGTTCCCGTGACGGAGATGGTTGAGCAGCCGGCCAAGGTCATGCGGATCGGCAGCATGATCAAGCAGCTCCTGGAGGAGGTCCGGGCGGCGCCTCTCGACGAGGCCAGCCGGGTGCGGCTCAAGGAGATCCACCGCAGCTCCGTGAAGGAGCTGGAGGACGGGCTCGCGCCGGAACTGGTGGAGGAACTGGAGCGGCTCTCCCTCCCGTTCACCGACGAGACCATCCCCACCGAGGCCGAACTGCGCATCGCACAGGCGCAGTTGGTGGGCTGGCTGGAAGGCCTCTTCCACGGCATCCAGACCGCCCTGTTCGCCCAGCAGATGGCCGCCCGCGCCCAGTTGGAGCAGATGCGCCGCGCGCTGCCGCCCGGGGCCGGCGGTCACGAGGGAATGGAAGACGAGGCCGGTGCCCACCAGGGCCTCCGCTCGGGGCCGTATCTCTAGGACAGCCCGAGGGCCGGACGGGCTGAGGATTCAGCCCGTCCGGCCTGTCGACACCCAGATGGTGACGGTGTCGTTCTCCGGGTCCAGGTCGCTGATGGCGTCGGGGTCCTGCTTGACCACCGCGCCCTTGCCGAAGATCGTCTCGTCCAGGTACTCGACCGTGTAGTTCCAGCCGGCCTCGTCCATGCAGGACTTCACCGAGTCGACGTGGTCGGCGTAGAAGTCCGGCATCAGTACGCTGCCCTCGGTCAGGTAGCTGGCCGTGGCGTCCGTGCACTGTGCGGTGTCGATGGTGCGGGTCCGGTCGGCCTGCCTGACGCCGTCCTGCGACGTGGCGGCGATGGTGGACGCGGTTGTGCCGTCGGAGACGCGGGCGCCGTTGTCGGCGGTGCTGCCCGCGTGCGCGACCAGAACGAGAACCACGATGACCGCGATCACGGCGACCACCGCGCCGATGGCGAGCACCACGGTGGAGCCGCTGCCGCCGCGGCGCTGCGGCGGCATGGGTGCGGTCGGCCTCATCCCGTAGGGCGGCGGGGTCTGCTGGTGGGGGTAGGCGTACGCGGGGCCCGGGGGCGGCGTGTGGGCCGGGGCAGCGCCCCAGCGCTGGGGCGGCGGGTGCTGAGGAGCCGCGTAGGGCGGCGGGGTCTGCGGTGCCTGCTGGGGCAGGTGTGGCACTGGAGGCGTCTGTGGCACCGGAGGTGCTGCCTGCGGTGCCTGCGGTGCCTGGTACGGCTGTTGCACCTGGGGCGGCGGGGTCTGCAGATCGCCCCGCACCGACGGGAAGACCGCAGACGAGACCTCTCCCCACGCGGCTCCCTCCCGCCCCCGTGCCCGCGGTCCCTCGCCGATGACCAGCGGAGTCGTGGCCGCGCCGCCCCCGGCCTGCTCGCCGCGGATCACCCGGTCGGACTCGTCGCGCATCGCGTCGGCATTGGGGAATCGTTCCGCCGGGTTCTTCCGCAGCGCCCGCGCGACCAGCGCGTCCACCGCGGGCAGCACCGCCCGGTTGAACTGCGACGGCGCGGGCGGGGCCTCCTGGACATGCTGGTAGGCGATCGACAGCGGCGAGTCCCCGTCGAAGGGCAGCCGGCCGGTCAGCAGCTCGAAGAGCAGGCAACCCACCGAATACAGGTCGGAACGCTCGTCCACGCCCCGCCCCAGCGCCTGCTCGGGCGACAGGTACTGCGGGGTGCCGACCACCATCCCGGTCTGCGTCATCGACGTGACGCCGGACTGCATGGCCCGCGCGATGCCGAAGTCCATGACCTTGACCACGCCGCGCTTGGTGAGCATGACGTTGCCCGGCTTGATGTCCCGGTGCACCAGGCCAACGCTGTGGCTCTCCGAGAGCGCCGCCAGCACGTCGCCGCAGATCTTGAGGGCCTTCTCGGCGGGCATCGCGCCGAACTGCGCGACATCCTCGTCGAGCACCGTGCGCAGCGGCTTCCCCTCGACGTACTCCATGACGATGTACGGCACCATCGCGCCGTCTATCGTGTCCTCGCCCGAGTCGAAGACCGAGACGATGTTGGTGTGATTCAGCTTGGCGACGGCCTGGGCCTCGCGCCGGAAGCGCTCGCGGAAGGATGCCTCGCGGCCGAGCTCGGAGTGCAGCGTCTTGACGGCCACCGGCCGGTCGAGCACGGTGTCGTGAGCCAGGTGGACCGCGGCCATGCCGCCCCGGCCGAGGAGGTCGCGCAGTACGTAACGACCGCCGCCGACCGAGCGTCCGGCGTAGCTCCCCCGCGCGTCTTCCCCGTTCATCGTGCCGCTTCCCCCTCGGGATCCAGGTCCGGTCGCCCAGTCTGCCCTAGGACCTACCGGGGTCAAGTTCGTTGACCTGTTCGTCACCGGATGCGTATGAAAGGGCCGCAAACCCCGTCCGTCACAGCATCGTCACAACGGAACGCGGTAGCGTGGCCAATCAGAGGTGTCGAGAGAGCGACGGCGAGGACTGATGGCACAGACAACAGCCGCCGGGGGCCCTAACGAGCCCTCCGCAGACGGCCAAGGCGTGCCCGGTTCGCACGATTCGCCTGAGCAGTGGGGCGCCAACGGAGTGGTCGGTGACGGCCGCTACCGGCTCACCCACCGTCTCGGGCGCGGCGGCATGGCCGAGGTCTTCGCCGCCGAGGATGTGCGCCTGGGCCGCATCGTGGCCGTCAAGCTGCTGCGCTCCGACCTCGCCGAGGACCCGGTCTCCAAGGCCCGCTTCACGCGCGAGGCCCAGTCCGTCGCCGGGCTCAACCACCACGCGGTCGTCGCCGTCTACGACTCCGGCGAGGACCGGGGGCCGTCCGGCGCCGTTCCGTACATCGTGATGGAGCTGGTCGAGGGCCGTACGATCCGCGAGCTGCTGGTCGAGTCCGACGAGCCGCCGACGGTCGACGAGGCGCTCGTCATCGTCTCCGGCGTGCTGGACGCGCTGGCCTACAGCCACCAGCACGGCATCGTCCACCGTGACATCAAGCCGGCCAACGTGATCATGACCCACGCCGGCCAGGTCAAGGTCATGGACTTCGGCATCGCCCGGGCCCTGCACGGCGCGTCCTCGACGATGACGCAGACCGGCATGGTCATGGGCACGCCGCAGTATCTGTCGCCCGAGCAGGCGCTCGGCAAGACCGTGGACACCCGCTCCGACCTCTACGCCACCGGTTGTCTGCTCTACGAACTGCTCGCGCTGCGGCCGCCCTTCGTCGGCGAGACGCCGCTCGCGGTGGTCTACCAGCACGTCCAGGACGAGGCCCATCCGCCGTCCACCCTCACCGACCGCGTCCCGCCCGAGCTCGACGGGCTCGTCATGCGGGCGCTCGCCAAGCACCCCGACGACCGCTTCCAGACCGCCGAGGAGATGCGCGGCGTCGTCCAGTACGCCCTGGCCATGCTGCGCGAGCAGGGCGGCTGGGCGGGCACCTGGAACACCGGCTACGTCGCCCAGCCCGGCCACACCGGGACCTCCACCCCCGCCACGGGCGTCCCCGGCCAGACCCAGGGCACCCGCCGCCTCCCCGAGCACGCGACCGCCGAGTTCGGCGCCCCGCTGCTGCTCGGCGCCCCCGGCGACACGATGCCGCCGGGCGGCGGTTACGGCGGGGGCGGCCACGGCGGCAACCGCTGGGTCAAGCCGGTGCTCTTCGTCCTGGCGGCCGCGCTGGCCGTCTCGCTCGGCGTCTACTTCGCGATCGCCGGCACGACGGGCAAGCCCGGCAACGGCAGCTCCGTCACGCCGACCCAGTCCCAGACCACGCGGGCGCAGACCACCGAGCCGACCAACCAGGACACGTCCACCGGCTCGGACGACACGACCCCCTCCTACTCGTACCGGCCGACACAGTCCGCGACGCCGTCCGCGACACCTTCCGCCACGCCGAGCGCGTCGGCGACGCAGTCCGCGTCGGCCTCCGCCTCGGCGAGCGCGTCGGCCTCGCAGAGTTCGCCGGCGGCTTCCGCGTCCGCCTCCGGTGAGTCGGACGCGGGCGCCGACGGCGGCGACGGCGGCAACGCGGGCGCTGCCGCCGCGGGGCTCACGCTGGGTACGAACGGCGGCTGAGCCCCCCCCGGGGGCCTGCTCAGTCGGTGAACGCGTCCATCACCGCGTCGTACGCCCCGGTCCACCACACGGCCAGGGCCGACGAGGCCGGGAAGAGCGGATCCGCGCGGCGGTCGCGGCGCTGGTAGCGCCAGCGCAGCATCCAGAAGTCGTTGAGCCGTTCCCACCAGACGCGGTGGACGGCGGCGGCGAGCTCGTCGGGGGGCGCGTCGGCGGCCTGGCGGTAGGCGCGGGCGTAGGCGGCGGTCTTGGCCAGGTCGAGGGTGCCGGAGGGCTGGACGAAGAAGATCGCGGCGGCGCGGACGGCCTCCTCGGCGCGGGGCTGGACGCCGAGGCGGTCCCAGTCGATGATCGCGACGGGTTCGTCCTCGCGGTAGAGCAGGTTGAGCGGGTGGAAGTCGCCGTGGACCCAGCCGGTCACGGCCTCGCGGGCGTCCGGGGGGCGGCGGTGCGCGTGCCGTTCGAGCAGCGCGCGGCGCTCCAGCAGGCGGTGCTCGGCCAGCTCGTCGAAGGTCTCCCGGGGGCGGTGCCCGCGCACCTGGTCCAGCAGCTCGTCGATCAGCTCGAACGTCCGCCGGGGATCCGCGCTCGCATGGCCCGGCCGGCCCTCGGCGGGCGGCGGCTGCGGCGGCTGGACCTGTTCCAGGCGGGTGTGTACGAGCCCCAGCAGCGCCCCCAGCCGCCGCGACTGCCCCGTGGTCAGCTCGGCGCCGTCGCGGTGCCGGCCGTCCACCCAGGGGTACAGCGCGAAGCAGCGGCCCCCGAGCACGGTGACCGTGCCGCCGTCGGCGTCCGGCAGCGGCGGGGCGACGGGCAGGCCCAGCTCGTCCAGGCGCTGGGTCGCCCGGTGCTGGCGGGCGATGACCGTGCGGTCGGCCGTCGCGCTGTCCACGTAGAGCTTGAGGAAGAACCGGCCCCGCGTGGTGGCGAGGCGGTAGCCGCGGTTCAGCAGACCCTCGGCGACGGGCTCACAGGACAGCGGCGAGCCGGCGTTCTCGTATCGGCGCAGCAGCGCGTGCAGCGTCTCGCCGGTGGGCGGCGCCGTCGCCGTACTCCCGATCACCAGGCCGATGCTAGATCACTGCGGCAGGCCCGATACGCGATATGACGTGGCATAGCCCGGTTCGATGCGTAGGTACACAGGTTCGAACGGCACCCCGTCGGCGGCGGCCGGCTGTTCGCCGAAACGCATCCGCTGCGCCCGGGTCGGGGTCATCGCGTACGCGGTGCCGGTGAGCTGGACGGCCCAGGCCTCCGGCTGGCCGCTGGCGGTGTTGTCGGCCACGTACGCCACGACGGCGCCGTCGGCGCTGCGGTGGATGTCCCAGCCCTTGTGCGTACGCAGGATCAGGTGGCCGTCGGGGGTCACGATGTGGCGGGTCACCGCCATGTGCGGGAGCGCTTCGCGGGTCAGGGCGAGGCGGCCGTACGGGACGGCGGCCAGGAGGGCGAGGGCGGCCTCGTGCTCCGCACGGGGTGTGGACATGCGTTCACTTTGCGGGGTCGGAGCGCTCGCGGGACAGGGGCTCCGGCCCCCTTGAGGTGGGCCATTGGTCCCGTCAGTGGCCGCGCTCCGCCTGTGCGCGGGCCACGTACGCCGCCGCCTGGGTGCGGCGTTCCATGCCGAGCTTGGCCAGGAGCGAGGACACGTAGTTCTTGACGGTCTTCTCGGCCAGGTGGAGGCGCTCGCCGATCTGCCGGTTGGTGAGGCCCTCGCCGATGAGGTCGAGGATGCGGCCCTCCTGGTCGGTGAGGCCGGGGGTGGCGGGGGTGGGGTCGGAGGCGGAGCGCAGGCGTTCCAGGACCCGGGCGGTGGCGACGGGGTCGAGCAGGGAGCGGCCGGCGGCGACATCGCGCACCGCGCCGATGAGGTCGCTGGCGCGGATGTCCTTGAGGACGTAGCCGGCGGCTCCGGCCATGATGGCGTCGAACAGCGCCTCGTCGTCGGCGTAGGAGGTGAGCATGAGGCACCGGGCCGACGGGAGCCGGGCGCGGATCTCCCGGCAGACCTCGACGCCGCTGCCGTCGGGCAGGCGTACATCCAGGACGGCGACATCGGGGTTGGCGGCCGGGAAGCGGGCCAGGGCCTCGGCGGCGGAGCCGGCCTCGCCGACGACGGTGATGTCGGGCTCGGAGGACAGCAGCTCGTGGACACCGCGGCGGACGACCTCGTGGTCGTCCAGAAGGAAAACCCTGATTTCGCCGTTTGTGCCGTTTTTTACGTTTTCGCTCACAACTTCAGCGTCGCACAGGATTGGATCTCCCGGCCTCTTACGCAGATTCCGTCCTCGGGATACCGTGCCGTTGTCCCGGCTACCCACTGCTGGCCTGCGAGAACACCGGTTTACTAGGAAATCCAAGCAAAACCGCAGGTAGGACACCCTTCGCACATATGCGGAAGGTGTGGGTAACGTTCGTTTTGCAAGGCTGACAGCCGGGGCACAATCAAGTCACTCCCGGCCCGGCCGAGCCGCACACACCCCGTGCGCCGTGTCGAGGCGGGTAGGAGCCGCACTGGCCACCGGCGGATCCCGGGGGCCGGACAGACGGAGGAGCGAAGCGTGAGCGTGAAGAGCACTGCCGCGAAGCCCCGTACGCCCCGCGCGGGCGCGGGCACGCGCGGCGGCGTGAAGCGCCGAGGCAGCGGTGGCGAGCCGGAGCTCGTACAGCTGCTGACCCCCGAGGGCGAGCGCGTACAGCACAGTGAGTACTCCATCGACCTGAGCCCCGACGAGCTGCGCGGCCTGTACCGCGACATGGTGCTGACGCGCCGGTTCGACGCCGAGGCGACCTCGCTGCAGAGGCAGGGGGAGCTCGGGCTGTGGGCGTCGCTGCTCGGCCAGGAAGCCGCCCAGATCGGCTCGGGACGGGCCACCCGACCCGACGACTACGTGTTCCCCACATACCGCGAGCACGGCGTCGCCTGGTGCCGGGGCGTGGACCCGGCCAACCTGCTGGGGATGTTCCGGGGGGTCAACCACGGAGGCTGGGACCCCAACGAGAACAACTTCCACCTCTACACGATCGTGATCGGCTCGCAGACGCTGCACGCGACCGGCTACGCGATGGGCTGCGCCAAGGACGGCACGGACTCCGCCGTCATCGCCTACTTCGGCGACGGGGCCAGCAGCCAGGGCGACGTGGCCGAGGCCTTCACCTTCGCCGCCGTCTACAACGCCCCGGTCGTGTTCTTCTGCCAGAACAACCAGTGGGCGATCTCCGAGCCCACCGAGAAGCAGTCCCGCGTCCCGATCTACCGCCGCTCCGAGGGCTACGGCTTCCCCGGCGTCCGGGTGGACGGCAACGACGTGCTGGCGGTGCTCGCCGTCACCAAGGCCGCCCTGGAGCACGCCCGCTCCGGCCAGGGCCCGATGCTGGTGGAAGCTTTCACCTACCGCATGGGCGCGCACACCACCTCCGACGACCCCACCCGCTACCGCCTCGACGAGGAGCGGGAGCAGTGGGAGGTCAAGGACCCGATCATCCGGCTCAAGACCTACCTGGAGAGGGAGGGCTTCGCCGACGCCGACTGGCTCGCGGAGATCGAGGCGGAGAGCGAGGCGCTGGGCAAGCGGGTCCGCGAGGCCGTACGGACCATGCCGGACCCGGACACCATGGCGATCTTCGAGAACGTCTACGCCGACGGGCACGCGCTCGTCGACGAGGAGCGCGCGCAGTTCGCCGAGTACCTCGCGGGTTTTGAGGGGGGCCACTGACATGGCTGACATGGCAACGATGACCATCGCCAAGGCCCTCAACGAGGCCCTGCGCAAGGCCCTGGAGACCGACCCCAAGGTGCTCCTCATGGGCGAGGACATCGGGAAACTGGGCGGCGTCTTCCGGATCACCGACGGGCTGCAGAAGGACTTCGGCGAGGGCCGGGTCATCGACACCCCGCTCGCCGAGTCCGGCATCGTCGGCACCGCCATCGGGCTCGCCCTGCGCGGGTACCGCCCGGTCGTGGAGATCCAGTTCGACGGCTTCGTCTTCCCGGCCTACGACCAGATCGTCACCCAGCTCGCCAAGATGCACGCCCGCGCGCTCGGCAAGATCAAGCTGCCGGTCGTCATCCGGATCCCCTACGCGGGCGGCATCGGGGCCGTGGAGCACCACTCCGAGTCCCCCGAGGCCCTCTTCGCGCACATCGCGGGCCTGAAGGTGGTGTCCCCGGCGACCCCGCAGGACGCCTACTGGATGCTTCAGCAGGCCATCGACTGCGACGATCCGGTGATCTTCTTCGAGCCCAAGCGGCGCTACTGGGACAAGGGCGAGGTGGCCGTGGACGCCATCCCGCACCCGCTGCACGCCGCCCGTACGGTCCGCGAGGGCACCGACCTCACGCTGGTCGCGTACGGGCCCATGGTGAAGGTCTGCCTGGAAGCCGCCGGAGCCGCCGCCGAGGAGGGACGTAGCCTGGAGGTGGTGGACCTGCGGTCACTGTCGCCGGTGGACTTCGACACCCTCCAGGCCTCGGTCGAGCGGACCGGGCGGCTGGTGGTGGTGCACGAGGCGCCGGTGTTCGTGGGTATGGGCGCGGAGATCGCGGCCCGGATCACCGAGCGGTGCTTCTACCGGCTTCAGGCCCCGGTGCTGCGCGTGGGCGGTTTCCACGCGCCGTATCCGCCGGCCCGGCTGGAGGAGGAGTACCTGCCCGGTCTGGACCGTGTGCTCGACGCCGTCGACCGCGCGCTGGCGTACTGAGGGAGAGGGTCGTGACAACTGTGACCGCACAGCGCTTCCGTGAGTTCAGGATGCCCGACGTGGGCGAAGGGCTCACCGAGGCCGAGATCCTCAAGTGGTACGTCAAGCCCGGCGACACCGTCACCGACGGCCAGGTCGTGTGCGAGGTCGAGACCGCGAAGGCGGCCGTCGAGCTGCCGATCCCCTTCGACGGCGTCGTGCACGAGCTGCACTTCGGCGAGGGCGAGACGGTGGACGTCGGCTCGGTGATCATCGCCGTGGACACGGAGCCGGGCGCCGGCGGCGAGCCGGAGGCCGTCAAGGCCCCCGAGCCGCAGCCGGAGCCGCAGCCGCAGCCGGAGGCTCCCGCTCCCAAGCGGCAGCCGGTGCTCGTCGGCTACGGCGTCGCCGCGTCCTCGACGAAGCGACGCCCGCGCAAGGCGCCTTCGCTGGTGCCCGCGCAGTCCGCGCAGTCCGCCCAGCCCGCGCCCGACCTCAACGGTCACGGCGTCGTGCACCCGCTCGCCAAACCGCCCGTGCGCAAGCTGGCCAAGGACCTGGGCGTCGACCTC
>Ga0307517_10008658_pt1 | contig 14569 bp, 16 predicted proteins | sample 23_EM_MG_FD_194515 | JGI IMG/M metagenome (GOLD analysis project Ga0307517, IMG submission 194515) | Populus trichocarpa ectomycorrhiza microbial communities from riparian zone in the Pacific Northwest, United States - 23_EM | ecosystem: Host-associated > Plants > Roots > Unclassified | place... | reverse complement strand
CTCTGCGATCCGGATTTTTGATCCCGCTGGTGGTCCTCAGTGTCACCATATTTTTACATCACTGGTACGTCATGACAAAGTAAGCCCCGTCCCTTCAATGAGTCCGACCATAGCTGACTGCCCCGCTCACGCAGACGTGAGGTATTAAAGGACAAGCCCCGGTTCGGATCCTCCGTCGACTTTATCCTCACCACGGCTGAATGCACCTTAGGTGACCAATACCTTTTGTGAATGTGTTTATGTCCCTAACAGGGATATTGCTAGCGCTTTACTTCTTGAAACCTTGGACCATTCGCATCAGCCGTTATCAGCAGGCCCCGGCTATCACTCTCATTTCCGCGATTTACGTCCAGGTAGTATGCCTCTGTCTGCTCTTGGTGATACGTTTTGTCGTGGTCGTTACACAGGCCGTCGATAATTTCTCGAGGGTGGTGACCAAACCATTTGACTTTTATGCCTTGGCAAAGGACAGCGGCAAGCCCGCCATCTCTGCCATGATTTCCGGGGTCGCCATTAGGTGTGTCAATTCTGTTGTCTGGATATTTACAATGTTCACCGCTTGCGCAGCCATGACCGGCATTGGTTTGTCTTCCTTCTCAGACGCATCTTCACCATTGCCATTGCACTGGCCCTCCTCGCATTCTCGTTCACCAACCTCGTGCTTGAACCTGTTCAAGAGGCAGGTATGACGCCTCAGAAAATATACACCACGCCAACCGACGCAACCTTTGATAACATTGTTGATGGGAATTGGACTATCATTGCTGTAAGTAAATCCTTGTTTGGTAACTGTGTTTGTTCAGGACAGTAACAACTTGCTATCGGCAGTTCGCTAGAACCTTTGGAGACGACTCGTCTAAACTTCGTGACGCGATAAACGTCAACGCTTGGTGGGACGACGAGGACGGTGTGTTATTGTCTCCCCATTGAGCAGCACATTCCGTCTGAATTGCTATAGTTACCACTGACTCTTTCTGCTCTATCAGAAACTTCGAGCCTGAAGAGACTGACATTGCTATCTACTCTATGAATCAGAATAATATTACAATGGTCGTGTTCGACTGTCCCTTTGGTGGATGGCCCGACCTTCTGATAACCGTAAACTTCACTACTCTCGGGATCGACGCCACTTTTCGATCCAATTCTCTATATAGCGCCGTATCGATAGTGGTTGGCTTGCACATGAATACCCTGGACGTAATCCACAACACGTGGCCGATTCCTCTCTTCCGCGATGCGCATCTTTTTGGAGGGGTTATTCGCACTGTCCGAGAGCAGTTCAAGAGGCCGGTATTAGCATCTTTGGGTGTCTTCAGTGATGTATGTCCCTCAGTTTATATTTTCCACTCACGTCCTTATTAAACCATGTCGCAATGCCAGACAAGGGTTTTCTATACATGTGCTGTCCCATTCCTGTCCCCAGACCCTTCCTTGCAAGTTCCTCGAGACAACAACACAGCCACACTACGCCTGTACCTACAAGACGATTACTCTGACTGGCAACTCTCTGTCGAGTATCGAGAGAAATCTGTCTTGGCTGGAATATCCGCAGTGGGTGGCTTCTGGACGGTGCTCAGCGGGTTATTTGCCATGATATTTGGGACAACTCTGTTGTTTGTTCTCTTTGGTGAGTGACGCGCTCTTCCGTATTGCCGAGGTTTTCTGACGAGGACTTCAGGCGCCAAGCCTCTCTCAACCTTCGGTTTGATACATAAGATCCCTAAATTCAGGCCTGTCCTGGACGACGAACCTGAGGGGCGTTATCGAAACATCCTGTCAGAAAGTCAAGGGATGTTGGATTACGTCCGCGACCACTTCGTCGATTTGAAACCATTCGAGGACAACCAAGCTTTGAATGAAAGGCCCAATCCAGGTACAATTTCCCCCGATCTTCCCAGCGACAAGGGTTTCGACCAAATGAGCGCTCAAGACCATTCCGTATGAATGCCTCATTCTCGCTACGAATTTCGCACTTCACTCGTATATTCTCTATGATCGCCTCTACTCCTTTTCATACCTTTGTGACCATTTATTGTTGGAATAGCCCCGAAAATGCGATCCGAGCGTTCATAAACCCTGATGGTACTTTGCTTCTATTATCTCTACGTTTTATTCCTTTTCCAGTCCGTTCTGCGTCCCACAAGTATTATTACTCTGCATTTTTTTCGTTTTTCATTCTCGGCAGCGCATGGTGCACGAGTCAGGAATCTGCCGTATTTCTTCACATTGTGTAGTGGATCGATATCATTGCTTTATCGACCAGAAAGTGATTCTTCCTACTCGATTTATGAAACACCTCTGATACGACGAATAATTCAAAGTTACGCACAAGAACAAGGGATTCTGATCCTGGATCTGAACATCTCAAAGATCAATTGGTTCCTGTGGCTATTCGTTGACTTTTTGCGATCGTCAGTAGCTTGCGCAGGACGGACGGACGGATAGATGGTTGGTTTAGAAGTACTTTTAAAATACTACGCCATCCAGTCTATCATTTTGCCGCCTCTAATTGGCCAAGGACGTAAACTAGTCATTTGACCTGAAAACGCAATAAATAATGTTACTAAAGCCGTATGTACTCTGGGTAGACGGCTCGAGAAATGAGCCACCGATTGTGAAGGGGCAGGGATGCGAATGGATGAACCATCGTTCCTGAGATATCAAATTGAGAAAAACCGACAAAAGTAACAGGGAGTTCACTAACGAGGCAGATGGCAACTAATTTGAACAATGCTATTTTCCAGTGATCATAGGCCAAATTATTGAAGTCCTGCTTCTATGTGATCGATGCTATTGAATAGGAAACGCATCAGCTTTTCAGGTTCAAAGAGATAGTCTATAACATAGATCTCACAACGCTTCCAGCTTATCCTTGGCGACAACGTAGACCTCTATCATCCAACCCATCATCAATTCAATGCCGTCGATTTCATCACTGCGATTTCGTGGGGCTCGGCGTAGATCTTCAAACACCGGTGCATTGGATTGGCGGGGCCACCGCGCTCCAGTAACAACAGTTTTGATCGTCGTCTTCCGAGGAATTTTGAATATTCTCCCACGAGAGGACATTATAATGACCACTCCACCTCTGTCGTGCGCCATCGCCGAGGGCAAGCTTTCCCTGTTGATGGGGTTATGAGAAAAAGTTGCGATGGAGGTGAACAGGTCTTCAATAAAAGACCTGATCGTTTCGTTTTCGGACTTGTCACAGAGCTTCACCGCTGTCTTGGCCAATGGCAGGTCGGTCACCAAGCGCCATCCATTGGCGGTTGCATTGAAGCGAACATCCAAATCCGAGGCAAAGACTTACAAACCATTGCTACTCAAGTTCGCAGTGTTGAAGTTCGCACTCAACAAACTCTCGGATGTGATCTGGGGTTTCCCAGTGGAAATGGAGACAGATTGCCAGGCACTGCGGGACGTCTTGACAAACGATAAAACGAAAGCGCCCCGAATATCAAAGTTTTGTCCGGCAGATGTACCACATGTGTCTAGCCCGAATTTTTGCACCACTTCGATTAGGAATGACTACACCAGAGGTTATCCGTTGCCCTGACGGTCATTTCAGAAGAGCTATTTACAGTCTTGGGCCGTATATTGCTGATTATCCTGAACAAGTTTGGTTAGCAGGAATTGTTCAGGGCTGGTGTCCAAAGTACGTATTTCAATTGTCATCAATCTTCCATCAACTCGGAGCTAACTGACTTTGTAGGTGCGAGGCGAAACCAGAAGATTTGGATGGTAATTTTGGGGAGACCCGTCGTCGAAAACATGAAAGAACTGATTTCATCATCAAATGCTTCGATCCGGGCATTGTCTGGGAAAAATATGGGATCCGGAGCGATATCATTGTAAGTCTTTCTGATCTTTCTGATCTTGTGAAGATCTTCCCAAGCTAATCGAGCCCTCAGCCATTTACCCATGGATTTCCGCGCGCTGATATCCACACCCTTCTGTCGCCTGATCTCCTTCATCAAATCATTAAAGGTACCTTTAAGGACCACTTGGTGACATGGGTAAATGAGTATCTTCACATCAAGTACGGCGAGACTCGAGCACTTGAAATAATACACGACATTGATCGACGGTACGTGATACAGTCTGATATACACCATATCTAACCTAAATTGACCTTCACCAGCATCTCCGCAGTTCCGTCATACGCAGGGCTTCGGCGTTTTAGCGAGGGTCGAGACTTCGCACAGTGGACCGGGGATGATTCAAAGGCATTAATAAAGGTGCTTTTGAGCCTTAAATATGATAAATACAACAATAACTTACATTGCAAATAGGTTTACATCGCTGCAATTGCTGGCTATGTACCATCAACGATGGTCCAGTGCATATCAACTTTTATGGACCTCTGTTACATATTCCGGCGAAATGCAATTACCGCTAGTGCTCTTGCGACTGCCGAGGCACTCCTCAAGTGATTCCATGAACTCCGCCCTATTTTTATCACTGAAGGCGTTCGCGAGTCGATTTCCTTGCCACGTCAGCATGCGCTCCCTCATTATCTCACCACGATTACCTTGTTCGGGTCCCCCAATGGCCTATGCTCATCAATCACAGAATCAAAGCACATCAAAGCCGTGAAAGAGCCTTGGCGCCGGTCGAGTCGATTCAGGGCACTCATCCAAATGTTACGCACGATTATCCAGTTGGAAAAGCTTGCCGCGTTACGACGCAGATTCTTACGAGAAGGGTTACTCCTTGGCAGCACAGCAGGTCATTTTGCTTCGAATCTTGGTGAAGAAAGCGAGTCCGACGGCGAGGAAATGGATGTCGATGAGGACACAAGTCAAGAGAAGGATGGTGTTGAGGAACGTTTGGGCGATGCCGGGCCTGAGAATGGACCACAGTCTCTTTCATCGATTACGCTAGCGGCTACACCAGGTATTCTGAACCTTTATGAATTATGGCCGGTATTTATTGCATGTATATTGACTACATCTCTCTTTCCAGAACGACGATATCCAAAAGGCCTCCACAAATTGGCGGAGTACATCAATGAACCCTTCTTCCCATCTGAATTCAAGTCATTCCTCTATTCCGTGCGACACCCTAATCGCCCAGTCCCAGATGATGTCGAAAATCGGGTCAATTTCAGCGGCAAGATCCACGTTTTTCATTCCGCCATTACCCGTTTCTATGCCCCTAGTGACCTTTGTGGCCCTTGCGGGATGTACCGTCAGCGCATTCGATGCAATCCTTCGTGGTATGGCCACCCCCGACACGACACTGTTTTTGTTGTCCAAGACGAGGATCAGCCTGGGATGCAAGGGATGCTCATTGCACGAATTCACCTCCTATTCTCGTTCACAGACTATGAAACCGATGAAGGCGGAGAACTAATTCAGTGTGCGCTTGTGAGCTGGTTTCTCCCTGCCTCAGATGAGCGTGACCCCGATACGGGTATGTGGACTGTCAAACCTGAAGGGACACGACACCATCGACCAGTCCAGGTCATACCGTTGAAGAGCATTGCAAGAGGAGCTCACCTACTGCCCAAATACGGCGTCGGGATGTTGCCCGACTCCATTACACATGCCAATGCCCTTGATGCATTCCATACTTATTTCGTGAACCCGTACATAGACCACCATTGCCACGAATTCCTGTCGGATTAGTAATTTTCATCCGTTTTATTGACCCGTAGTTAGCTTTTTAACTTTGTAGCTTTTAGCTTTTCGCAAAACTCAGAAAACGCTGAAAAACGTTGAAAAGTTAAAAAGTAAAATGCTAACTTGCTGATGCCGTGTCCAAGTCTGGAACTGCATGAACGCAGTGCATAGCGATCAATTGATACTCGATGCCACTTAGACCGAGTTATGGAGCACTCGCTCTGCTCTGATTAGAGATCGGAAAATAGGGGATCGGGATCCAAGACCCAGACACATTAGGTTTAGACGGGGTTTCACACTGACAGGAATCAATTCAAGCGCGGAGTACGAGTAAATCCATAGCATCTCTCAGAAAGCGCTCGTGCCAAGGAAGCTCTCAAACCAGAAAAACGGGGGATCGAATTTGCCATGGGTCAAGAGACACATAGCTGTTTGGTGTGCTGGTGGTTATGGAATGCATACACCATCGTACAGAATAAACAACTGATGTCAAGGGCGCTGGCATGATCGATCCGTGGGGTCTGGTTGTTGTACACGCGCAGGATATGGAAATAGATGAGGCGCAGTGGGGAAGGTTCCCGGAGGGAGAACTTTAATCTTCTAAGTGGGAAAATGGAAATTGAGGATGCGCATGCAGATTCTGAATATAATATCCTCAGTACCAGCTCCTTCGAATTCCACCATACACAAATGAGGGGAAAAAATGAAGATGGTGGACCGCATGCCGCATCCACGCCCAAAACATTCCCCACGAGGAGAGCGATACCAATAGGTGGAGGACTCAAAAGAAGGAGTTGGAGAGGGTCAGATTACCCATAGGCGAGATGATGCGCAAGGACGAAGAATGAAGAATGAAAGAGATGTAGAAACGATGGAAACGTACCCTACGACACCGTCGTTCTGTTTATCCAGGTCTCTCGATAGCGAATCCCACTGACAACAACCTAATCAAAATCTGAACATCAACACGTCATGCATTCGTGGAAGGACCTAATGCACCTTGACCTGTGCCACCATCGCGAGATGAACATGGGGACTAGGAGGGGACAGAGGACGACGCGGACAAAGACACATTTGAGTGGTGTCGCTCCGGCCAACGCTATCCGGTGCACTCCTGGATACGAACCTCCCGCCCGGGGTCCCCCTAGCCTCTCCAGTACGACTCGACGCGCTCGCATGCCCATATCCTCCTACCCCTGCCTCCAGCCCACCAGAACTCGCTCCTTGTCTTGTTTACACGAATCTTCGTCGCATCGCACCCACGCACCAAACACGCACTCCCCTTCAGCGTCGCCTGAAGTATATTCGCCTGAATAGTCCACCGCCGTCTTCGGCATTCCCAACCCGGCACCAAATGACAACGACGGTAGATTCGAGGATGTGCCACCCGGCCGCTGCAAAGTGGATCCTGCGGTGCTTTAGAGCTTGCGTTTGAGGATGCTCCGATTCCAAGGAGGGAGGGAAACGAGGACGAAGGAGGTGAGCGTGGAGCGTTTTTGAGAAGACAATGGGAGGGCGAACGCTAAGTGCGCGTGTGTCCGACTCGGACGGGTAGATTCTGGGATGGTATCTACGACGCAGTTGTTGCTGTCGAATCCAGTGGAAGGACGCCTTTATTCGCAGTTGAAGAGCTGTTAAGATGTATATTGTGCCGTTGAAGATATCGTGTTCGATAGATAGCGTCGGGATGAAGATACAATGAGGTATGTAGAACGCTACACAGTGCAAAGGGATACGGCAAGCTCAAGGGAGCTCCCATTGGCGGTATGCAGCGTGTTGAACGTGGTCGAAGACAAAACATGTAAAATTGGCTGGGTGGTAGTACTCTGCGCATGTGAGAGAAGGAGCAGAATCCGTTCTCCAAACACCAACGAACGGATGGACGACATACGTCGACATCCACCCTGCCTTTCTCGTTCACGAGAACACGACTAGAAGCCAGCGCTGCCGTCGTCCTATGTCTGCCTCCCGCACTCCGACTCACAGACAAGTCTGTCATTTCAGCCGCCTCCTTATAGCTCGCGCCAGGTCTCCAGAGGAGGAAACGACAGGGGCCGTCGTCTTGTGAGTAAGTATATGACCGATCCCAGGATGGTAAATCCAATGCAAAGTGAGTGGGGTAAACCGCGGTAATGCCTATGAGGTGATGTTAGGGTACTGAAACAGAAAAGAGGGGAGGAGCTCATACCGAATTCCGATTCTGAGAAAATGCAGAATCGCACTTGAATAAAAACTAGACTTCAGTCATATAAGGTGAAGAAATATGACTAGAAAATATAGAAGAAAGAAATAAAAAAGAAGGCAACAAGCCAGGTGAGGGTTCATGAAATCGTCTGTGACACGATCAACGTGTGGGACGAAATACGCACCTGTGCCATAGAGCGACCGCCCAGCATCTCATCGCAAAAATTGAGCAGATGGAAAGGGTGGTGGATTCAAGTACAACAGCGTCATGAATGGAAGTTACGGTGTAGGACTTCCAGGGACCAGGGAAGTGAGCAAGATGGAGGACGAGCACCATGTTTGTCATTGGGAACCGCCCGTCTAGATTCCAGAGTCAATCAAAATCCACCTAGTGCGCGGCCGAATGGCGTGGAAGGTACTTGGATGTACCAGCAATAATAGGTCGTCAACAATGAACAAGGAAAATTCAAAATCGAATGACATCCTGCTTTGGTTGTGTGTTGCAACACGACATTCGTCACGTGGATCAAGATTCGACCTATGTGGAATTACGAGGCCGTGCCCGTGAGGTTGCCCCTTCCTCTGGCCACAAAAGACCGAGGCTCGACACCGAGGACTCACTAGAGGAAAACCTGGTTCAGGAAATTGTGACGTCCATGGGGTTTAGCACGTCGAATAGCGCGGGATCATGCCACCTGTCAGCGCCAACAACAACCTCATCAACGTGTGCTTTCCCTCCCTCCCCAGCTATCCACCTTATTCCATACTCTCGTTTATCCCTCCTTTTCTCTTGTTTTTGCATAGCTTTAAAATTCCTTTCTGTTCCCCAGTTAATAGCTAACGAGGTCGCTACGGTTACCTGAATTACTTATGTAATGTAGTTAGCTAATACAACCATTCCATTCCATTACGAGGCCACTACAAGGCCACTAGTGACCTGAGTTACCTATGTAACGTAGTTAGCTAATATCACATTCCATTCCATACTAGAGTTGCTTATGCAACGTAGTTAGCTAATAAATCTTCCATCTTCCATACTTATCCATTTGTGAACCGAGAGACATGGTTTTGCATTTCATTCTGTCCCCATTCCACTTATCCACTCCATCAATTGTTAGATACAACGACATCTGCGTTAGCTACTTCTCCATACACCAGCGAGGAGCTCCAGAGCATTTTGAAAAGGTCAACGCCTTAGAAGGTACGATCCAAGAAAACTTAGCCTCACCCTCCTGTTTGTTCACCTTTGTACAGAAAATTTAAATCACTACAGCGTTGGTGCAGTTATCCTCCTTTGTAGTGAAATTTTGCTTTTTCTGCCTTTGATTGGCTCACTCTATTCAATATCAGCTCGTTTTATACCTTTTGTCCGGTCACCACCTTTTTTCCATGGTATAGAAACTCATTTCGCTGTTGAGGTTTTATAACTGCCTCAGGTGTACCTCGAGCGTGGCCAGTCCGTTTACGGATATCCTTCTAATCAAAAGACTCGCTTTATCAAAATATTCTATTATCTCTTATATTGTAGATTCCGTATGGCCTTATTATGTGGAGATAGGCTTTATATCTCCGCCATTTTCTAGCAGAATAACGATTAAAATTATAATTCCAGGTTATTGTTGTTCTCAGTGGCGGTGAAACGAACACCAACCCAAAGCCGTTCTGGGAGCCTGCTATTGAAAATTGTAAGCATACCTCGAGGATTTTGGCGTTCTTAGAAGACGGCCATGTACAAGTAGATGAACCGATAAGCGATGGCCAGCTGAATGGGTTTAGTGCCCTAGAAGCAAGGCACGGGCATTTCGGATGACTCGGTGAGACCGTTTGGAGACCGTGACGCTTTGCGATACTCTGAATCATGACATAAGCAGCTGAGCCACAGTCGCCCATTCAACCAAAAACAGGATAACTTAACTATTCTCAACGATGATAAGTGAATATGACTTTCAGTGGATACGGCGCTGTCACCTGGGAACCTGTAAAAGCACAGGTTCTGAGTCAGGGCGATGAATGAGTCCGTCTAACATCTTTCATGAGCATTGCAATCTGCGCTGACTGGGTTGCGGCGGAACATATCAAAATTCCACACAGCCACCAGGAGCCAACTTCAGTCAAGCAGATATACATATAGTACGTCGGAGATGAGATATTTGTGATCAATATCTATTGAAAGTTGTTATTTAATATCTGATCGTCATCCAAAACTAGTCACCGCCGAAAACTGCCAGTTTACAAAGCGTGGCCTCAGCAGCAGCACCTCACAGCACCCCGCAAGCCCATCCAAAGTGAAAAAAGGGAGATCTTCATTTTTGAGAATTACAGCCGGCTGTTCAGTGGCGATGACACGGTGGCAGCAATCTATGTGTCATGTTGAGTCAATAACTTTGCTGTGCCACGAGAAACAGGGCTATAAAGGCTGAAAAATGAACCATGTCCTCACGAATCCGGCATTACTTCTCCTTGCATCTGCCACATCTTTTCTACCAATGAAACGACGAGGGGTCAAGTTCCCTCAGGGTGCCTCCCCAAACATTGGATCCCTTCATCCCATTGTAGCACAACAAACCGCTAGGTATGACGTCGCAAGCAAGTGAGTTGGTTTATGTAATTGTCAACCGATTTATAAAGCACTAAATTCCTTCCAATTTCTAGAGTTCAGCGCTCAAGCCGTATTATTAAGCCTGGGAAATTTGTCTCAACTTTGTGAGTGATGTTTTCAATGAAATCTCGTGTTTTTTGAACCAACTCGCCGCTAGACCAACCTACCTTCCGCAGAAATGGTCGCATTCAGTTCATCCAGAGGGCAAAATCTACTTCCACCGGAATTGCGGTCTACGCGTCGTGACCGAGGCCTATCTCTACAATTCCGTGAACGCCGAAAACATCTCTGCTTGGGTCTTAGAGGTTGAGGAGCGAGCGTCCGAGAAGGGTTTCACGTTCACAGACCATACGGAGCTCTTCCTTGAACTTGACGGAAATGATTGCAATTACTATTTCGTGGATCATGGTGTCCGGACGCTCTTCTGGCTTGACGCATATGACACCTCTGAACTTGGAATTTTGCCTGTCGTTTCTTCCTCACATCTAAGTAAGCCTAGCCTTTTCGGTTAATTCCACGAAATTCTGATACTCTATCTTAGAAACCCTGTTGGAAGCTCAATATTGGACTCACATCGAAAATTTTTGCATGCACATTGGTGGTCTTCCTCTCAAGACAATCGACGATCTCATCGACACTTTCTCTCATGCTCTCCTTGGTAGGCAAATTATAATTTGGTGTGTCATATTTAAACCTCACAACGCCCGACCACTACAGATAATCTCACTTCTACACAATCAACTTTCCCATATGACAGCACGGACTGCGAAAAATTTCGTAGTCTCTTAATTTCTTCACGAGGTAAGGGGAATGCAAACTTTCCGTATTGCCCTTCCTTAACTTCATTTTAATTAGAACGAATTAACGACGGACGCACGGTTTCTATCGTTGGCCGATTATGGTCTATAATAAGTAAGTCGGGGCAGTGCTCCGTGCTAAACCATCATTCTGACTGTATTCTAGTGTACGCGCGGTATGAGACTCATTACGGCGAAGAGCAATCTCGGCTTTCCCGGGAAATCTCGATTATAGCAAACAAACGACAAGAAATTCAATGGACAAAACCCCTCATCTCCGTCTTGTCTCTTCGAGCCGCCGATCGATACGCCGACCGTCTTGAGGCCCTTTTTGTCGATGAATTCGTCTACGGACATGCCTGGGACGCCTTCATGACATCCTGTATGAAGGGATGGCAACAATCCAGCTTCAATTCGGCCGCATTGCTTCTGTGTGTACCGTATCTTCCAGCACCGCTGATCCAATTACTAATTGTTGGTCGTCTTATCTAGCCTTCATATCTTCTGTTTCTTCCTCCCTGTTTCCCCCCTTCTTGCTTATACGTCGGGCAGTCTTGCCTGTCTTAGTCTATTGACCTCAGTACTCCTTATCCATCGTCACGAAGAACTTCATATGGCCGGAGCGGCTCCAGCCCATGCATATCTTCAAGCTATTCAGTCAAAGTATTTCGGAATGCAGGGTGCAGCTTTTGCGTACGCCCTCCCCAAGACTTTCTTCCTGTATAGCATCATCGCTTTCCTCTCTCAATGGGGCTTCATCGTCTGCCAGAATATCTCCCTTCCCCATGCCTCATTTTGCATCGGTGCGATGTTCTTCGCCTTGATCGCATTTCAATATGCCACATCCCGAATTCAACTGCCTCGCCCATCCTTCTCAAATCGGTGGTGTAGAGTACTAGAAAGGGCGCATGGTGCTCTCCTTCCTGAACACTTCGCCTTTCATGATGTCGCGTAATTCCTCCTCGAGCAAAGGATGCGCTTGCTTTTTCCTCTAGCTGGTAGACCCATCCACCTCGGGGATTCCTCTCACGGACACTTGTTTTTCCAGGAATTGAATGAATTCTCAGCCAGACAATTGCATTATCATACCACTATATATACACCGAATCAATCCGGACATGTAACAGTAGCTCAATAAGTTTAGATCGTATCATAGGATTTCCTAATACCTTTTGTTGCTCCAGAGTCAACCTTAACGGCCCAGAGAAGAAGCGGGTTGGTCCGTTCCGCAAACTCAACGAACGAGAGAGGAGGTACCAACGCGCTTGGCTTCGGAAAAACTGCAATAACAGCAATCGTGGTGAATAGAGGAATATGAATAGAAAGAGGCGGGAAACGAGGTGTGGGTGCGAGTGGGCTTTGATAATCTGCGTAGTTGGTGGTTTTCCAAGGGGCTAATTATGTATGGCGTGAGTTTAAAGGCGATGGCTGCGCTTGGGGATTCTAGTTCTAGTGGTACGAGGACAGGAAGAGGGGGTGGTGCTGGTCAAATCCACAAGCGCAAATCAATCAAACTCTAGGACAGTTGGCACGAGCCCTTTGAAGTTCGAACGATGAGAAGAGAAAGTGACGACCACTCTTGAGCTCGAAGGCGGTCTGGGGCCGGCCAACGCGATCCCATTTTTAATTTCTCCGAGGTCATTCAAAGGTCGGACGATGACCACGAGGAACTGCAATCCTGTGTGGCGAAGGAGGGAACTTGGAGTGAGAGAAAGAGGTGGCGAAGGAAGGGAAAATCCCAGTTCCAACCAGATAAACCATAACGATTTCATTTAAGCATCCCATGGGCGGAAAAAAAAATCGGGTCGAGGAGGTGTATAGCAAGCAGCGTATTGTCACTCGCATCGCAATAGGACGCGCGGATAACGTCAAGGCTAGGAGGGAGGGCGGGCATTGGACATGGGGTATTGAACGTTGGGGGTGAGAATGTTCAAATGTTGAGTAGGGGAGATTCGGGTGGAGGGAGGGGTTAGTACACCAACGTAACGGGTTGCGCGATCCACCGTAAATGATTTTATGTATGTTCGTCTAACATATCTATTTGTTAGTTGGTATTCAGGGATACGTTATCCTTAATTGACGTACGTCTTAGATCGCGAAGAGCAACCGATGATTTGGTTTTTTAGGCATCGCGAAGCCGACACCCGCTTAACCCCAACTCCATGTCCCATTGCACAACATGACGAAATAAATCCTTGACCCATTCCTCCCCTCTCGAATCTTATTTGCCATTCATGACGCACAGTGCCCAGAGGCCGATACCGTGTTGCTCATCGACTCTCGCACGACTGACATCATTTTCGAGGAATTGGCGTCACAGATATCCACGTTGGACTGTTCTGTTGCAGTGTTCCTGGGGAGTGATGAGCCGTCAACGCGGTTTGTAGAGGGTGGAACCTCAGCACCTGTGACGCATGGAGGAATACGAGGAGCAGGAAGCGAGGTGAGGCTCGGTCGCTCGATAGGCTAAGCCTGGTTGATTGGGTAATTTCCTCAACGGCTATGGCGTGAGTTTAGCTGCAGTGGCGGCGAGTGGTGATAACGCGTCTTTGAGGGCGGGGAGACGAAAGCAGGAGGATTGATTCGCGTTCAGACATCCACGCTGGCCTTGTCCGCGTTTTTGTGGAGTGAGGAGCCATAGTGAATGTATTTGGGCCTTGAGAAGCCGCGATCACCGCACTCGTGGAAAATGGTGGAGTTGGAGAAGGAGGAAGCAAGGCAGGGTTGGATAATATAAGCGACCTGGGTGATTCGTCCCAAAAGTATGGCGTGAGCTTGGCTGTGGCTACGCGTAACGTGGCTGATGTGGTTGTGGTGAGGCGTATTTCGGAGGTGCCAGCGGTGACCAGTACCGGTGACGCTGGGGCAATGCCCATTCTTGAAGACGGTCTGGGATGACTTCTCTCCTCCCTCTGCCACTTCCAGGCCTTCACTACACGCGCCGCTACACCTCGGGAATCCCGTTTATCGTCGTCGTCATCGATCTCGTCTCAATGGAGGAAAGGGGAGGGTTATTGGCCAACGAGGACAAAAACGAGCCAGCGGTTTATAGGTGAGTACATGATTAGGGCGAGAGTCAGGTAGCGCGACTCCGTGAGAGTCATGGAGGTTCGTAACACGTCCAATTTCGGCATCTTCCGAGTCCGTTTCTAATCTTTTACCCTTTTACCCGTCGACACATTCAATGTCAATCGGGCCTACAAATACAGTTGTGGTGCAGATTGTCCCAAGAAATCATCACCAAGGTGTAATAAAAAGTGCGTCTGCGCTGCTCTCTTGGGGCAAGCGACCGACTTATGGGAGTTGAAGCTTCAATACTAGATACTAATAGTACTGACCCCCGGGTTTTCACAATGCTGAACTTT
>Ga0307517_10008657_pt1 | contig 14569 bp, 11 predicted proteins | sample 23_EM_MG_FD_194515 | JGI IMG/M metagenome (GOLD analysis project Ga0307517, IMG submission 194515) | Populus trichocarpa ectomycorrhiza microbial communities from riparian zone in the Pacific Northwest, United States - 23_EM | ecosystem: Host-associated > Plants > Roots > Unclassified | place... | reverse complement strand
GAAAAGCCAACCTTTCATCTTCTCAAAGAAGAACCGACCCCCATTTTGGCTCCGGTCATCTTCCCATTGGTCGCTCTCAGCCAAACAGACCGGCCCCCTCTGCACACAGATCTTCCCCTTTCCTCAGTTCCTCCCCCAGCAGTAGCAGCATCTTCTTCACCTTCGTTTCCTTCAACAGCAACGGCCGCAGACCAGCCAAGACCAGTCATCTCTTCCACCCGTCATCAACGACCCAGCAGCAGCTCCTCTCTCACAGACCTGATCTGCCACCCGAAACAGAGGAGAAGAAGGCGATCTCCTAACCCGCAGACCGGTCTCCAGCAGCAAACTCCGCCAGCCTTGCAGCGACGTCTCTTTCCCATAACAGCGACGCCGCCTCCTCACCCACGACGCTGGGTCCTCCACGGCGGATCTGCCACCGAAAGAAGAAGAAGATGACCGATCTGCAGAGGAGGCAGAGAAACGGGACATATTTTTAAAAAAGGAAGAAACCGAAGAAGATTTGAAAAACAAAGGAAATGAAAACTAAAATCAACTGCCTGTGTTGCGTTTTGGTTGTTTTGCAGGTAACGGCGTTGTCACCACCAGCAGAGAAGGGAAGAGGAGATGAAACTGAACCAGATCCACCCGGCTTCCAAGTTTTGTGCGGCGGCGCGTGAACCCACGCGCCACCAGTGACGGTGGCGCGTGGGAAGACGCGCCACCACTGTTCATACGGGTCCAAAAGGTTTCCCTGCACTGTAAAGGATTTGTGGGGGTCTGTTTTGTAATTTTTAAAGTGTTTGATGTAATGTTTGTTTAGTTGTTGAATTTTTACAATTTGTACTGTGTATGTAAAAAAGAAGAAAAGAAAAGAAAAGAACAAATATAGTAAGAGTGAACGTGTGTGTTTGTATTTGTTTTTATTTTTTTATATATATTTTCTTATGAAATTGTAAAGATTAAAGAAGAATTTAATATTTTGATTGGATCACGGTCAAGAATTATTAACTTACATGTAAGTTGTATTTCTAATATCTGATGAGAAGACAATTATTAAAACTTCTTTAACACATCAAAGTCACGAAGCAGCTTACCTCAGGTAGGGTGCGTTAGGGGTGCTAATACCTTCCCTAACCACAACCAGTCCCTTACCCGTGAATCTCTGACAAGACCAGTACATCTGGGTTCCCTAGTAACCCTCAATTAAATACTAGGTGGCGACTCCAACGAACCAATCAAATCAAAACATAACAAATGAAAAATCGCCAGCCGACGCCGCGCGGATTTTTTTGACGTGCGACAGGCAGTTCACCAGCTTTTTATACAGAAGAAAAAAAAATAGTAATTAAAACAAGAAAGTGGTATAAAAAGTATCTGGGTCCAGCAAAATGTTTTGTTTATTAGACCAAACCTCCAAAAGGGATAAACCTCTTCAAAGCTAGCTAGAAAGGGGCGCCAGTCGGTATAAAATCTAGTGAACATTAATATTTTTCTGAAGTCTATATGTGCAATGATAATTATGAATTATTTAATTATAAATTTGATCATGGTCCCAATTGTAAGTGGCTGGGACCAATATTTTAGGATGCATACTTTTTATCAGATATTTCTTTCATGCGAAGATATTTTCTGGGACCAATTTGATCTTAATATATATGATCCACTAACAATAATTCTTTTAAATATATTCTCAAAAGAAAAAAAGAAAAAAAAAGGGGGAGGGGTATTTATTTCTTGAAAGGTGACTGCTAGTTTTACGTCATTGGAGCGAAGGTTCAAGTAAATTATAAAAAATAGTGTCAAATCATCAAATGATGAGTAAATATTTCTATAGAATATAAAATTTTGATTAAATGATGAATGTAATAGCTATGACAGTAACTTGACAAATTACATTATTTGTAATGTAGTGTTGACATGGTTCTCCAGCTCTCTTGCTTTCAACCTTTTTTCTGTAATTTGGCCTTCTAATTTTCTTAATAAATTTGCTCGTTCTAAAAACAAATTGCACATATGGGCGCAGCTTAAGATATGAATCTACACTCTCTAACTATTTAAAAAATATTTTTAACTTCAAAAAAATATTTTTTAATGTTTTTTTATATAATTTTAATATATTAACATAAAAAATAAATCTAAAAAATATATATTTTAAAAAATACATTCATCACAATCTCCAACACACCATCGACACCCTTTATCACCAAGGTATGTTCTTGGCCTGCCATCACATGCATGCATTATAAGCAGCGTTATAGTGGTATACCCTAGTCTACATGACAATGGACCTTCGCCTATAGTTAGCAGGTTATGGTGATGATTGATTCGAGCTCCAACTTGGATGGCAAGTTGTGAAGTGCGCCGAGATTTTGAGTATATTCATGGAAAAATGTTGAGAACTATCATATTTTTATTGGATTGCAGTTCAAAATAACATAATTAAAAAGTATTTTTTATTACACTGTTAGTTGTAAAAAACTCCATTTACCTCTCAAAGACGATAGAGCAACCAATAAAAGTGTATTAGATTCAAGTTTTTCTCAACTATATTAGTTTCTAAAATATTTTTACTGACTGTGATATTTAAAAAAACTCCATTAATTACCTCTCAAAGATAGAGCCACACCTTGATTTAACTAGTCAGATTAATCGTTTAATTTTGCTTTTCATTAATTCATCTAAGAAAAAAAACGGCTTAATTTTTTATTTACTATAAATTAAAAAGAGCTTAGGATTTATATATATATATATATATATATATATATATATATATATATATATATATATATATATAGTGACTTTATGATTGCATTATGGTTTATAAGTCACCGTCAAAATAATAATCTGTAATTATAACTTATAAATATAATTATATAATACGAAATGGGAACAAATAAAAGGTTAAAAGAGTGGAAGTTGACATGATTAAGATCATAATTACAGCTTATCTAGAGAATTACTGTCTGAAATGTATAGTGTGTCGCAATGATATACAGCTAATTGTAGCTAGTTGGTTATCGTGCAGGATACTAATTATTTTGAGCTAGTTACTTGTTAAATGATGAACTTGAAAAACTGGTGATAATATTTAGTAATTGGAAGCAAAACGTCATGCTCACTCGATAAATAATGATATATTGTTTATGAAAAAGAATAACACAATTATCAATTGATTTATTTAGCTCGATAATCACCCCAAGATCGATTTACATGGAAAATGATATATGGCAATGTTGTTACATTTGTATAAAATGGTATAATAAAGCAAGAAACAAACTTAAATTAAATCATATCAAAGCAAAAATTAATTACTTTTTAATATTGATATAATCTGGATTTTTTTATATCAAAGTCATTAACCCGACTCTATATGAATTTTAGTTATAGATTAAGTGAGTTAACTCAAGTTATTAACCTAAATAAATTTAAAACGATATCGTTTCAAGATTTTTTCTAAAAACATTAAAATTATATCATCTTGAAAAAAATTAAATAAAATTTTATTTAATTAACTAAGATACATATTATTTTTATCAAGTTAATCAAATCAAATATCAACTTATATTTAGTTTAATTTAAAATTTAATCTTGTTGGAAGCCGAATTGATGAGTCACCAAATCGACTTGTGTGATTAACAATGCTTTTAATTATTATTAATATTAATTTTTGGAACTGGACTACTTGATCAACATTTCTCACGGGATGGAATGACAGCTCCTGTAGATTACAAAATTTCTACATACCTAAACACCAAGATAAAATTGCCATAGTTTCTATAATAACATATCAGTTAATTAATGTAAATAAATAAATAAAACCCTAAAATAAATATATGTAATTAAATATTTTTAAAAATCTAATCTGTTACCTTGAGCCAGTTCTGTTCCCCCTTCCCTCTCTTTTCCAATTTGTCTAATTATTACCTCAAGATGGGCTTGTGGATATATTTAGTGGGGTGGATCACTGTCAAAGTCAAAGGCCCTAGAATTGAGATGGGCTTATTAAACCCTGTTAGAATTAATGTCAGTTCAGGCCATTAAATCTAACTTATTGTCCAAATTAGGCCCATGTTCCCGTGCCCACACTCCTAAAACACCTCAACCATTACAGAGATGCAATAGAGCATGGATTAATTACAATAAATTCAACTAATTTCTTGAAACTACTGAGAAATTATTTGTGAAAAATTAACAAATATATAGAATTTATTGTATAAACAACCCATCATGAGAAATCCAAACCCAGCCTTATATAAATTCAAATGGAAAGATTATATTATGCGAACAGGGCTGATTGATATATATATATATATATATATATAGAAAGAAAAAACTTCATGTAAAGTAAAAGGAAGAGAAACCAAAATTAATACTAAAAAAAAAAATCAGGATTAAATCCCATGCTATGCATGATCTATATATAGAATGTTAGTCTATTCAAGAAACGACTATATATATACAAGTGTTAATTAATTAAGAAATCAGCTGTTATTTCTCTTGTGCTATATATTCAGAGCCTTGATTAGCCTTGATTGCTTACTTTGTTGTAGATTACAACCGGCCTTACGACCTCTTGTCTGCCTTGTATAGGCTTATTCTGCTTTTCAAAAAAAATAATAATTAAGAAATCAGTTTTTTGCTATTTTATTAAGTGCCCGTTATTAACTCTATTGAATGGAAATTGTAATTTATTATATGCATTTCTGGTATTACTATACTTTTCTTTATTAAAATCGACAACTTTCTTCGTTATTTTATTTTTAATAAAAAGCTATATATACAAAGTAGCTGGTATTTTGCATAATTTTATTGAAATGACATGTCTATATACATTATTACCCTATTCAATATTTTTTTTTAACTTAATAATAACTTTCATAAAAATATGTTAACATGCTCTGTAAATTTAAGAATATTTCATAGATTATTTAATATAAATGAAATGTATTTTTTTAAATATTTTAAATATAATACTTATTGGTCATTAATTTTATATCTTAAAAACCAAGAAATAGAATTTAATCAAATACTATTTAATTGCTTTAAACATCTATTAGTACAACACTGGTTACTAAGTACTGCTTTAATTTTATCCCACAAAACATCTCAGCCACAACATAACACAAGAATTCGAAACATGTTTTAAATTAAAACATCCTAGCTAGCCTTGAATTATAAATCGAGTGTTTTTCTTTAAGGTAGTTTTTTCAAACAAGCTTGAAGAACCATTTAAGAAAATGCTCTTTTATTTTCCTTTTATTTTAAGGAGCTTGAACAAGAAAATGAACTTAAACAGAATTCAACTTCGAGTACTAACAAATTAATTGCTAATTATATTTAACTCTGTGTTTAAAAGGCCAAAAGGAATGTAAGAACAGCACCAACCTACAGTTTATGTGATCCCGGGACAATTGATTTTTAACTCAACAAATCCATGCTCATTTTTGTTCATCTAACAATCAAGTTTTCACAGCTCAATGGGGGTAAAAATGCCTCAAAAACTCCATACATGGAGCTACATGCATTTAGTTTTGCTAGAAAATTAGGAGAAGAACCCAACAAGGTTTGAATTAATTCACTCTTATGAATGTGGCTGCCCTCCTGGATGCCAATGCAACCAGCCACAACACTTATTGAAAATGAAAGAACATGCATTGAAACAATAGTGCAGGGAACTGTCAATAGTATCAAAGTCCGGCAGCAAATTGCACACCAGTAGCTGGCAACCATGAACGGCCACCTATGAAGTTTGCGACTGTGAATTCTGATGCTTCTTCTGCACTAGTTATAACCTTGTAACCAGGCCACTTAACTCTTCCACTAGTCGAAGCTCCAGGTCCGGTGTTCTTGTACTCTCCATAATACAAAGTGTTTAGGGCAAAACTACCATTCCACTCTAGCCATCCTGCCGGATCCACCGAAGAATCAAGATAAGTTGAGAGAAAAACTGTACGCGAGTATTTCCTCCATGGCCTTCCTAAGTATGTTTTTGATGAGCCAAGGTCTTCTGCAGCAAATACTTGTGAATTATGGATTACAATCCCTGTGTTAGTATAAGGGCAAGACCTGCCTTGGGCTGTTATAACGTTGTTTTGGCTACCAATTGGCCTTCTTACATATATCATGCAATTTTGTAAGACAACAGCTGCGTCTCCAAAAATGAAGTCTATTGTACCATAGATAGAGCATTCCCTATAGAACTGTCTTTTACTGTGGACATATAAGGTGTCTTGATACCCTTCAAAACCACAACGGTAGAAGACAGAGTAATCGGAACTTGATCGAAGGGCTACAGCTTGATGGTTTTGTGGACCAGCTGTGTTTTGGAATGTGATGTCCCGAGCAATGAATCCGTGACCATCGACCCCTGAGGATTCATCAAATTTTTAACATTGGTCTTGATTTTCACACATAATAGATAAGAAAAAGGCTATTTACACTTAAATTAAGACAAAGAGAGAGTTAAAAGATTTACCAACAGTTGCAGTGTGAAATGTGTCAACACCTCCACCGCTTCTCTTGTTCCCAGTGATAATGGTTTTTGTCATTCCATCACCAACAAGCATAATATTCTCTAGTTTCTTACCAATTTCAAGATACTCTTTATACACCCCACTCTTAATATATATAACAAACCTCCCATTCCCACTACTCTTTTCTGCGGCTTCAAGTGCCGCCTTTATGTTACTGTAATCACCTGATCCATCTTGAGCCACCACAAGATCTGGAGATGGTGAAGGTTCCTGCAAGAGCTTTCTATCAGATGCTTTAACCCAGGTAGGCAAATCATCTTGATAAGTTTGAGGGAAAACTGATGAGGCTTTGTTATGTAGAGCCAAAGAGTTGGTTATTAGCTTCGAAACATTGTTAGACATCATGAGAGGTAACATAGAGTCTGAAACCCCTAGATCATTGATTGTGTCATTACAACTTTCAAGATAGGTTGACGCAGCGCTAAGCCAAGTTTGAGTGTCAAAATTGGTGGATTTTATGTTAGAGTCAAGGGCGAGGATGAGTTCATCAATGGTCTTGTTGTAGAAGTTTAAGCAATGTTTCCATGCATTCTTTTCTTTCTCATTGCGTAATGTTGGCCATAGCCGCTGGTGGTGATTTTGAGCAGTGAGAGCACTTTTCAAGGCTAATTCGATTGCCACTTTACGAGACTCAAATTCTTGGTTAGGTATAAAGGGGTTTGGGTTTTGCTTCATGGAGTATTTGCATGGTTCAGGGTGTGGGATTTTGTTGCACCATGAATCTATCTCATTAGAGGTGATAGATGACAATGTTGGTGAAAACAATGAGCAAAAGCTTATGAACAAAACAGATAAACCAAACTTTGTAGCCATTTTAGTTAGGCCTAAAAACTCTTGAAAACGTGAATGTAATCTTTTTTGAAAATGGTGAGTCCTCTGCTTGCAGCTTTTGGCTAGTTTGTAGGAAAGGAAACAACCGAAAGCTACACAAGCTAAGAAATAAGAACAAAGATATTAATACTTTGTCCCTTCAAGAGAAGCGACTATATATGTTGGAAACAAAAACAAATTTCAACCAAGAACTCAGTTTTTTTTTATCAAATTAATAAGTGCTGTTATAAATCTTTTATTGTAACATATCTTTTGCTATAACCTCCATGCTTAATTTGACATCATACTTCTGCAGTTACTCCTCTTGTACATGTTTAAGAAGAAACAAAACTGTTTTGTTTGATATAATGGACAACAATTACAAGTTTTGACCTAGGGTTTTATTAATTTCACATAGCCTCTATACGTCGTCTTCATGTGCTCATATGTTGGGATATGTAGTATTCTTTAAGTTATCTTGAGACTACTTGTCAATAAGGTTCATGTGTATACATTTTACTTGCTAGACTATAATCTCAGTTAATGATGCACTAGTTTAGAGAGTTTCTTGCTTTATAAGTAGTGTAGGGTTGTGAATCTAACGACAAATCAGGTGGTTGAGCTCCACTGCGGAGCCACCTTTCGAGCTACAAGGTCAAGCGAACCTATATATTAGGAAAAACCATTACATATTGCTTAGATAAATATAAAATGCAAAGTCGTTTGTGCATTAATGTTTTTAGACTTCGTTGATCCCACTCATGAATAAGTCCATGAAGCACATTCGACTCAAAAAAGTGCATTATTATATTTAAGAAGAAATAAATTTATCTTGTTTAAGGACCATTGATCTTCAACTTAAAAGGTCCATGCAAGCCCTATGTTCCTTATATATTTCTTGCTAAAAAAAAAACTAGCACCAAAAAGAAAATTTGCATACTTAAGTTATTTAGTACAAGATCTGATGAAAATGGGATATTTCTGATCTTATGGCATGGATATATAGAGCTTTCAAATTATTTTACACAAAGCATATACCATTTATAATAAATAATAAATTTAATATCCAAAGGGGTGAAGGCCCCTACTGGCCCTAAGGTAGCTCTGCCATTGATTCTATCAATTAATGGCATTACAGTGACAACATGTTTGTTTTTACAGCCAACTCTCAAGGCTTCTCTTTCTCAAACTACTCTCTTCATTCTCCCAACCTTGATCACGCTAGGAAGATCAAATATGAAGATCCTCCTTCACCTAGAACCATGCATAAATATTTTTTTAATATGTATGAAAATGTAACAATTGACAGAAGAGAGAAACATTAGAACAAATGGAACTATTCTTATAGCAGATGTAGTCATTTTTGCAACTGCTAAATAAGAAACAAAAACTTGGGTTAGGAAAATGGAGGCATTTTAAGGACATCAAAGTAGAAAAATAAAGAAATTTACGTATCACATACCTGGTAAGCTGGTTCGATATCTTTCATCCCTGCTACCTTTAAAAATTAATGGTAGATGGACATACCTGCCTAAGAAATGATTCAATTATGAGGCTAATATGTACAGCTTTAAAGCTGGGAGGCATTTGGAATTCAGAGTTAAAAAATGAACCAAGAACGCCACCAAGAGCTGGCTGCAGGAAAATATCAGCACATAATTAGTTAAACATTAGATACAAGTCTTCCAAATTAATTTTGTGTAATTTCTAAAAGCTATTAGAGGGAAGAAATTGATCAATTTGAATTTTCTTTCTGAATTTCCTTTTCTTTTTGGAAATTATATGCGTGAAAATATACATCAACATAACTAACACATCAATATAAGAGAATATTTTGTGTTTGGTCAGTGTTCCAAAACACAAAAAAATATATATATAGAAAAGAAAAAAATATATTTGGATAAAGAGATAAAAATAAATATATAAAATAAATATATCTTCCAGATGCTTGAGCTTAATTTTCTATTAATTCCACCATCAAGATCCCAAGTTAAAAGAGATAAAGAGCCTGAAATATTACATGTAGCCTTTCGAAACCAGAAATAAGGAAAACGAAGAGAAGAAGGAAGTAGCATAAGGAAATTCCAAACTCACCTCCACGCGAAGTAGCAAGTCTACTGTCTAAGAAATCAAGGTATCGCTGTGTCCAATCAGAAAATGCACGAATCGGCTGTAAAGAATGGAGCTGATTCCTCAGCCAATTTATGCTGTTTGTCAGCTCTTCAAAGACAAAAAACTCAGCATTTTCACCTGGAAGATCTTTGTCAGATTCGTCACATAGCTCATACCGGCAAACTGGGCAAGTATTATGCAAGTTCAGCCAACGAACAATGCAATCAGAATGGTACAAATGCTTGCACGGTAGCTCCATCACGTCACCACCAACCTCAAATATCTCCTTACATACAGGACAATGCATGTCGTTCATCAAATGTTGTTCAGTGATTTTCACCACCGGCAACGCTTCAATTGCCGAAACTGGTGCAGGAGGTGGCCCTAGCAGTTCAGTATGTGTCGTATCTTGAAGGAGCAGATCATCTTCATCGTTACCAAAATTGTCAATATGGCTTCTGTTATCACTACTATTACTTGGAGGAACAACAGGCCGTGGTGCCGCGATAGCAGGTCTTTGCAGGCTTGGAGGATCCACAAACTGGAGGGTAATCCAAGGTCCATTGGCACTTCCAGGTACCCATCTGATTCTTCTACCAAAATCAGCATCCTGCCGCCTTGTAGGACGATCGAGCATTTGCGCCAAAGAGTCCAACAACCGTGCACCTGGAGACGGCTCTAAGCCAGATAGATCAGCAATAAGCCTGGGCCTTGATACATCTAGCTCATGATTTATTTCCCTAAAGCAATGCGGACAAAAGATTTCAAGTCGGTTTAAGGAGGTTAACCTTAACGTACGCTGGCAATTTTGACACCAGAAGTAATGAAAAGTTCTCATTCTTCTGATTCCGTTGACTGTAACACGAGGGCGATTGATCAATGACATGTGTTTCAGGGGGGCTGAGCAAGTATCTGCCTTTGTTAGGTCTAATTTGTCGAGGAAGAATGTTTCACAATCTTTTATATGTGAAAATGTCACAGAGAATGGCTTTTGGAGGCACAGGAAGATATTCTTTTTCTCTGCTTGGAGGAGTTACTTAGGCCTAATTGTCACTTTCTTCCATGAACAGTTTCTTCTCACTTCTTGACAAAGCAATGGATGATTGAGAAACGGTGCAAAGCTAATACATAACTTTCGGTTAAACAATGAGCTAACTAGACAGACGACTTATCCATAAAGTTATGTATCTAATTCCCTGAGAGTGAATGAAAAGCTAAAGAAAACACATGTGCACTAGTTTCATATCTTCTGGTTTGCATAGAACCCGGCCATACAAAGATTCCATGGCAATAAAGAAGCCAACCAGATTCCATGGAATCAAAGTTTAAAAAAGAAAAAAAAATCAAGATTATTGATCAGCACAGTATAATGGGAGAAAAATAAAATTATAAAAAATATTGACAAAAATAGGTGTAAAAATGGGGAAAATCAAATTAAAAAACAGGTGCTATAAGTTAAAGACTTATTTTCTTTTAATTTTTTTTCTCAATAAATACGAGTGAGATGTACTTTTTTCCATGTGTTAATTTAATTAAAGACTACAACAAGTCAATTTATCCCGACCACGTCATTATCAACTACTGTATAATCCGAGTCCTGACATTGTATTTTACAGTACTGCTTTCATGGAAAATAAGTGGTTCATGAGAAGTTACAAGCAATGGAATGAAAAGAATAATTTCTTTATTATTTGATTAATGTCTTCAAGACAAGTTGTGAGCCTTTACAAGGGAATCCACAAATTAATTAAGAAAATGTTGAAACAATGAAAGAACAAACAGAATGAAATAATCAATGGTACCGAAGGGGACTGTTAATATCATCAAAGTCCAGGGTAAAATGGGACACCAGTAGCCGGCAACCATGACCTTCCGGCTATGAAGTTTGCGACTGTGAATCTTGATGCTTCGGTTGAGCTTGTTATAACCCGGTAACCACGCCACTTAACTCTTCCTCTAGTGGAGGCTCCAGGACCAGAATTTCTGTACTCTCCATAATACAAAGTGTTTAGAGCGAAGTTACCATCCCACTCCAACCAACCTGCTGGATCCACCAAAGAATCAAGATAAGTTTGAAGAAAAACTGTACGAGAGTACTCCTTCCAGGGGCGTCCTAAGTAAGTCTTGAATGAGCTTAGCACTGGTCTAAGGTCTGATGAAGCCATGACTCGCGAGTTATGGATTGAAATCCCAGTATTTTGATTAGGGTCAGTCCTGCCTTGAGCTGTTACGACGTTCTTTTGCTTATCCATAGGCCTTCTTGCATATATCATACAATTTTGTAAGATCACAGCTGCATTCCCAAAAATGAAATCGACTGTGCCATAGATGTAGCATTCCTTGTAGAATTGCCTTTGGGAGTGGACGTACAAGGTGTCTTGGTAACCTTCGAAGCCACAACGGTAGAAGACTGAGAGGTCGGAGCCTGATCGGAGGGCCACAGCTTGGTGGTTTTGTGGACCAGCTGTGTTGCGGAAAGTGATGCCTCGAGCAATGAATCCTTCCCCAGTCACGGCTGAAAATTCATGAAAATCAATGGTACGTAGACTAAGATTGATGTTGCCAGGAAAAATAAAATTAATGGCTCTAATTTTAAAAGTCATGAAAATTAATGGTACGTAGACTAAGATTGATTCATGAAAATTAACTAGTTTGATGATGTATATTTGTACGTAGACTAAGTCTGATTTTCTTTAATTAATTAATGTTTATCCAAAAGTCTTTGGCTTGAAAATTGAAACTTCCTCTTAGTGTCTCTTTCGCTTGAAAATTGAAACTTCCTCTTAGTGTCTCTAATTAATCAAAGAGTGTAGGAAGTGAACAAGTCTATATGTGGACATTTTCTTCTCACAAAGTGTTTAGTTTTTCACAATAAAAGATACAAATACAAAAAAGATGCATGTTTAGTTAAAGAATTGATGATGAAAATATAAAATAAATCAATAAATTTTATATTTTTAAAATAAAAAATAAAGATAATTTTTTGTATACTATCTTTATTTTCCATACCTTGTTTTATTAGAAAAGTAGATGAAGAGAAATTAAGGGAGAGGATGTATGTATAAAACTTACCAACAGTTGCAGAGTTGAAAGTAGTAAAACCTCCACCAACACTTCGGCTCCCGGTGATGATGGTATTTCTCAAGCCATCACCAACAAGCATAATGTTCTTTAACTTCTTTCCAATATCAAGATTTTCTCTATAAACCCCACTCTTAATACGAATAACAAACCTCCTACTACCACTCCTCTTTGCGGCTGCGTCAAGGGCTGCCTTTATGGTACGGTGGTTCCCTGAACCATCTTGAGCCACCACAAGATTTGGAGATGGTGAAGATGTTTGCAAGAGCTTTCTATCACCTGCTTTAACCCAACTAGGGAAACCATCTTTATAAGTTTGGGGTAAAGTTGATGAGGCATTGTCCTTCAAAGCCAAGGTGTTGCGAATTAGCTTTGAAACATTGTTAGACATGAGAGGTAACACGAAATCTGAAACCCCAAGATCCTTGAACCCGGCTTTGCAGGTTTCAAGGTTTGTTAAAGCAGTGCTAAGCCAAGTTTGAGCATCAAACTGGGTGCATTTTGTGTTGGAGTCAATGGTGTGGTTGAGTTCTGCAATAGTGTCCTCATAGAGCTTTAAGCAGTCAGCCCACGCAGCCTTTTCTTTCTCATTGCGGCATTTTGGTCCTAGCCATTTGTTGTGATTTTGAGCATTGAGAGCCCGTTGCACGGCTAATTCGATTGCCATTTTGCGGAAGTCAGACTTTTGTTTCGGCACAAAGTGTTTTGGGTTTTGCTTCATAAAGTATTTGCATGGTTCAGGGTTTGGGGTTTTGCTGCACCAGTAATCTATCTGGTCATTAGAGGCAATAGATGATGAAAGCAATGAGCATAAGCACATGAACAAAAGAGATAAACAAAGCTTTGTGGCCATTTTTGGGAGGCCTAGCTAGCTAATAATTGTTGGAAATATTTGAAGATGTATCAATGTCGTAGTGATCAAGGCTATGGATCGATGTGGCTCTTAATATAGGGGAATAAGGAAGGTGGACCTTTTTTTTTGTTCCTTGTTATGGTGTGCCTGGTGACAGCTAGGTGTTGGCCAGCTCTGTACACATATAGTTGAAAACGACTAATTATTAATCATCTGCTTAATACTCAGATTAACAACTCTTTTACTAGTACTCTTGTCTTGTTATATATATATATATAAAGAATGCTATCCTTTTTCATAGATTAATATATTGTATACTTGGTGAAATCAAGCTTACATTGCTGGGTAAAAGAGAGACTTTCTTTTGCATGCCGCTTGCATGGATTTCGTTAATTATTTCTATGCAATTAAGTCCACATGAGAACACGGTTTCCTTTGCTTGCAAATAATTTAATTATCTTCACTTTGTGTTAATTCTAGAATAATGCTTGGTAATTAGATATATCTATCCTCTATACTACTATTTCGCCAGGCAATTAATGTAATGAGAGTGAAGGGCTCAAGACAATGACAGAATACCTCGACTTATATTCAACTTGTCTGTTAAGAATACTTCAAAATTAACCCTTAATTAGCTTTAATTTTAAAAATCAACTTTTTTAATTTCTCAAATGGATTGAAACTGTTTCTGATGAGAATCGATTCTTCGTGAGGATCTTGAACATCAAATCACATAATCTTGTGTATATATATTATCAAATTAAATACAATTTAATTTGCTAAAAATCATTCAGGGCATCTATCTCTTACCATTCTCTTATTGTGGCTTGCCGCCTTCTATAAACTGTTCAATCTCAGTATTATTGCTTCCCTTTTTTGAAAAAACAAAAAGATGAAAATTGAAAGTCTTCTTATGGTACCTGGAAGGATTTGTTTGACCAGGTAGCCTGTAAATCTCACGTCTTACTGTTACTGAAGAGCAGTCCAATATATATATATAGACACATGACGTGCCAATAGCTTTCTCTTCGACTGTGTAAGATGTTAGACTTTTCTATATAGTTGACTTTGAACCACAGGCAGCTGCATCTAACGCGTAATTGAGATAGATCAAAAGGCACCTAGATTTGATTATGTCAATGGTGATGACCATTTTCATCTTCTCCTCTCTCTATTCTTTTCGCCTTAAAAAAAGTAA
>Ga0307517_10008656_pt1 | contig 14572 bp, 22 predicted proteins | sample 23_EM_MG_FD_194515 | JGI IMG/M metagenome (GOLD analysis project Ga0307517, IMG submission 194515) | Populus trichocarpa ectomycorrhiza microbial communities from riparian zone in the Pacific Northwest, United States - 23_EM | ecosystem: Host-associated > Plants > Roots > Unclassified | place... | reverse complement strand
ACCAAAAAACAACAAACCCCAACACCCACCAAAAAAAAAAAAAAAAAAAAAAAAAATCCTCAACCAACTTATCACCAACCATCATCACTCCCCATGTACCTCACGTCAACCTACACGCAAGCCCCGAGCCTAATCATGTGAGTCTTTAGCGCCCACGGTCTCCGCCCGCTGCAAATCCTAAGCTCCTCTTGACCCCGGTCAACAATCAACGGTAAGGCCTATTGCCCCTCCCCACAAATCCGCCACCACGATTAACAAATGGCGCACGGGCAAAATTCCCTCTGGTACGGTAGGTATCCCCCACCATCCCATTGCGCGTCCCAATTAGACTCCGGTCCACAAACCGGTACTCCCTCCTCACCACATTCCACCCTCTGACCGCAGGTCCATCCGCCAACCTAGGGCCTCGGGGCACCGCCAACGTCTGCAATCTCGGCCCCAAAGGGGCCTCAATCACCCCCCTCTCTTCAACCGGAATCACCGTCATCACATCGGTTTCATCCTCACCCTCACTCTCATCACCCCCAACCGTCAACCTCCTCTTCTTACCCTTCGGTAGCCTCACCATCGCTACCTCCTTTTCATCAACCTCCAGCGCCACTCTTGACTCAGCCACCGCCGGCTTCGCCACAGACGCCACCCTAATCCCCGCCACACCAGCCGACGCCACAAACGCCTCCGCCACATCCACTACTACCTCTTCTTCGGGCTCAGCCACTACTTGCAGCTCAGGCTCCTCAACCCTATTAGGCGAAGCCATCTCAGAAGATACCGCCACCTCCTCTTTCTTCAACCTATCCACCTCTTTTTGCAGTCATGATTCCTCTTCGATAAGACGGAAACATGGTGACGCAACTTAGAGACATCCTTCTCCAAGTCCAAAATCTTTTGTAAGGCTGCCGAAGCAGTCAAACCCGCCTTAGCAACCTTGGTCGCAGAAAACGTTGTAGAACCTCGCTTAACCATCTTTACCGATACCGGGCAGTTGACGGGTGATGGAGGTATAATAAAAGTGAAGAAAAGAGATAAAAGAATCTCTTAAAGACAAATTAAACCGAGGGGAAAATCTGCTGGGAATAAAGACTTGAAGCCGTCGTGAAGAGGGGTCCAAGGAACCTTATTGGTCGAAAACCGAAATGTGACTGATCACACGGAGGTGCAATTTCAATCGCTGTGGTTGTAAGAGACGTGGTGATTGTTGTTCGGGTACTTGTTGCCTGTGACAAGTACACCCAACATTAGGCTCTGACCCAGCGGATGCCGCCGTGCTTGGATAGGGCCCTTCCGGAGAGATAAGTGGTCCAAGCAGGGTATCACGTATCGTATGAAGTGCTTATTCTTCCCAAGGCGCATATGATCAAGACATCATATGCGGGATACTATGATACTATGCCCCCACAGTCAGGCCGGGATATAAGTCCTCAAGTAATGAGCACCCAGATACCCCCACTCCCCGTACCCGAGGAAAAAGACATGTTTGCGCAGTGTCTAAGATCGGTCTCTTGACTCCCAAATTCCTGAGTGGGTCCCCAAAACATATTCTGAGATCCGCCAGCCACGGGATTACTCAATACGGTAGACCCTGGAGGCATCATACGGGCCTTGTTCAAGCGAATCTACTTATACATTACGTTGACAATGGAAAATTGACTGAGCTCAGAGCACCAGTACTCGGGTACTCGAATAGGGAATGATTGCATATGCATACACACCAACACAACATCCCCAAGTTGCACATTGTATGGTGCAAGCAATTTACTGAGAGTGCGGCAGCCAACGTCAACCGTAACTCTTGGCCCCACATGTGCAAATTTGAGCTGCATTCCCCCTGACCCCAAAAAATAGCAGCACGGGTAAGACATATGCCGTTGAAGAAGGCGACCAATAACATTTCGTAAAAACCATATGCGTCATCTAGATTTGGAGATCACTGTCGATCTGGCCTTCTTCCCTATCATTAAAACATGGCTGGCCAAAAATTGCTCTAGTATAGTGCTCGAGTATTTATGGGACGTTGCCGGAAATTTAATTTGATGTTCTTGGATCGGGGGGGGGGGATCCACGACGGAGAGGCGAACGGGGTGGGTTCGGTATTTGGCCATTCGGTAAGAAGCGGAGTGCGAAGACTTCCCCGTGGCTTAAGGGGGGAGTGGGTGGATAGATGAGGAGGAGGGATCTTGAAGCGAAGGATTGTGTTCTACCGATTCAAAGAATTGAAGACCTGAATACTGCCCCCCTTTTACTAATGGCACATCGGTGGCAGTACCGTACCGGTACCGTACTTGAATGTACCGCGCGGCGAGCATTGTAGACGTTTCCTAGCTTGGTACAACATGGTAGACTGCCGGTATGTGCCCGAGCACTGCACCAGTTCACCATTCAGTGCAGCACAGCAAAACCAATTGCGAAGCGGCGTTCTGTAAGGTACTGGCACAGCACAAACATCAACTGAGATCACTTCCCATCAAGTTTTGGGCAAATTAGGAATCACTCTGAGCTGGTACTACAAGTCACATGATGAAATGTTACGGTACGGTAGGCTATCAGTGCTTCTATACTCACACACCCACATTTCAAGAGGAAAATCATACCCCTACGCTCATAGTATCTCACTCGAAAAGGCACGAACCGAGGGGTACTGCACTGTATGACACCGGCACAGTATCCCTTGGCACGGGAAGGAAATTAAAATGTCCTTTCCAACGCACAGACGTTCCTGAAACCTCTTCCCTTTCTCTTTCCGGACCGCTCCCTTCTTTTTATTTTTTCATTACCCTCCCCAAGGGCTCCTTCCATGTCTGCATGTCTTGGTTTCTCGCGATGGGGGAGGTGCGAGATGCCCTCCCCACACAGTAGTCAGGCTCCCCCTTGAACTCCCTTCTTCACGAGCAGAGAAGAGGAAGGGGGGAAAGGAGAGAAAAAAAAAGAATGAATTTGGAAAATAGGGAATTGGAGGCAAACTTGTGGCATGGATGAGTTGCCGGCGTCAAAAGAGAAAAATAGGGGAACGAAATAAATATAAAAAAAAGAGAAGGGAATGAGCATCCAAATGCGATATTTATACGGGGTTTACATCCGTATGGAGGTTAGAACTACATCAGAAAAATACCTATCATACACAGAACAAACAGAGTAGGGTTCGTCAGCCCCTCTCTCTCCCTCTCCCTCTCCCCTCACCCCTATCTCTTTTCTCCCCGCCTCACTTCCCCTATCCATATTTTCATTTCCCTTATCCTCTCCACCTTCGCTCTTTCCTTCCTCGCTTCTCTAATAGTTCCCCCCCCCAATATCCTATCCATCGGCCCAACCCTCCCTTCCCCAGCTAATACGACCGATCAGCACAATGCCCGCCGCAAATACGGATTCCCATGAAGTGACTACAAGGCTGCACGTTGACGAGTTGATCCTGGACTACCTGCTCTGGTTCTGTACATCTAGCCTTCTGAAAGAGCGACGACTGCGATTAGATGACCAGGTCGGGAAGCGAGAGTGGACAGATGCAGCGAAATCTGCCGATATGGGGATGCGTCTGGTCAATTGTGATCCCCTCCCCTGTCCCTCTTAATTTCCTTCCTCCTCCACCCATGCTAATGTGGATTGTGTTTGCATAAATGATCAGCCTTCACCCAAACCTTCAAACGTATCCACCCCAATGCCATTCTTCCGGATAGTATTGCCCTTCGTCAGCGCATCTGCCGTTTCACAACAGTCCTGTTGCGCAGACTCGACGCAACCAGCCCGACATTCACGCGACCGTCGCACTCCAGCGCACGAACACGCGCCTGGCTCGCACGCAAGCGCGCCAGCAACGTCATCGAAGACTTAACCTCATCATCATCACCATCATCCAATGTCCCGGTCGCATCCGAATTCTCACAGACCCCTTTTGCACCATCGAACCTCCATCGCAATACAGAGGAAATGCATCGCCAGATGGGGTTCTCTAGTTTGCCAGCCGCGCAACAGATGTACTGGGGGAATATCTCTCTCCGTGAAGGATTGAAAGAGTTCATGGTCCTGAGCAGTTGGACTTGCGCCTTCAATGACGAGGTCAGCACTCTGTGGATGGAGACTGCGACAAACTATATGGTTCAGAGTGTCCTCGAGGCGTACCGATGCGAAGGCGCCAAGGGGATAGATGCGCTGAACGAATGCTTTTCCTGGGGGCCGACAACTAGTCAAGGGGGATTGGATGACGATGAAATCATAGTCAACGAAATGTTTGGTGGCGATGATGGGAGCGTCGGTGTGTTATTCGAGGAGATGAAGACTGAGGCGCTATTAGAGGTATGCTTTTCTCTTCCCCTTGATCTCGCCAAATTGCCCTTGTGAGTTGTGACTGATGGATGAGCGGGAAGGTATTACCACCGGACGACACACCTCTGGAAACCCACCTCGACCGATTAGCAGAAAAACACACGTGGGCGGTTTTCGAAGAAACTTTGGTGAGCGGATACCTCACGGCGGTAGTATCTGCGCAGCCATCGCCGGTTTTATTACAGGTATTGTCTTCACTTTCTTCGCCCTCCCCAAGATGGCGAGTGATGCTAACGGTCGGTAAACAATAGCTAGAGAGCGGCAAACTCAACGGCTTTGAAGATAGAGATATCTCGACACTCCTGGCAAATGCCGGTGCGCTTGTTCGATGATTCTTGTTTTGCATAGCATTCGCTCATGCTCTCACTACCGGTATTTCAAAAAAATAATTGTAATTGCATATTTTGGTTCGTTTCTATTATATTATATCATTACAAACAGGCGTTGCGTTGGAGTGGGGGCAGGGAGGCGGGGATTCTCAGGGGGTCAGGTCATCATGGGCGCGGAATGGAATTGTTACTGGACGGGATGGGACTAGATGGGATGTACGGTTACTCGGCAAAAAGTCTTTGTGGAACGGAGTTTCTCTTTGACGGAGATTAGGATGGTCTAAGGGGCATTGCGTAATTGGAGTCAGTGTGAGTTAGGGGCCCGTTCTACGGATAAGCAACGTTCCGTTTCACGGAGACTTTTGCCGAGCCCGGGTGGCTGTAATACTAATGTTATGTTGCTCTGGCCAGTGTATTTATCTTTGCACCTGTATTTTATCATGTATAGTACTTTTCCTTTTCCTTTTTACCCTTCCTTCATTTCTTGCATGCCACTAAGGTTTATTTACCAAATATAAAAGCTACTATAGTTTTTACTCATATCCCTTGGCTTCTCGGGCTAAATTCCTATTATGAAGCTTTCGCTGACGTTACCTTAACCACATTTTCCTTCTTGAGATCCATTATTATCGGGAGAAGTCGTGACTTCCCGCTGATGCCCTGAACGGACGTGGTGCCGCGACCACAGAAAACCCTGACCCTCCCATACATACCGGTGCCCCCTGGCAAGGTTTGGCGGAGGCATCAAGAGCTAGGATGGGGTTGAACTTTCGCGTCGCGGGGTGCGGCGTTGGCAGTGCACTGTACAAGTACTGTACTGTACATTACGTGGGTAGGGTGGATAATTTGGCTTGACTCTTTCTTCCCTTTTTGAGGGATGGGATGGGAGGAGGGGGCGCAGATGCCAGTGTTAGGCTAGCTTTGTGGTATGCTTTTGTGGCGTGTTTTTGCGGTGTGGTTTTCGTGCGATATGAATGGATGGGATGGGGTGTGTGTTGTGAAGTGTAGGTTATTACTTCAGGGAGTGAGTTGGGTGGTTGGACTTTTGTGAATTTGAATGCTTTTTTCTTTCATATTTATATATTAGGAAAGTGGGATTTTGGTATTGGATGCATCAATGGATGGATGGAAGGTAGGTAGAGGTACTAGTACATGAGGTATCACTCGGACGGGATCCGAAATATGTATTGGGGAGTTTACAACACTGGTTAACAGGATGTCATTATATTAAATTTTTTGATGAATGCAGATGATAAGATTGAGAAGAGTAAAGGGAACAAGAAAACCCCATCGATGCGCCGGACAGATGATAATATGCAACCGCAAAAATGCAACATTTGAGGTGAGCGATGTGGGAAAAAAGGAAGCAAACAAACGGATGTCTGAACAGAGCCCCTCCCTCGGATTACGTATTTCAATAGGGAGAGGAGCGGCGGAAGAGGGGAAGCGGGGGAGAGGGGAAAAGGAAGGGGTTCAACTTTAATCGTCGGGATACTCGTCGCGGATGTTGGAGATAAACATTCTCTCTGCTCTGGAATATCTCTTGAAGTACTTGCCCGCCAGCTTTCTCAGAGATTCGGCCGGGTTCGTTTGGGAAACGACTATGTTCTCTTCTGCTACGTAGCGTACGCTGCCGTCCATTACTCTGGTTTTGTCAATTTTTTCACTCCCTTATCAAAAGCTTTATCTGGGGGGAAGATGAACATACAGGGTGAGGTAGAATGGTTGGTGCCGTCCTCTGCTCAAAGTGTCAACACCCATAGTCTGCATCCACTCCTCTCCCTCTCTTGGAGCGCACGTTCGTGACCAGCCAACCACAACCCCTTGAAATGGATATCGTTTATGCACGAAGACCGTTCCGACACGGTACTAGCGGAACGGGACAGTCAGCAAACCGTAGATGCCCCACGCAAATCCATAAGGGAATGATGTCTGATTCGGAATGGCTTTCAAGCGGGTATTGGGGTGTGCATAGGAAGAAGAAAAAACACCCGTGAAGTGTTCTCCACCCCAAATGTTCCCCATTCCGGGTCCTGGCATCTTTACTCCAGACAGGTCTGCGTTCGGACCAATTGGACCAACAGTGATCGAGCACATACCCTAACGTCATTTCCATCCAAGTTTTCCCTTCGAGAAACTGGTCTTGGAGCAGAATCTCCCGCCCGCAGCTCTCCGCACATCTCCAGCAGGAGTTCCCGCGCATCCCGGTCCTCCAGTTTGGGGACTATGTCCTCCTCGAAAAACTGGACGTCCATGGAATACTCATCCTGGATGCGTCTAGCCATGTGATGTACAACATTTGGTGTGATCCGCGGCCCCAATAAAGCTGACGCTGTTAAGGCTGCATATAGAGCTGAGTGACGGTCGATTTCGACAGCTTCCGGCTGGATATCGGATGGCCCTGGGGCGCGTCGGAGGGATTCTAGTATGTTGCGTGAGGTGCGTAGGACAATATCGGTGGTTGGCGAGGGACGTAGGAATTCGTCCATAGTGGCCCCAACTCCCAACTCGCTCAGCTGGTGTTCCAGGCCCTGAACAGGAAGCTCGTTACCTTCTCCACGGAAGGGGTCTAGATAGATGTAGTTTCCATCCTCGTTGCGTACTATCGCCAAGACATGATATGGAAAACCGCATGGGTAGGCGGCTAGACCTACCCGAGTCGCAAGACTGCAGTATATTGCTGTTGCGGTTAGTGGCAGATTCGTACGGTCCGTACGCAGGGAAACGCCAATGAAGGCATTCTTGAGGGCGCGGTAGCTTTCATATGAAGCTCCCCGGAACCCTTCCCGGTTCATATATGTACATAAAGCGAGTGCCTTCGCTTTCGTCGACATATCCGCAAAATTGGTAGTTTCGGACTTGAATCGAGCGGCTAACTCGTCGAGTATCCCCGAGGTGTCGTCGATATCGCCTTCTGGTGTCTTTAGGATAAAAAGTTCAAAGCAGCCCAGGGCGTATTCAAGAGAGATATCTTCCCCGGACGCCAATTTCTTCCACCCTATTATGGCCTGTCTCCTGTGGATGTAGCGAATGGCAGCAGATGCATACCATCTGGGGATATGGGTTAGTATATCAATATATTCCCCACTATCTCGACAAAAAACCGAGCGCATGAAAAAAAAGAAAAAAAAGAAATCACCTCCGAGCAAGAACATCCTCAACGTCATCAGAAGCATTTGCATGTTCTGCCAAGCAATCCTTCGCATCGTAGCCAAGGTCCGCGATTTTATTGAATCTTTTTATTCGATCCACAGGTGAGGAAATGATCTCATTCAACAACATTGTAGTGCGTTTGTATGAATAGATCCTCTCAACGAACAAAGACCTCCAATCCACCTCAGCTGGCAGAGGATGTTTGACCTTTTTCTGGTACTCGTGCCGAGGATCCCAGTAGCGAAAGCGTCGACACCTTGTCCGCCACTCTAGTGGAGAATTCGAGAGGCGATAGAGTTTCTTGCAAACCAAGCTGATATCAAGCAGAGCACTATCGTCATCTGGAATAAATTTGAGAGTATTTTCGATGATCTCTTCGGGGAGCGATAGAAGGATACTATCCTTTGTCATGGTTAAGTTGCGGTTACGGTTTGTGGATAGTTGTGTTGAAAGCGGGAAGGGGAAAAAAAAGAGGCGGGCAGTGGTGGAATGTTGGAAGAGAGGAGCTTGATTTCAATTGCTATGCACCAGATGGACAAGGTGTTGTAGTCGCGGGCTATTAGAAGGCGGGAGAGGAAACAGTGGGTTGTTGCTACGGTAGCGAGATGGGGCGGTTGATGGTTACGATGATGGTAGTGATGACGATGATGCTGAATGTTGATCTAGGAGAGGAGAGGAGAAGGAGGTCGCATGGGGTAACCGGCGGAGGGGGAATGGGATAGATGGGCGCCGAAGAAAGGATTAGGGTGTGCGGGTACGGAAGGTATAGAATGGGTGGGTGGGTAGGGGAGAGATGCAGAGGTGAGGGAGAGAAGAAATCAGATATAAGAGGAAGAAGGGGAAGAAGAGGGCATAAAAAGGTGGTGGATGCTCCTCATTCTCTCATGATACCTTTAAATGTCATGTCCTTCATCAATGGTTGGCCTAGTTGTATATCTTACGAGTAGATTTCTATTATTATTCTCGTACGGTCTTTTCTGTCGGATGCTGTATCTGCACTCATCATTTTTTTCGCTTTTTTCCTTTTTCCTTTCCCTTCCCTTCCCTTCTTTTCCCTCTGCCTTTCCCTGACACTCTAGGGAGAATAGAGGGAGGCGTAGGGAGTAGTAATTGCTGCTCTGTACTCTAGAGTGCTTTTGCAGCGCTCTGTGAATCTAGCTCGTTGGGGAGGGGTTGTTCCATCTCACACATCAAGCCTCTCATCCTTTTCTATCCATCTTCCACGGTGGAAGGAACGAATTATTGATGCATAGACCACTCTACCCTAGAGTACCCATATGCTACGCCTAAGCAACCCAAAACCCGAGGCTGTGAGCGTCTGGGTTGCCCGATGCCCGCATCATGCTCGAGTGCTGTGGGTTGCTTGGACAGAGCGCAGCAAACGGCTGCTGGACCCTTTGATGTGGTTCCCCCTGGTGTGTGTGGCTCAACAAGCGGCTGCATGACCCCACCATTAGATGAATTCGAGTGCCGTATGATGGTTGTGCTGACACTGGACGTGGCTTTTTACGTGTTTCTGTTGAAGGAAGGGGAAGAAGGAGAAGAGGAAGAAGGAGAATTGATGTTACAGTGCATGATGCTGTAATGTACGATATGGGTTATTTGGAATTCGTGCCCCCATCTTCCTCTGAGGGACCATAAACACCCACCCCTCCATTGATCGTCAACCCTTCTTTCCATTGGTCCTCCCCTATTATCCATCTGATCTGTCTTGATGCCCTGGGTCCAAGCTACTCGAGCGCATGTATGAATATAATACCAGCTAATACCAGCTTTCTGCTCGTATTCTAGTTTGGCACATTACCAGTCCCGGTAACTTGCAGTACTCGAGTACTTGTATGATGGTGGTACCGATAGGCATGTGCGGTGATGATAACTTTCCCTTTCAGCCCCCATCAGCTCGCTCGCTTAGTTTTTCATGGTGGCTTGGCACATTTACTGGGCAACCTTGGTTCCGAGCTGCGAGCTGGCCTTCAGTGGCAGGGTATCGAGTAACGCCGACGATAGCGGCGACATCTGTGCTACCTATCTCCGAAAAGAACCCCCCTCCCTTCATTTCTCTCTCCCACCCTGTCATACCGGTAGCAATCTCTACGATACCCTATTCGGAATTCCCTTTTCTTTGTGTCTCCAGCTTACTCTATTCTATCACACGATACGGTACTGTATCAACCTAACCTAGATTCTATTATTGCTTTATCCACATGCTCACACAAACGGGAGTCCACTCCAGAGCTCATCCTTCGTTCGAATCCAGGTTCAATCTCTAGATCAAATACCGATAGGCGTGACTCTGAGGCGGGGAAGGCTTCTAACGCCCCTGCTACATTGCGCGTTTGCAGCCATCAGCGTGTGGAGAAAACCGTCGACTGTCACAGGCATCTGTTATTGAATTACCATAGGGTATGATGCCCATGATAGCTCTACTTGTATAGACTACTGGTAGACCCTGATCGGCTTTTTTTTTGTTCACTACTGATAGCGGTGGCTTGCTGTAAGTTGGTGTAGTACCGTGCGTTTGGCTGCCCACTCTCCCCTCCCCCCCTGCTGTTCTTCGGGTTTTCGATTTTTCGATTTTTCGATTTTTTGCACTTTCGATTCCCTTTCTTCCTTCCTACCTTACCGTGCTGAACGAGTACTGTACGGTACTGTGGTTTAACCATAATACTGGCATGTCAGTCTGTGTCGGCACTTCTGTGTCGGCATGTGGTTGTCTCTAACTTCCCCACCCCATTACACTTGCCCCTTCTATCGGAACATGGGGATTTGAACCAACTGGCTAAAAGACACCCCTCTTCTCTAATACCTCAGAAAAAACCTAGTTTTACTCCTGACACTCCCCCGAAGGCTAATTCTCACCACTTATCGTATTAGTCATCACTACCATCGAGTTCCCCCACCTAATCGAATCATGGCTCGCAGGAAGTCTGCGGCACTCAAGGTGCACAAGGACGAGGATCCCGCCGGAGCTTCCTTGGACGCTAAGTTGCACGAGAGCACCATACCCGAGGCTCCCAGCTATACCTTGTCGGAAGAGAAATCTGATCCTGATGACATGCGCCCCCCGAAGAAGAAGATGAGAAGGCATGAAAAGACCGGCCCAATCGCTTCTCCTGTCGGCGCGGAGGAAGGGTTTTCCGGGGGTTTCTCCGCTGCCGCTGCCGCTGTGCGTCCAAGGACAAGGGCTCATGCGACTATCTCATCCGCTACTGCTGTATCTTCAAGGAGGAGGGATCAAACAGATGCTGCGGTCACTGCTTCCGAGCGCCCAGAGAGAAAACGTGTGGCTTTGAAAGAAAAAAATCCCAATCCCAGCTCAAGCGACATTCATTCTGTCGATCTTCACCGATCTTTCCCACACAAGTCAAAACTAAAGCAAAATGCGGAGACGAGCATTTTGGAGGACGATTTTGCAGTTCCGCAATCTGGTGGGCCCTTGCTCCGTGTTTCTCCCCTATCGGTCTTCGGGGCCCTTCCAGTTCTTTGGGCTGATCTTAGGCTGGGTAGCTGATAAAGGGACATCCCTGCTGCAAGAGTCCTTCGCCGTTGGCGGCCCAGTCTATCGAGCTTTGAAGGAGTTGCTGCCGCAGAAAGACTTTTGTGAGCTCGTCGAACTCGTTGAGGAGGATGCCGCACAAGGAGCTGCGGATCTGGTTACCAAAAAAAGTTGTCACCCCCGCCTTTTATAACATTGAACTTGACTGAAATCTTCTGCTGTAGACTGCTGGTCTCCAGAGCTTCTCGATTCATTCCGTGGATCCGAGCTTAGATTGCTCGATCTGTCAACCCCGTCATCGTCTCCTTCCGAAATTCTTGTTCCTGACAAGCCTCCTACCCTTATACTTCGGAGCCTCTACCGGCAGGACCAATTTGCCGCCCTTACCACACTTTCTCTAAGAAATACACAGCTTGTAAACAATGATTTGAGTTTGCTCATGTTACTTACATCTCTGGCAGATCTTGATATTTCGAATACGGGATTAGGGGTACATTCACTCCATCACATTGTTTGTCACCACAGGACTTTGGTTCAATTGAATTTGTCGCACAACCAGGGTATGGATGACGATTGCCGAGTACCACTCGCTGCATTGCCCAAACTTGCTAGAATCTACCTCAGGGGGACAAACATTTCGATGCCCGGGTTACGGCGACTGGTCACAGGAGCGCTTCCAGGTAACTGTCGACTGCTCTCACTCCCGAACCACTGCATTGCCCATCTCAACGACCGCGAGTCACATTATTCCGTGGACATACCAGATTCATATGCTCATGACCCGAGGGAACTGGGAAATATGAACCTGTCGGAATTAAGGAGGAACCTCGAGCTGCATGCAAAAATTAATCGCGGGATACTCCTAACCGGTTCGAAAAGCGAGCTTTTCAGCCGGCTGGACAACATCCTGCGGAACAGGTTAGCCGACACGAGGATTGTGAGGATGTTGGGGAGGGCGGAGCGAGAGGTTTGATGATGCAAGGCGGGAAAGAGAAAAGGGCTTGACCACTGCAGGATTTATTCACCTGCCTCTGATTGGTTCGCTTTTACTTTTACTTTTATTTAGTAAGGATCGTTGCTTGATTGTCACACGAAGGGGTAGACGCTGAGCACAACATGCGAGTGATTTGTCATGACAGCGGGGGTGGGGAGGCTCTCACTTTGATATCGATTCCCGGGAGTTGTGCAAGGGTTGATAGATAGATTGGGGAAGTTGAATAGTTGCCGAAAGATCAATTGTTTACTTTAAATGTAGACACCTTGTTATTTCCCATTTTGTTTTCCACGTGAAGGGGAACTACCGGAGGAAGAAAAAAGAAGTGGGGGGAGGACAAGATAAAGTGTGAAGTGAGATAGCTTAACCTAGCGATCCCTACTGATGTAGGCCACTCGCTCCGCCTTTCCCGGCCTGGTGGGTTTTTTTTACAAGTGCAGTACGCGCTTGTTTTTTTGCTACAGCTGCTGCACTTTGGATGTCACGATCGGTGGATCACAGCTGCCGCACATTGGATTGCTCACTCTACTCTAAGCGCTCCCCTTCGATAGTTCTCGATAGTCCTCTTTTTTGCACTCGCTACTGTATTTGTGCGGTGGGCGCGGGTCATGACATGATTGACACGGAAACGAGATTACCCGCTGGAGGTATCTTCGAGATCATCGAGAACCGCAACCCATAATACCATCCTGTCTGCATCCACAGCCTTGTGCACGGTGCGTAGATGGGTGGGTGCGTGTGTGTGGGTGTGTATCAGCCTGTGATGGAGTGCCGCACCGTACGCCAACTGACCGACTAGTACTGTACGGGATACTCGAGTAGAGAGAGTACGAGTACAGTACCCTACCAGTACTTGCGGAGCACTATGGACCGGCCGATACGTCGTTTTTTCTTTCCTGGTTCGGGAACATGCCCGTTGTCGTATTGCGCGGTTGTGTGTGGTAGGCTGGGAATCGGAGAAGGGGTGCTTTGGATTGGGTTCTAGAATATTCTATGATATTATCCCAGGGATGGCGCGGATAATTGCGGACCGGGGGGTGCAGTGAGCATGCTTTAATTGTTTTTTTTTGTGTATTAAAGGGGGTATCGTAGGAATTCTAGGTATTCTACGTTGGCCCCCGATGAGAGCATTGGTTTGCCCTTGCTATGCAGGTAGGGAGGGAGGGACGGACGGGGATACCGGTATCGGCGGCTGGGGGCGGCGGTGGAATCGCCGATGGTGGTGGTGGTGGTGGTGGCGGCGGTGGATGTCATGGAGAGGGGATTTAAGCGGTTTTGGTAGACTTGGTGGTACCAGGTACCATACTCGAGTACTTGTGCGGGGGAGTACAAAACTGTGCAGTGGACCACGGTAGCCCATCCTATGGGCCAGCAGCAATCAAGACCCCGGATTGGACCTTGGTTTTCTTTTCTTGGCGGTGACACACGAGGGAGAGCGCGGTTCGTGTCTTGTTGGGATGGTTGTGATGCCGTGGTACGGTGCTGTGCAGTATGCGTAGGTAGGTGGGCTGATTGACATGATACCGGTGTGGGAGGTTGGTGTGGATATCGTGGTTGGGCCCGCCCGCGGGAACGGGAGGGAAGGGAAGGGGAGGGGGAGGGAGCTAGTGTGCGGGGTGATGGCTCGTCGGATACCGGTAATTAGGCGATAGGAAGGTACCGGTAGCAGAATTGATCGGAATTACATTGTTCTGTGATTTTTTTACTACTCGGGTGTGTCCACAGGGGCTAGAGGGCGCAGACACTTGTCCGGAAGTACTTGGGAGAGGGGAGGCAGATAAATGAAAGGGGGAAAACAGGTAGAGAGGATTTGGATGCAATTGGGATGTTTTTCTGTAGGATTAAATATTGATGACATTAAATTTTGGCAGTAGTTGCGTGTAAGAGTGGTCATGACTATCGAGCTAAGAATGGATTTTATAAGGTGTTCCTCTTGGTGGGGGAGCGGGCTGCATTCTGATGGTTGGTTTTGCACGGGTTGGTTCGCTTGCTGCTTGGTTCAATGTTTCTTGCATGGCTAGAGGATAGGGGAAAGGCAATTTATTTCAGGAAATAGGAGCTTTAGGTTCATGTTGGCAGGGGTTACTAGTAGGTTGTAGTGGGAATGCCATATAGGAAAAGTAAATATGTAGGTTACCTCAAGTCAAAGTACTAGATTTTTTTTTTTTTTTAAAATCCTATGAGTTTATTTTGTATTTAACTACAGGAAAACTCCGGCATGCACCCTAAGGTATGGCCTAGAAAAACCATTAATATAACAAAAGAAACTTCATCACCGCCTTA
>Ga0307517_10008655_pt1 | contig 14573 bp, 7 predicted proteins | sample 23_EM_MG_FD_194515 | JGI IMG/M metagenome (GOLD analysis project Ga0307517, IMG submission 194515) | Populus trichocarpa ectomycorrhiza microbial communities from riparian zone in the Pacific Northwest, United States - 23_EM | ecosystem: Host-associated > Plants > Roots > Unclassified | place... | reverse complement strand
ATTGTTTGTGGTTACTGCTTAGAGAGAATGTCAGGTGCCGGTCATACCGGATAGTTTCTTGTAACAAGATCTCGCAATTAAATATCTTCAATTTGTTTTTTAAAAAACAAATATATATATATATATTGTTAAATCAGAAGGAAAGGGGTTTCATATGCATTTGGAAACTCAAGGAAGGCGAAAGGTCGAAGGAGAAAATTCCAGACCAAAATTTGTTTAAATCATGCTTAATTTAATTTTAGAATTCGATTAAAAAAAAATTAAACAGCTTGTAGGTCATAAAAGATTTGTGATAGGAATAAATCATGGAAATTAGAATCATGTTGAATTAAATTAAAATAATTACTGAACATGATTAATTGATTACGTCATATTTAATCTAATTTCAAGCACAGTTGTTATAAAACTCCACCATGTTTAATCAACTTGTAGATCAATTGAATGTGTAAAATATCTGAAAAAACTCAAATTATTATGTATTCGTGATTTTAAATAGGGTATAAAATAGAAAATGATTTTCTTGTTTTGCATTAAAACAATTGTATAATTATTACAAAATAAGTTGGTCAACGTTTTATTTTAAAGCCAGATGGCATCGAATTTTTATCAGCAATTTTTAAAAAATCCAAACTAGAACCTACTATTTCCACGGTCGTAGTTTATTCGTTTAACCTGCTATTTCCACGTATTCTAATTAGCACTGTAACCTAATTAATTCGCGGAAAAAATTTCAAATTAATTTCTAATGCAAGATAGAAAGGTGTCTATGTATCGTTATTTTTATAATTAAAAAATATATAAACTAATAAATAAAAATCACAGTCAAATAACTAGGTAAACCGTTAATCATAAATTATTAAATATATATATATATATATTTAATTGTAGTTATTATTTTTATTTTATACATTTTTATTTATTTTATCTCAGAAATTAATTATATTTGCTAATAATAATCTATTTTTATTTTTATAAATAATTGTAAATTTATTTATATAAAATACAAAAGAATTAAATATAATTTATAATATTCTATTTGATAAAAATAAAAAAAATATTTACTATTTAAAAAAACAGTAAACTAAAAAAATAAGAGAGACGAAAAATAAATAAATAAGAAATAGGGCATTGATTAAAATTTAAACAAAGAATTAATAAAATAAAAAATAAAAAAATCAAGCCTGCGTGTCTCCAAAAGCATACGCCTGCTCACGTAGTTGCTGTTTTAAGTCTGCTCTAGGTTTTTTTCTAAATGGACAAGTCGTCTAACAAATGGCCTGTCGTCCTCTAAACCATTTTTTGTTCACTTTTGGTAACCAAAAAATTGTGCCCGTGATTTTTGTAACTCAAAAAACTCATTACAGTTTATTTTTACTTTAAAACACCTTAAAAACTCTAATATACTAATTTTTAATTCCAAAACAGCCTCTAATCTTTATAAAATTAAAAATTAAATAAAAAACAAAACTTGAAAAATCTCAATTTATTTTTTCTATCATAGTTAGAGCGCAACACCACCTGTATTAAACTCTTTTTAAAAATAAAAACTTATTTATACCATGATCAATATTTTTAGTGGCCAAAATATAAATATTCAAATACGTTTTCTCTTCTTAATATTTTTTGATAATTTTTTGAGTATATCTTTGTAGAAAAACCTGACACTCTTAGATCTTAGTCTTTTTTATATTTTTTATGCAAGAAAAAAAATTAATCCATAGCGTATGCCTTTGTTTTTTTTTCTTTTTCTTTTTAAGTCTTTTATTGTGAACTGCACCGTGCAGTCCACAATAAAAAAAAGTTGATGCCTTTAGTTTTTTTTATCTATAGTTTCTTAATGTTAAATTTTTTTCTGTTTAATTATTAGACTTTCATGACACGGATCCCGGGTTTGACGGGTTAACCTAGTTGATTGAGATTTTTTTTCTTTTTCTTCATTAGTTTTTTTCTTCCTGTAGATTTTTTTATCTTTGCTTTTTCTTTTTTAATTAATTTTTTTTTAATTTAGTTCATTAATATTAAATCTTTTTTTTATTTAGTTATCACACTTCCATGACACGAATCCCAGGTTTGACAGGTTAACCTGATTTGACGAGTTAACTCAGTTGATTCAGATTTTTTTTCTTTTTCCTCATTCGTAAAGGCTGATGTCTTTTGTTTTTTTTTTGTTTTTTTTTCCTTTTTAATTAATTTTTTTCGTTTAATTTAGTTTGTTAATGTTCATTTTTTTTATATTTATTTATAAAACTTTCATGACACGGATCCGGGTTTCACGGGTTAGCCCAGTTAATTCTGGGTAACCCGTCAATTTTTTTTTCTATTTAGTTATCAAACTTTCACGACACGAACTCAAGGTTTGACGGGTTAACCCAGTTAATTCAGATTTTTTTTTCTTTTTTTTTCATTAGTTTTTTTCTTTCTATTTGTTTTTATTTATTTATTTATTTAATTATCACGCTTTTATGACATGACCTTACATCCAGACCCACATCCAAGGCTATTGGGTCTGGTATTGCAGCCAGACTCACTTAAATATGGGTCATGCAAGTTTAATGTTATTATTAATATTATAAATATTACTCTTGAGTCGGGCGTTGCAGTCAAATCCAAGACTCTTGGGTATAGCTTTGCAGAAAGACCTAACACTTTTAGATCTTAACTTTTTTTTGATATTTTTTATGCAAAAAAAAAATTAACCCGTGGCGCGCGGGTCATGTAACTAATATAATTGGAATCTAAGTAATAAAAGCGGGATAACCCAATATAAAGCAAATGAAAAAAAAATCACAAGCCCTAATTTCCAACAAATTAAATGTAAATAATGAAACCAATAAAAAATCAACAAACAAAAAGGACCTAAAAAATTAAATCAAAACCAAGTAAAACGATCAAACCCCGCAACCCATATTATACTAATGGGATAACCCAAAAACTCAAAACAAGGAAAATGGTAAAGATTAATTTCAAAGAGAACCAAATTTTGAAGGACTGAGTCGAAAAAATATTAATTTTTTTATTATTTTAAAAAAGCGATCCCACAAAAAAGCTTGACTCAGTTAAAGTTAATTAGCCAAACTTGCAGTTTAGGTTATAAGATCGGAATAACCTAATAGAAAATAAAATAAAAAAAATAAAAAAGCTCGTTTAAAAAGAAAAATCAATATCAGAAGATAAAATTGAAAAAAAAAAATAAGTCCTGAAAAATAATGGAGATCCTCATTAACTCTAGTGACCCGGGTCATTAGACTAGAAGCACCCTATCTAGAAAAATTATGAATATCAATTCTCGACTAATTAAATGTTGAATGATAAAATTGAGAAAAAAAACATTAATTATAAAAAAGAATTAAAAAAATAATAATTAAAAAAATAAGGATCAAAACTGAAATAAAAAATAAATTAGAAGACAACCATGTGTGTGTGTATATACATGTTTTAAATTAAAATAAACGAGTTTATTTAATTAAAATAAATTCAACTGAGTAGTTTTAAAGCAAACTCGTTTATTTTAGTTTATAATTAATCACATACGACATACGTTCATTTGGTTAATGTTATAATGTTATAACTATATTAACAGTTTACTTATTAGTTTGAATTAATTATGACACGGTTTTTAATTTTTAATCCACGTGCAAATGGCTTGCATTTGATCTGAACGAAGACTATAAATTTAATCTTAACACTTGAAAATTAATCCTAAGATACAATGTGATTGTAAAATTACAAAAAAGAATCATAAAATGATGAAGAAACCAAATTAACCTTTCAAATAAATCTCTTAATAAAAGTATTTATTTTAACTTGAAATTATTTGTTCAAAGTCAAAATCAATTTCCTCATAAAACCAAAAAAAACTGACAAGTTTGGAAATCTTTGACTGGCATAATCGAAAAACTTGATATACTAAGATGATAAAAACTAAAGTCCATGAACTCAATTGATAAAAAGAAAATTTTGGTGCACTAAGGATGCAATTTCCACAACATTCCGGGTTTTTTTTTAAATAATTTTTTTCAATATTTGGTGCCGGAACTCTTGAAGGCATCTCGCGTCATCGACCATCTTCCTTGATAGGTTGATATCTTGTTCCAAAACTACAGGGTCTTGCGGAAGAACTGGTTAATGCTTCCTGATAGCTTAGGTTTGGAGTGAATTAGGGCTTCAATTCAGCGTTTGAGTAGCATTTGTCTCTTGGATTTGCCCTAAGTTTCCACGCAGAAGGTTTCCCGCAACCCTGTCAGTCATCCTGCAGGGCCTTCCTTTCGTTAATGAAAATTATTAAAGAGAGCCTTAGTTATTGGGTATCGCAAGTTGTGTTCATATAAACACCATTAGCAACCATCATGTATTGAAGCCTGATCTGGGTGATTACTTATAAGCAATCCTTTTAATTCATTGATGCATGAAATTGATAGCAGAAAACAAACATAACAAGGAAAAGGAGTAGTTCTGGAAAAAAAACAAGCCCAGTGGCCAGTGTAAGCCAGTGTCTTAAAGGCATGGGATGGAGAAACTAATCATTCTAGCCTGCAAAAATAGGATTGATATAAACCTTCAAACAAGCCCAGTACTGTAAGCCACCGCCAGGGAAAGTCGGAACATCATGAATCTGTGCCTAGTGTTCTGTCTCTTATAAGCTGATCAGTACATCAAACCGAAGGCCCTTAGAATTAAGTTCGCAGAGCATAACCGCTTGTATCTCCAAGAGCTATAAAAGCCAGTCACGTGACATCAACTCCGGGTATTACTATATAAACACTATATATGTACTAAATGTATTATTCACTGCAATACTTTTGTCTTTTCCAAAAACATTAATTGTATTTTGATTTTTTATGCGGCGCATTAATTATTAAAGGATTATCCCAGAATATAATTAAACTTTTTTGTCTTTTAAAACACTATAAAATGATCTAATAGCTGTCGATTCAAAAAAATTATAAAAATAGCAAAAAAAAAAGGATATAGATATCTTTAATTTAACCATGCACACTAAATTGACAAGCATGCCTCTAGAAAAAAAAAAATATATAGGTTCAAGGCCTTTTGATTTTTTTTCTTTTTTTTTTAATTACGGGGTAATTAAAGACATTTTTGTCTTTTAGAATTGATTTAATATTAATTATTTTGAAAAAAGTTATATCTAAAAAACATATTTATAAAGTTAGAAAAACAATTTAAATTAATTTACTAAAATCATATCAAACATAACCTAAATTAACCAATTAAGCTGTTTTAGATCATGCACAACTAGTCATGTAATGTAACAATTCATAACGAAAAAGAACTAGATAACAAATGTTACTTCACAGATTGAATTGGGGGCGTCAAAGGGAGGGTGGTTTGGCTAAAAAATTACTTATGTACATATAATTTGTTCTGCCAAAATTGAAACCTGAGACCAGAGTCAAATTAATTACATGATACATACATAAAAGAACAAGGACGATAGAATGCAAAGAACTATAACAATGACAAGCCTAGTGAGGAAAATGACTTGTTCCATTCCTCTGCATCCAGGTTTTATTCTCTTTGTGCATGTTTGTTACCCTCACGATGTCTTATTTATTCATTGGGCTTGCAGGGTGATCAGTAAACCCGGGAATTAGTCGTGATGTGCGTAAGCTGCCCGGACACCCCGGGTTATCAAGAAAAAAAAAACTATAACTATTCCAATTGCCATAACCAAGATTTAAATAAGCTGGAGAATTAGGATGAAGTTTGGAAGGAAAAAAAACAAAGAGCAATGACAAACAGTACTATAGTTATTGGCTTCACTCCAGTGTCCTTCAACTGGAAATGCATGAAATAAGAAGAAGAACAATGCAAAGAGAAAATGTTCAAAAGAAGGAAGCAGGTAATTGAACAAAACAAGAAACCATCGTGCGATTATAAAGATTACATGGCGGGGATTTAAATTTCTTAAAAAAGAAAAAGAAAATGAAAAAGCTAACGTATCTCAGCTCTTCACCAATTTTCTTCCAATCCAGGTTTTGATGCTTGAATATATCCCTTCAATCGGCATTAATTATATGAAGAAAACCAAGGAGTTAAGAGATTTTAGACGCACACAGCGTGGCACCATCAGAACTTTTGCAAGTTTTGGTGGTGCAACGCTGGCGAGCGTCTGAAACCTTCCTTCTCTGCCACTTGAAAATCTCGCGTCTCTCACTCACACCCTCCCTTCCGATTATACCTCACTCTCCTCCATCTCAATTGCATTATCTGGGAAGATTGGACCGTGGGGGGCGAGGATTGCTCTCTTTATTATCAATAATGATAAACGAATGGGACCAGATTAAGCCGTGCATTGGAGTTCATGGACGATAAAGGTCCCAGAAAATGATAACGCTTACAAAAGTGGTACACACGCGGGCAGCTACAACTGGTGACAAATGGCCTGCTTTTGCTCGTCAAGGTGTACTGATGCTGATTTATGTAGTAATAGTCCTGCGTCCTGTTTGGTACTGTTTGATTCTGTTTGGTGTTGTGTTTTAATTGTATTTTTGAAAATTTTTGAATTTTTTTAGCTTTAAGTTAATTTTTTTAAAATGTTTTTGTACTTGTTTTTTTTTTAAAAAAGACATTGCCTATATATATATATAAATATTTTTTTTTTGCCTCAACTCTATTGGCAATTGATGTTCAGAAAATCAAGATAATACTTAGTGGGCTATTGTGGATCAGTTTTGGTGGTAGTTCAGGGTGGTTTCGAGTGGTCCGTCGGTGATTGTTCGTGGCTTTTTTAATGGTTGTTGGTGGCTATTTTGGCTGTGAAAGGTAGTGTTTTTTTTTTTTTTTGGATTGTTATTAGTGTATCTATGGTTGTTATGGGTGCCGTTTTTTGCTATTATGGGTGCGTTTTGAGAGGCTGTTTTGTGGCTGTCAATGGTGGCTTTAGGGATGAGATGTGTCTATTATTATGTTTTTTAACGCTGTTGATAGTGTTAGAAATGTAAACATGATTAGGAATTTTGCATAAATGATTAAACCCCCGTCTTGTTTCTTTTTACAGGAGATGACATGTGTGACCAATAATGCAGTAACTTCCATTTATATAGTATAGTATTTTATTTGGTGTTTAGACGAGGAACATGATAACGATAAGCGTCTAATTAAGAAGAAGTTTTGTTTCTTAATCTAATTGAAAGGGCTGAAGTGCTAATTGCAGGCTCCAGGGCCCAGCATATAATATAAAGAGCAGACGACTTGCAAAAACTTATACGGCCCACTATTTGTAAGCTATTATAGACTCAGATGGATGCGAGGGAGATGGGGAGAGAGAGAGAGAGAGCACTCGAGGATATATATGGCGAAGGAGAAAGATTCAGGTGCCTGTGCCTTACCTCATAATTTCCTTTGCTAGTTTATTGTGTTTATCCGTGGATTAATCATCACTTGCTTCCTTAATTTAATAACCTAATTGATCGAATCCACCTGACAGAAACATCCATGTGAAGTTTCGTTTATTTGGGATGAATTTTTTTTTTTTCATTTTTCTGACTAAAATAGGGATTTGACATGAGCAACTTATTTAAGTTTTGGTGTTTCATATTGATCAAACAAGTGAAGAGGTTGATTTCTATGGCAATGGCAATGCCAATTGTATGTTTGTTAAGATATGGAGAATAGTTTTCTCTTATCCACACCATGTTACTTGGATTAAAAATCAGATAAACCATCATAAATTTATAAAAAAATTTTCTAGATCTAATTCATTTTAAATAATTAATCTAAAAGGTGTTTGGAAGTGTGATAAAAGTTATTTTTTAAAATGTTTTTCATTCAAAAATTTATTTTTAACATCAGCATATCAAAACAATTTAAAATCATAAAAATAATAATAATTTTTTTTTAAAAAAACTCAAATTTTGTTGAAACTCCCACTAATCTACTTAGCAACTGTTCAAAATGCGGAGAAGAGTTTATGTGGTTGTACTGTATTTTCTTTCTTGCAGTTTAAATCAAGTATTGCTTTGAGAAATGAGGCAAGAATGCTACTCAACTCAAATCTTATTTTCATTTGTTTCGGAATTCACCACAATTATGCATGGAGCATGCTCTGCACATTGTGACTGCCTATCATCTACTGGACCTCCTGAGTTCGAGGATCAATGTGAATCAGCAATGCAAGAAGTTCTGTTTCTCGCTTCATGGTTTGACTCGACGGAAATAGCTGAGACTAGGAAGCTAATATTACATCTGAAATGTAATTGCTTCGATAAATCTCATTGATCGAAGCTTTAACAGATCTGTTATTGGTGTTTCAGCATTAAGCCCTTAATTATGGGGGTTGTGTTTAGTTTTAGTAAATACTGACATGAATAAGAATTGACTAGCCTGCTGTAATGCAACAGTGCCCCTGCATTATACTTGCATCAAGCACTTCATTATTTGTTCACGAATCCATTTAACTCAACTCCAATCAATCAAATTACAGTCTCTAACTAGCTATTAGATCCTTGTTCTCCACGTTGTTCTGTGCAGCATCAAACTTTCTGTTGTGATCGGAATTTTCTTATTTTTCTTCAATCCAAGCTATTTTTGGCATTCCTCTCCTATTTTGTCACTCCAACTCTTTGAACTGATTGCTTTCTCGTATTGATGTATTTTTTTATGTCTGCATTGTACATGATCAGACCATCTTTTCAACTTATCCGTGTGCTCTGGTTGATTTGTATTTAAATTCTATTTTTTTCTCACAGGAAGCACTGCGGTGGTTGAAGGTGCCTGTTCAAGTTATTATGTTTTATGTGCTGCTTTGCTTACTGAGTAATCACCCTCGTGCACCTTTTGCCTTGTATATAGCGTAGCCCAATTCTGTGTTTTTTAATGTATTTTCATGCCCATATTTGGACTTCATTTTTTTTTAAGGCATGTACTGCAAAAGCTCCATAAACTTTGGTCATTGGTGCCGGTGGAGTTGGTGAAAGTGACTGCAGAAGTAGCGAAATTTCACTTGATAAACAAGTAAGAATGCAACTCAAATCCGAAAGGATCTTGTGATTTCTGGCTTCATTTTTGCTGGGTAGCTATAACGCCATGTCGATCCTTATACTGTAAGGAATTACGAATGTTTGTACCATTACAGTTTTATTCATTCAACTAAATGCAAGCAAAATCTTGTAAGAAATCCTGTCAACTCTCTCTGTGGAACTTCAATGACCCAAAGAGACTGTAAAACTGGTTGAAAATGATGTGAACATTAAACAATGCGACATGAGGTTGCATATTTACTTGTATGCTATTGCACTGCTCATATCATTTACCTTGAGCGCTGAGCCGGTGTGTAAACTTAGTCAATGTTCTTCTGATTGCAAGTCATGACAAGGTTGTGTGTGTGTGTGTGTGGTAACAATGCAAAACCTCTAATAGATGGTGAAAAGAGCTTTCTATATTGCCAATTGACACCTCAAACTTTACTTGTTTGTACGTATTACTGTATTGTTTTCATACCATTGTTTGGATTAGAAATTTGCAAATGGTAGTTGCTTTCTAAATACATGTTGCTAGTATTTCATCCCAAGTCCCTTTTAAATTTGAAAGCTTGATGGAATCTTAAATGATTTTTCTTGGAGAATATTTGGCCCTTGGATTAGCATTAGGGTGGATAATACCGATCCTGCTATGAGATGTTGTGGTCCGTATAATATGTAAGCACGAAAGCCAAGAAAATGAAAACTCCCTTGGAGTCCCCCTTGTGTAGGCCAGAGCGCTGATTTTGACATCAAACATATTGGAATAAAGTTTTGAATTCCACTTGTAATGTCATTTTAACTCTTGAGAAATCAAGGAGATTCTTCATCTCATTCTATTTAAGTTAATTTGCATTTACACTCAACTCACATTAGCTCTGTGAAAATTGATCATAAAATCAATCCAACACGTACTTTTATGTCGTTTACATACATGACAGCTGATTTATATGGCTAGAAATTTAAGATCTTGACATTTTAATGCTGTTACAGATGCTGGAACGTGTTACCGCTGCTACTCGTCGTGAAGTATCTGTACTTTGTGGCTGCCTATGTTGCCACTCCTCGTAAAGAATCTTTTACTTTATGGCTGATGCAATCCCATGCTCTTATCCGTGAATGATCTCAGCATTTTGAGCTTTTAATGCATGGACCATGGAGCAACCTATCTATCAGGCAACAGCCTGAAATATCATCGACCATTAGTCTCAGCTGTCTAGAAAATTCAGTATCTACTCAGAGCAGTTAAGAATGCTGATTTCTTTAACCGCTGGGTATGAGCTGTTCGTGACCCAGTTGCCGTGTTGTAGAGGTATATATAGCAACTTAACTAAATAGCATCAGCTTAAATTCCTTAGGTAATTTCAAACGGGGATGTTTAAACTTGTTAGCTCTGGATCCCTCTATATATTAACTGTGGAGGTTTGAAATGATACATGGCTCATCCTCGACAGGCACAGACAGCTGCTGGTTGGTGTGGCTGGGAGGGGCAACAGGCCCTTCATTTATGACAAGGGACCCCATCGCATGTTCATATTTCTCAGGGTAGATTCATATACGATCAGACCACATTGCTTGATGGTGGCTAAAATATAGCAGGTGTACGTCCTTGTTGCAGAGATACCAAGCAACCTCTCTAAACTTAAACCGGTCCAAGCAAACAGCATTAAGAAGTGGTTGGTTCTTGGAAGTGGTCAAAACACATAATTTGATAAAACCACATTCCTTGTCTGCAAGGTATTGTGTTTTTAAAATGTCAGAACTGCCCATCTGTGATAGAGACACCCTTGCCCTCGTTGTATTGTATTTTTCTAGGATGGGCAAGGTTTCTTTCTCTGTGTGATTGACCTAATCTGGTGATGACGCTACAAAAGTGGAGCCTTTTGGTGTGTGGTCTACCATGACGGGCTCCCCACGTGATTGACAATTTGAAGCCCAAGTCAGCACTCCACAACCCAATCCAGCCTCCCCTCCCTCTCTCTCGAAAATAAAATATACATAGAAAAAGTGACGTGAAGGACTCCAACAGCCTTAGATGATGCTGAACCATTGTCACAAGAAACTCTGGTCGGCTTATTTTTTAGATTTTTCTTGCTTAGCTCTCTAATTATTTAACTAAGCATTGTTTCTCCCTTCCTCTCCCTGTTATGGCACATAATGCCGTCCTTTGTCTGTCCGGTGTCCACCTGTCGCTCATTTGGAGTGTCTCTGGCCCACCCATTTAGGCATCTATGATATCAATTTGTGTGTGCTATGACAACCTACCTCTCATGATTTGTCTTGCTCCATATTTTACAATGGCATGAGTGTGTTATCGACAAGGATTGGATGGCTATTATCGTTTCAGAGGCTGTATTTGTTTTTTAAGTAATCGAGTCAACTGTAACCAGGTCTTTGGCCTGTGCATGCATGACGTGTACGAAACAGCCTTTTTGATTGAGGATCGTTACAGGTATAATACACATCACAGGGCTAGCAAGCAAATCAGAGTGGCTGCGTGGCTGGAAATAGCAGGAGAATCTCGTTGTTCAAAAACTGTTCTATATTGTCCAGCAAATTCATCTACAGGGAACCTTAATTTGATGGCTTGGGAGGAGGATTTGAGTTTATGAACCTGTGTTGAGAGGTGTATTGCTGCCCAGCTGGACTTTACCTGGGTCTGCTTTATTATCCATACTAACTTCTGTAAATGGAATCACAATTATGAATTCAATAAGCTCTTAGGGTTAGCTTTTGGTGACCTGGGACCACATCTGAACTTCAAATTTTTCCACTGCCCTAGAATCCATAGAGCTTTTAGTCTCTGTACTTTCACCTACTGGTCTTGTAAATTCAAAATTTAGTTAACCCTGTTTCCCAACACCAACAAACCTACTTTGTTTCTCGTGTTGTTGGTGAGGATATGACAAATTACAGCAAATGTCGTAGAAAAATTTCAAGAATGTCTGTTTCCTTGGACAATGTTGCATCCCAGTTTTCAAAAGATATTGATTGCAGTGTATGACAAGATTTTTTTTTTCTGGTGCTTAATAAATTGAAAAATTAGCATCCAAAATGCAAATAAATAATGAATTGACATACTAACAAGAAACTTTGACAAATAAATTCTTATATTTTATAATTAAAGGTAGCCTTAGTAATGCAAAATTAAGAAAACATATTTACATACAAAATGAATCTAAAATACTTTAATAACACAATATTCCAAGTAATTAAAATCCTAAAATATATAAACATAACTAATTTATCTATGTATATGTCGTCTATTAGATGATTCGGTCTCATCAATAGCACAGTTGGATCCAATTCCTACACCTGACTGAGGGGTCTTGTCCTTTGCCATGACATCATTAAGAGTTAATCTTTCTCTAAAGATCTCAAGTCCAGTGCAACAAATATTGAACCACTAGAACGTATAGGTGCAACTTGTTTTCTTTATCAATATTACGAAGCACCGATGCGGCCTCTAGATCCTTTCGTATTATGAAACCAACCTAATAATAATAAAACATTAATGTTAAATTAAAATATCAATACATAAAACTCAAAGTTTAACATATATTAATTATAAAAGAAATTAGATTACTTACGATATTTTGAATGCATTAGACATGTTGCTTATACTGCATGTATCCCGGTGGAGGAACCTCCTCGAGACCCAGAGTAATGACATGATATGTGATAATTATATACCAAATCAAATACTTCTCATATGTAATAACAAGATGCATCTTTGTAAATATCTCATTCATCCGTGCATCCCACATCGACACATAAGCTACGTGGTGGCTTAACCAGTTGTAATCATCATTTTTACCCAATGAGTTATGGCGCATAAAGCATTACTCATATTGATGTCAAATGGAATGTGTTGTCTATAATAAAACTGATGCATTACCCGATATGGGCAATGTAGCTCGACCATTTTGAAAAAATATTAGCGAAACCATTGATGTCTATATGTCCATTCCGATAGTGCAAATAGCTAGGGCAACCACAAATCTTTCATTCGAGTAAGGCGTCCACATTACCTTTAAAATATAAGTTTCCTAAATACTAAACAGATACAATTTAGTGAAGTCAAGTTTTTTATTTAACAAATGGTTAAAAAAAATACTTGGATAGCATGGTGCCCAATTAGCTCGCTCTGATAAAATCTTAATACATGTGTTGGATTATTTTCAAATATTCTACCAGCACATCACCTAGAATTACAAATATATCAGTTTAATTGTATTTTTAAAAGTTACAATTAAACAATTTAAATTTGCATCAATATTGCAAAATAACTTTGCAATACCTGCATCATAGTGGGAGATATAGTGTAACCCCAATAGTTTGGACAATCATAAGCAACAATCTGAGTATCTGGGTCGACCAACATGAAGATGCTCCCAAGACCATAACTATTATTAAAGAAAAACGAGTTGATTATTTATTGTTAACAACAACTATTTTAAATGTAAATAGTTATAATCTCATTTTTCAATTCATACCTGAAGAAGTAGCAAACATCCCCTAACTTGTCTGATCCTCTTTTTGCATGCAAGATATAGATGCTTGTATAAGCATGTCAAGACAACAGATCTCCAACTATATATAGGGATGGCGTGAAAATCATCCAGAAGCGTCAAATAAATTAATGGCACATATCTCCCTTAAGGTTCGTGAATAATATACTGCCAAACAGATGTAATATATATGTTCCGACATACCTACATAACACATTAAGATTATCATAATAATTCATGCAAACTTAGCAAATAATTAACACATTAAAATATCATTCAAATCATAATTTAATTTGTACATCAACTAGACCTTGTCGTCAGCATCATCTTGTGATGTCATAAATATCTTCTTAATCCATTTAAAACGTATGCTACCCTTTTCAATTCAGAAAGAGGGGGTGTCAATCCAAATGATCGCTCGCATAATGCAATCCATCTACGAACGCTAGTAGATATGATTGCCCATCCATCAATAAGCAGTCCAAGCAAAACCACTCATATAGTCTAGACAAACAATATACAAAAAACTTGTCTTGAACATATATGGCTGAATCCACTCATATAGTCTCATCCTCTTGTGTGTACGACAATAAATAGTGAACTCATACTATATAACAATTTAACTTATAATTACATACATACATCATATCTTTAATGATTTGAAAACAAAAACATCAGAGGATGTTTAGAAACTATGATAAGTTTGATTTTTGGTTGTTTCAAAGAAAAAATAAAAGTATTTGGTTTGTGTATTCTTTAATATGAGAGAGTTTAAATTTTAATTGATGTCTCGCTTTAAAAGCATGACATTTAGACATGTCGTGCTTCTTAATAGTGATATTTACTAAATGTCGTGTTTTTGAAACTTAATAAGGTTAAAGTGTGTTATTTCGTCAAGTTTTTTTTCAAACAGTGTTATTATATAAAAACTTTTAAGTTCAGTGTGCTATTTTTTTTAAAAAAACCCTGAAATTAACAGGTTCAGAATCCTTGGAGATTCGATCCATTTTGATATAGCTTCAAGGAATTTGGTTCTGCCAGGTAATTTTGCCTTTCCCACGAGGGAGAGAGGAACCTCGTGTGG
>Ga0307517_10008654_pt1 | contig 14574 bp, 11 predicted proteins | sample 23_EM_MG_FD_194515 | JGI IMG/M metagenome (GOLD analysis project Ga0307517, IMG submission 194515) | Populus trichocarpa ectomycorrhiza microbial communities from riparian zone in the Pacific Northwest, United States - 23_EM | ecosystem: Host-associated > Plants > Roots > Unclassified | place... | reverse complement strand
ACCATCTCCCTCGTCTAAGATAGGTTGCATTTGGAAGACTTTGCAGAATATGGTACTCACCTTCAACTTCAAGCATGGCAAGGGCACAACAAATAGTTTAATTTTTCTTCCTTGCCTTTAGCAAATTGTGGGGTCTGGATCTAGCGGTTTTTAGGAACTTGAGAAGAAATTGAAGCGGTTTTTAGGAACTTGAGAAGAAATTGAAGGTTCGGTTCAAAATGAGAGGAAATAAATGAAAAAGGTAATTTATTGTTTTATTTGATTTGAAATTTTAGGTTAACTCAGATGTAGATCGTGGTAGATATCCGTATATATTAGACTAACAAGCAATGATGTATATTTTATCGTATTAACATAAGTTAAACATAAAAAAAAATTCAATTAAAACCTAGAGTTCATACAGGTTTAAATTTATAAATATGCAAAATAATAACTCATGACAAATATGTTATCAACACAAATATAATACTAGCATGAATATTAAAATATATATCCAAACTTATAATTAATGCTAATTCAAAGTCTTAACATGAATGCTAATAATAAAAATATATATGCTTAAATCAAAATAAAATAAAGTATTTACTTGTTGAAACACTTTAAATGAATAAATTTTTTTGTTATTGTTAAAGAAGAATCCTTTGTCTTAAAAATTTATTACATCTTTCTTGTGCAACTAAAATATTTGGAATATATCTCCAAAGATTCAAACATTACTACCTTGATTTAGATGCGCTTTTAAATAATTTTTTGAACAAAAACTTATGTAATTTAAATATCTCTCAACAAGATGAACCTAAACTCTGGACTTGAGAGGAAAAATCAAAGCATAAAAAGAAGAAGAAAAACACCAAAAATGAGGTGATTTAAGTGTGTAAAATCTAAAAAATTAAAGTTAAAAACTCTTTATTCGTCTATTTTTTATTGTGAGATTTTAAAAATTAAAAGGTTAAAGAATCAATAAGAATTAATTTTTATTATTATCAATTATTGACTAGCCATTATGAATTAACAATTAAATTTAAAATAATAAAAGATTATTTGAGATTGATTACTCATTTACCTATAATTTATTTATTTAAAATAAAATTTCAACAGTAAGTACCTGATAAAACCTTTATAAATGAGTTAAACATTAAGTTAAAGGTAAAGGTTCAGATTTGAGTGTTGGAAACTCAATCAATTTGATACATTATCTAATACAAATACAAAGTTCTTCTTTCATGTACATAAATAATGATTTTTACGTATTTTATGATATATATTGTTATGATTCATCAACTCTTCTAAAATAATATTAAATATTCTCACAAAATTAAAAGTAGAATAGGAAGAAATAAGCATATAGCAAGATGATAGTTTCAACCGACCCATCAAATTCTTGCTAGAACTAATTCGGAATTCTTTACATCCATTCTAATTAGAAATAGAGGTAACATTTAAAGTGATTTTTTTAATTATTCTGGGTGTTTGGGTTAACTTGCATGTAACTCGATTAATTCCACGAGTCTTAAAGTTAACGACTATATAATTCTTTTATGACTTTGAGGTTTGTGAAATTTAAACTGGTAACTTCTAAAGAGCAAACTCATGATTTGACTAGTTGAGTTATATCCAATTAAATATAGCAGGAAGGTTCATCCCTTTATTGTTTGAGATTTTATTTTGTAAGGATAAATATTTATGATGTTTTTATGTATTTTTGTAAATAATAAATTCAGAATGTAGCTATATTAAAAGAATATTTGTTTATAAAGAGCGTCGTATTACATTCTTGTAGAAAAAACATGTTTTTTCATGAGATGCATAACGACGTATCTCTTAAACAAACACGCCCTTGAATCAGAGTGCGACTCAATTTCCAAGTGAAGTGGGTGGAGGGAGTTATCATCTCTCCGTTCAAGTAAAAACAAATTAAAAGGGAATTATGGGGTGAAGGATCTTGCGTAAAAGAAATAAGAATAGAGACGAGATAAAAAAGAAAAAAGAAAAAAGAAAAAAGAAAACACCTACTGCTTAAGAGAGAGAGAGAGAGAGAGAGAGAGAGAGAAGGATTCTCTTATGCTGGGTAGAGAAAGAGGAGGAGGAAGAGGGGTAGAGTCCAGTCAGAGAGCGAGAGAAGGCAAGGCAGGCCATCAAGTGATGGAACCTGTCTCGTGAAGTAGCAGGTGAGGTGAATCCACAAAATATAAGAAAAGAAAAGAAAAGAGAAGCTTTCTCCTCTCCTCCTCTCTCTCCCTGCAAAAACCAAACAGGCAGCCCCCCCTCAAACTCTCCCATTCCTTTTATATATCACGAGATCCCCCATCTCCTTCTTTTTTTTCTTTCCTTTTCCTCTCATGGCTTTCCTTGTTTCCCAACACTAATCTCCATTCGCTCACATTTCTAACATCATCACAAACCCAGTTACATAGACAGACAACTCTATTTAAGAAAAAAATAAAAAAAAGAACTACTCTTGTTTTTGGTTTTAGTTTAAAGAATTACTATATAAAAACATGCCACAATCAGCGAAACCCTCCATTGGAGGAGATTTGGACCTCAGCTCACTAACTGATCAACTCCGTGACTCACTCTCTTCACTCGAAGCCAACAAGCCTGATTTTCGTGAACTCGATCTGGGCTCTCCCGTTTCACCTCTCCGAACTCGAGGTGGACTCACCACTAAAACCACCGCCACAACCACAACCACAACGACGACGACCACCTCCTCCAGCTCCAGCTCCTCCGGATCCGCATCCGGTACCCAAAACCGACTTCACAAACCCAACAATAACAACCACTCAGGAGAGTTATCGAACTCGAGTGAAAGCAGCCCCACGACTAGCGCCAAGAAGGGTCAACCGGGTCATTCTAGATCCGACTCTTTAACTTACTCAGGTCAAACTGGCAGCCAGAGTGCTGTAAACTCTCCGGTAACTGTTAATGTGTTGCCTACCGGTAACATTTGTCCGTCGGGCAGGATCTTGAAGACAGGCATGGGAATGGTGAATCGGAGTGCGAAACCGGATGTTTTAGGATCCGGGACTGCGAATTATGGTCACGGCAGCATAATGCGGGGCGGGGGGAGCGCAAAATGTGCTAGCTCTGATGTTGTTAATTCAGCAAGCAGGAATGCTTGGAGTGCGCGCGGAGGGAGTGTGGATCCGGAGGAGGTGAAGAAGGCTGGAAATGAGATGTATAAAAAAGGGTGTTTTTGGGAGGCGTTGGGATTGTATGATAAGGCTATTGCTTTGGCACCAGGGAATGCTGCTTACAGGAGTAATAGGGCGGCTGCGTTGATGGGAATGGGAAGAGTTGTGGAGGCTGTGAAAGAGTGTGAGGAGGCTGTTCGGCTGGATCCTAATTATTGGAGAGCACATCAGAGGTTGGGGGCTTTGTTAATTAGGTGAGTTTGTTGATGGGGGCTTGATTTTATCTTTTCATGGGGTGTTTTCTGTGGTGGCGTTCTTGTTTTTTTGGAGGATTTTGTGAGTTTTAGTGGTGATTTGATCTGCATTGCTGCGATACTTATCTGTTTGTTATTAGATTTCTGAAATGAAGCTCAAAGTTTTGTTCTTTCTTGTTGATTTGGACAATTCGAATGACTTGAGAGAGTTTGATGAACCATGACAACGACGACAACCTTAAGTCTAGATTGATTGGGTTCTAAGTCGTGTTGATGGAGTTTTAATCTTTATGTATCATTTAGTTTATTATTGCTGAGTTTGTGAGGAATTTGTGAGCATTTGGTTGGTGGATGTGATGTTTGTCTTCTTATGACCTGTATCAGTAGTTATGTTTTAATTTGTATTGATTAGGATTTGGTAGGTCGGTGAAAGTGTGGAGAAATTCAATTTTCTTAGATGCTTGGTGATTGCATTACAGCTTCTAAATGTTTTGAGAACTAAATGAGTTGTGGTGGATTGTAGTAAGTTATTCTAATTTCTAATGTGTTAATCCACATGGTGAGAATAGTTGATCGATTACCAAAGCTGATTCATTTGTTTGCATTTGCCTTCTGTGTTTGTTATGGCTGTTGACACTATTTTTGTGTTGATTTTTGCTCCTTGGATTTAAGATGCTTTAATTTTGTCTTAACATGCTATCGATCCTGCTGCATTTTCTGGTTCTAGTATGGGTGGATGCACTTAATCATGCTATTTTCTAAGAGTGTTGAGTTAATGTGTTTTTTCTGTATTGATGACCTCGAAACATAGCTGTGGTTGATTTGGCTTCTAGCTTGCTGCTTATCTAAACAATTTCCACCATTCTATCAAGCCTTGATTTTCTTACATTCTTCTAATTAAGTAGTCTTGAAATGCTTAAACCATTCGAATCATCCTAGAGCCAATAATATTTCCTTTGGAATTATTTCCTTGCATATTCTGCAGCTCTGTCTTGAACCATTTGTAATAAATTCGATCCATCTATTGTGGACTTGTACTTTGGTTTTTTTTTGTTCATGTTTTTTTACCGTGTTCTATAATTTTAACAGAGCTCTAATTTTCTATTTATTTCCCCAACAGTTTGCTGCAAATAGTTTGATTTATGATGTTGGGACAGCAAGCATTGAACTTGATTTCATTGCAGGTTAGGACAGGTTGAGAGTGCTAAGAAGCACCTATGCTTCCCAGGGCAGCATCCCGATTCTGCCGAGTTGCATAAGTTGCAATTAGTAGAGAAACATCTTAACAAATGTTCAGATGCCCGGAAGGTTAATGATTGGAAAGGTGCATTAAGGGAAGCTGATGCTGCTATTGCTGCTGGAGCTGATTATTGCCCCCAGGTAAAATGGCTATCTGCACTCTTACTGTGTAAAATTGGCAAAATTGATATGGAGAGTGAATTAACAAATGTCTGAACTGGTTCAAATTGAATTTACAGCTCTTTATGTGTAGAACTGAAGCTCTTTTGAAGCTCCACCAACTTGAAGATGCTCAATATTGCTTATCAAAAGTTCCAAAACTAGAATCATATGCCATCTACTCACAGACTAGATTTTTTGGGATGCTTTCTGAAGCTTACCCTTTCTTGGTTCGAGCGCAGATTGAGATGGCTCTAGGAAGGTGAGTTCATAATTTCAAATCACTACAAGATATTAGGTAACATACAATTTTGGAGAGCTTGAGAATGGATGCCTTGCAGGTTTGAGAATGGAGTTGCAGCTGCTGAGAAAGCTGGACAGATTGATCCACGAAATGTTGAAGTAGCAGTGCTGCTTAACAATGTGCGATTAGTAGCCCGAGCTCGTATCCGCGGCAATGATCTCTTCAAATCAGAAAGGTTCACTGAAGCCTGCTCAGCATATGGGGAAGGCCTTAGGCTTGATCCTTCGAACTCTGTTCTTTATTGCAACAGAGCAGCATGTTGGTTTAAGCGTGGACTGTGGGAGAGATCCATTGATGACTGCAATCAAGCTTTAAGTATCCAACCTAACTACACAAAAGCGCTTCTTAGAAGAGCTGCCTCAAACAGCAAGGTAAAATCTCCTCGAAAGACTTGGCTTTTATGTATAATTTGCACCTCAATGTGCTAGCCTACTGGCTCATATATTTTGCACACTCCAGATTGATTTGCTTTTGTAAACTGCAGTTAGAAAGGTGGGCTGATGCTGTGAGAGATTATGAGGTTTTGAGGAGGGAACTTCCAGATGACAATGGAGTTGCTGAATCTCTATTTCATGCTCAAGTTGCATTGAAGAAATCTCGTGGAGAAGAAGTGTATAATATGAAGTTTGGTGGTGGAGTAGAGGAAGTTTTGGGGCTTGAACAGTTTAGAGCTGCGATATCATTACCAGGCAAGCCTTACCTTCTACATTCTGAAAATTCATTTTTTCTTTGCTTGCTTCTTTCTCTCCCATTTCTAGAGTTCCAATATTCTAATGGAAATTGAATTTGTGTAATACAGGTGTTTCAGTGGTTCATTTCAAATCCTCCTCTCATTTGCACTGCAAGCAAATATCTCCATTTGTGGATACATTATGTGTTCGGTATCCATCTCTAAACTTTCTCAAGGTAAATTTAGCTCAATAATCCCAGTTGTACTAAGCTTTTGGATAGTTCCTGACCTTAACTTGGTTTCAGAAATGAAATAAACAAGTGTTTTTCTTAATTTGCATACATCTGCTTGGTGTTTTTGTTAAAGGTGGATGTAGAGGAGAATCCAGCAACTGCAAATGCTGAGAATGTGAGGATTGTTCCAACATTCAAGATATACAAAAATGGTAACCGAGTGAAGGAGATTGTCTGCCCAAGTCGTGATATGTTGGAACATTCGGTGAGGCATTACAGCTTTTAGAACTCATGATTGTACTTGTACCATTACTCTCCCAGTTTTTTACATTTACTTGCGACGCAAATCCCCTGTTAGATGGGACCTCCTCACTGCCCTTCCAGTCTTTCTCCCACCATATAAGGACTACCAGATACCTATGACATAAACCTTCCAGTCTCTTTCTCCCACCATATAAGGACTACCATCTACCTATGACATAAATCAGAGCTACATAATAATCCTATTAGCGGCCAATGCCAGAAGGAACCCAGAGAGATAGCTTAGTTCACCTTTTGCTGTTTTAATTTATTCATTCATTCCTCATTGCTCTGCGGTTTCATGTTCTTCCTCCGGTCTCTTTCTCTTGTTATTCTTTCTCTTCATCTTCTTATCACTTTTTTGTTCTCATGTAGACCAGCCTGTTCTTGTACCCCCATTTCCATTCAGATGAAAAGGAGGAAAAAAAAGAGAGAATGAGAGAAATGTGTACAATTGATTAAGTTGTCTCCTTCTTCATAGAGAGAGAGGGAGGGGGGCTGGCAGGCTGGTAGAGGAGGATCTTGTACATTTTATGTGATATATACAGAAACATTGGGAGGGAGATTGGATGCCTGGTGGGTACTTATTGGGTTAGTGAAAGAAGGATGAATATGTTGTTTATTAATATTGTTACTTTTTCCAGCCATTTTATCAATCAATAAAAATTTCTCCCATTTTTTTCCCTCCACCCTCAACATTTCATTTTCTCATGTCATATACATTTGCATCTGACGCTCGTTCAGGGCATCTGAGTGATTTAAACAGTGCATGTGCTTATTAATTAAGGGGTGGTTTTCTTTTTCTCTCATGAAGGAGTGGATTTAGGTGGTTGAGTGTTGATAGGATTCACTGCTCCTCTTCCACCCTTTCCCTTCCTTCAGAGGCTTTTGGCCTCTTCAAGACGATGGGGCGTGGTGTTACGGGGTTATGTAAAGTGTCCTGTGAAGGACTTTGTTTGAACACTCTGTCGAAGAAACTTTAAGAACTTGAATAGCAGTAGTTTTTAACAATCCCTGCACTGATTCTTCCATTCCAAGCCACATTATGTTTGCATCTCTAGAGCTCTCAAAGTAAGTTCACTACTTTGTTTATCTTAGTTTAGTGGCACTATCTTTTGATGCTAGACAACATTATCACAAGACTTTCGATGTTGCCCTAAAATGGGGGCATATAATGGCAGAGAGTCCCCTCTTAACAAGGGTTCTTAGCCATCCACATGTTGCGCATTCAAGTTATTGCCATAACTATCCATGAACACATTCCTCACCACCTCTAACGCCCCTCCCCCCACCACCAAAAAAGTCCAAAAAGTGCAAATGGGGTCGGTGCTAACTTATGGCGACGGCACGCACCGTCCTTGTTCGATGCTTGGACCTTGGTCAGCTTGTGGCCACGTGTATGTGTCCTTTGTCTTTTAGTATTTTTTTCCCCTTATTAATTGCTTAAAAGAAGATGAAAATGAATGCCGTCGTTTTTGGAGTTGCGAGGGCAGTATGGGAAAGTGAAGTTGAATAGGTGGTCATCAGCTACGTGCGTGAGTTGCGTACTGATAGAGAAAGATGTGGTTTGTGATGTGAGAGTGTTTGGCATTTTCGAAATAATTGTTTATTTTTTGAAAATGTATTAAAGTATTATTTTTTATATTAGCATATTAAAATAATATAAAAACATTAATAAAAATAATTGAATTTTTAACTAATAATGTTTTGGCTGCGACGCACATAATTCATAATTGAGGTAGGGGGTGTCGAGGGTTATTTATTGGTGTGGGGTTAGTGGAACAAAGCTCTTGATTAGGAGAGGACAAATCAGGAAAGTAGTGGTGTAGGAGTCATTATCCACTTTCAATTAGGACTCTAAAATGGTCCTCATCTACACATGCTAATAATACGCTAGCAAGATCCAAAACGTACGTACAGGTTGTCAGATTCTTTGTTCGGATATTGCGATGTTGCTTTTTATTATTTTTTTTTCCTAGCGTTTTTTTTAAATATAATATAATAATACAGTGTAAAAGATATTTTAAAAAATGATATAGTTTAGAGAGTCCCTTATAAAATGTGAAAGATACGAGATTTAATTAGAAGAGAGAAAAAAATGAAAGAAAGAAAAGAAAAAAAGATCTTTGAGGCACATCGAAACTTTGATGATAACATCATCGGTACCGTTGGAAAGATTTCGATGAAATGAATCTAATGACACCAACGGTGACTGGAGTGGGTCACATCAGCAGCTCAAAGGCAAGTGAGCTCCGACACCTTTGGACGGTTCATATGGTTCACTTCGTTCATCGTTTGTGATCTTTTTTATTGTTGTTAAACTTGTCTCATCAATATCTTTCTAATGGTACCGATGATGTTGTCATCGGAATTTCGGTGCGCCTCCAAGGTTATTTTCTTTTTTTTACTTGTTTTTTTCTCTCCTCTCATCTCCTTGTAATTTATGAAGAGAGGAGAGAGAAAAAAGCAAAAAAAAAAAAAATAAAAGATCCCATATGCATACCGAACCTCTGATGACAACACCACAAGTACTATTGAAAAACTCTTGACGAGATAAGTCCAACGACACAAAAGAAAGTCACAAACGGTGAATGAAGTAGGCCACACGAGTCGTTCAAATATGTCGGCGCTCACTTGCCTTTGGACGCTCGTGTGACCTACTTCGGTCACTGTTTGTGACTTTCTTTGGTGTTATTGGATTCATCGTGTTGATATCTTTCCAATAATACCGATAATGTCGTTATTGGAGTTTCGGTGTCTTTGAAGTTTTTTCTTTCCTTTTTTCTCCCCCTCTCTCTCCTCTCTTTATTTAATCCTGTGTCTTTCAAATTTTACAATTTAAAAGAGTCGCAAATGATACATGCAACCCGCAAATCGCATATGTCGTATGTGACTTTCTAAAATGTGTTATTTACCTAAATATTTTATACACTGTGTTATTTTATCCAATTTCTCTAGCATGCTAGAGTCCAAAATTACTCGTTGCTTGATTATCATTTTTTCTTTCATAAAAATCCAATATCATGATCATGGTGTCATTCTGTTTTGTGTTTTTTTTATTGGAATAATTCAACATATATAATTTTAATTTAAATATAAAAATAAGTTAATTTTAAATTATATAATATAAATATAATATCAAGCATCTAATCATAATTTTAAAATTTAAAATGTTTCTAAATAGTAAAAAATCAAGACTAAAAAGAGAAATAATTCAAAACATCTAATCATCTAAGCTTTAATTTAAGTAATTCAAAACAAATAAAATATCAAAATATTAAAAAAATAAAAGGTTTTAATACAAAAGAAGCATGAATCAAACATTATTTTTTTTATCATTAACATAGAAATAAAGATCTTATGGTGGTATATAGAAAAAGTTATCAATTAAACATTCTAATAATTGATGATCATTTTCACCAAGCTAATTATCTCTATCAAAATGAATCTCTTCACCCTTTAAAATCAAAGTAGATACCTTCAATATTCTTCTAACTTAAATTCTCTCCATTAAGAGGCCGTGTTTTTTATAAATTCACTCATTCAAGAAATCAATGTTATTAAGGTTAGTAAGATCTAAAACATAACTTAAATTTCTACAAAGTACAAACATGTAAGAAAATAGCATAAATGTAAATCATATATAGTAGTGATTAATTTAATTTTTTAAAAATAATGCTATTGTTAATAAAAATAATAATAATTATTTTAGATTTTAGCTTTAGGCCAACCCTCTTTACTTTACTTTTTAAATAATAAAATTTCGTTTTAGTTTTGTCAAATTTTTATCTAGAATGAAATAAATAAAGTAAGCCTTGAATATCTCAACCGGAAATTAGAATAGAAATCTAGGGATAATCATTTTTGGTTTGATTCGGTTTTTATATAAAAAAATAATCAAACCAATTTTTTTTAAAAAACCGAAACTGGTTCAAACCAACCGGTTCGGTTTGGTTTTTTTGGACAAAAACCGGTTTGACTCGATTTTTTCGATTTGACTTGTTTTTTTTCCGGTTTTTTTTTCGGTTTGAGTTCAGTTCGGTTCGGTTTTAGGCTTATAAAACCGAAACCGAACCGAACTGATCTGTTTTTTCAAAATTTTAATCGGTTTTTTCGGTTATTTTTTTTTTCCGGTTTTCTCGGTTTAATCAGCTTTTCGGTTTTTTTGCTCACCTCTATAAAAATATGGAACAACCTAAAATCTTGAACTAGATGAGATTTATTTGACCTTATTTTATTTTTTAAATGCTACAAGTTATACCAACCATTTCAACAGGAAAAAAAAAACAGAATTGATAACCTTATATAAAGAACATTTTGAATCTCTTTTTCCATAAGCGGGAGTGTCATTTATTCTCTGTTTTTCTGAGAAACGTCAGTGTGTTTAAAAACGAGAGAGAGAGAGAGAGAGAGAGAGAGAGAGAGAGGAGACGAGGAGAAAGGTGGCGGCAGAATGTAAAGTAAATGGAGTGGCATCCCATTTATCAATTTAACCATAAGCACCGACATTATTCGACAGTGAAGTGGGGCGGACGCGGTAAAATAGAAACGCAAAAAGCAAAGCGCGTGGGCTAACTCAGGCTTATCTAAATAAAAAGTTGAAAAATAAAAGCAGAAAAGGAGAGGAGAGAATGGAAAGCGAAAAGGAGATGTGGAAAGGGTAGACTGCTAGATCAGATAGCAATCAGCAATAGGAAGAGCATCCTAGTGGTTTCTGAATCGTGCCGTGCCGTGCCGCTATTACAGCGCTACTGTACTGGAGTACTAGTCGTGAGGACGGGTGGATTCAGTTGAGGAGGTGGTGCATACACCGCAGTTGAGGAGGTGCTACCTCCTCTTTTACCTGTCTGAAAGGAACATGAAAAGTAGGTTTTGTAAAATTCAGGCGGACATTTCCTCAGGATAACATGTAACCGAGGAAAACACCTATATGATAGACCTCCATGCAGAAGCACTGCAGTAGCGCTTGCTTGCTTAAGGATCAGGCCTTCCCTTCCTGGTAAATGGGAGCATGTATTTTAACAAAACAAATTGAATCGAGTCATTAGAAAAATAAATGTAATAATTTCCTTCAAAGAAGTAACAGGCCTGCAAATGCCTAAAATTGCTTAGGCTTTGAACGGACACTGTTCACATCGAGGCCCTCTCATTCCATGTTCAATTTGAAAGAGGGGGGAAGGAAACTCCGTTACTCAAAAGGGCAGGAGTTATCATATTCCTATATATATATATATATTCAAAGGCGCAAGAGAGGAATTCAAGAAGAAGAAGGAAAAGAATGGGGATAAAACGACTTGAATTAAAGAAGATAGAGAATGATAGATACGTGCTTTGCTACTTTCTCTAAAAGAAGAAGAACTAGTCTTTTCCAAGAAAGCCCAAGAATTGTCTTCTTTTTGACCGATGCCAAACCTCTCCTTCTGTTCTCTCCCCACAGGACATTCCTTGCATCTATGGCTCTCGCTTGACTTGGTTGCTTAAATATTCCCAAACGATAATTCCATGAGTGAAGATATTTATAGAATCAACCTCGATGTAATCCAGGAATGCTATAATGGAGAATAAGTTGTCTTCACCTAGCAAGGCCAGACTATCAGATGTGATGGTTAAAGGAAGATGAGGGAAAACAATGAGAACCAACAGATGGTCCTTCAAGAATTCATCATTTCATCATAATTTGTTGCATAACTTGACAAATTCTGTTACAGTCCCATATAAAGTCATTCCTTCTCCCAAAACAACCTTCTAGGCTTAAAGAAATAACAATACACAGATATTTTATTACAAATAAAAGGATTGAAAGAAACACTTATAAAACAGTGCGTAGAACAACAAGTGAAACGATACGTGTAACATAACATAATTCATCTTCTGCATTCTTCTTAGTTTAGACATCTGACAATGTACCTTCCTTCAAAGCAACCATGTCCTCAAGGTTGAAGTTTGGAAATCTGAGCTTGAAATCATTTGCAAAATCCCAAGTAACATCGAAAGGAGAACGAGCTTTCTAGTGAATTAAGAACTGGGTTACAGCTTGATTTCCTCGTTTCCCCATTCGCTTTTCAAAAACAACTTGTGGCTGGAGGTTCTGCTATAGAAGAACACTGGGTAGGTCGGTCTGAACAACCTTGTTACCAACATGCTTCTTCCTGCTGATGGAGGTAAGTTCAATCTGTAAACCACCATGCCATTCTTTTTCAATATCAAATAAGGCCCATAATACTTTGGTGCTAGTTTCTGTGATCTTCTAGTTGCTACTGATTTCTTTCTGTCTATAAGGTTGCAATTTTAAATAAATTTGATCCTCTATGTTGAATGTTTTTTCACTTCATATTTGATTTGCTTGTTCGACCATTCTATTTTGAACCATCAGTAGATTAGCCCTGATTCAATTGAGTATCTTCTCCCCTTTTTTTTTCAAGTCATCTACAACTTTTAATGGTGAGTCCTTAAGAAAGTGTGGAATATGAATAGGAGGAGATATTCCATATAATACTTCATAGAGAGTAGATTGGGTTGAAGAATGAAAATTAATATTGTACCACCATTCAACTATAGATAATCAATTAAACCACTAAGCATGATTATCACTAGACATGCACCTACGGTAGTTCTCAAGGCATTTATTAACTACATCACTCTGCTATCAGATTGAGGAGGTAAGCTGTAAAGTAGTGTAGATATATAAACCTCTTGCTGAATGAAGAGATTTTTCCAAAGTTGACTCAAGAACACTAGGTCTCTATCACTCACAATAGTAGCTAGAAAGCCATGTTGTTTGAACACATTATCCATGAAGACCTTAGCCACAGAAGATGCTGTATAGGGATGAATTAAGGCCATAAAATAAGCACACTTGCTAAACCTATCATCCACCACAAATATAACCTTTTTACCTCATGACTTACGCAAACCTTCTATGAAATCCATGTGGATGTCAGTGAAAGATGCTTGTGGATTGGAAGGGGTTGTAGTAAGCTTGGGGTCATCATATTTTCAGTCTTGTTTCGTTGACAACTAGGACATTCTCTAACTAACTGCTTTGTGTTCTTCTGTTGTTTTTTCTAGTAAAATAAGCTTCAAACCCTCTTAGAAGTCACTATAGAACCTAAATAACCACCTATAGCTGAGTCATGATACATGGATATAAGTTTATTTTGTAGGTCAGATCATGTCCCACCATAATTTTCCTCTTCTTGTTGAGGAGGATGCTCACCCATCTATAATGAGGATGAGTGGTAGGGTCGATCAATAGATCTTGAATGATAGCCTTTACAATTAAGTCTTTCTCTTAAGTCTTCTTAATTGCCTCTATAATATCAGTAGAAATGGTGGATATTATCAAGACACTTAATTCAATACTATAAACTCTAGATAAAACATTAGCAATAAAGATCCCTTTTTCTTTCTGCTCGATTTTGCAAGCATCTAATTTGATCATAAAATTAAATAAAAATAATATAAAAAATCAACAAAGTTATTAAAACCATTGAAGTCCATGACCTAGGTCGCAGGGTGATCAAGGTCGATCTAATTTGACATCGTCTCAATATTAAAAAAAATATCATCTTAATTTTTATTTAAAAGTTATGTCATGTTTTTACCGGTCATCCAAGTTTTTTTTAAACCCATTAAATTGAATGATTCATTTTGAATCAACTCCTACACAATTTAATTCGAAACTCGGGTTGATAGATTTTAAGATCAAACCGCAATGAAGCAAGAGCGAATGTACTATTTTATTCCCACATGATGTTCAATATGCTCTAAAAAGACATCACATTTTATTTTATATGTTGGTTTTACTTAAGCTTAGGTTCAATAAATATTTTCATGAAAATAGAGTTAACTTATATTTGAAAACAAGTTTATTTGGTGATGGACATTTCTTAAATGGTTTTATTGTATTGAATGTTGATTATAATATTAGTAATGTAAGTTTTTCCTTATTTACATATTCTAGCCATTACTAGATTGATGGCCCGCGCTATGCTGCGGGCCGGGCCAATTTCTTTGTAGCTGAAAAAAACAAAGCCAAAACGCTATCATTGTATTTTAAAGAGCAAAAAAAAAATAAAAATCAACAACTCGACATAATAGAAAGAGAACTAAAAAAAATTAAGATCTTCAAACTCCATGAATCAAACTGTAGAATGATGAAATCGGGAAAAAAATCCATGAAAAACAAATATTAAAAAACAAAGCACCAGTAAAACTATGTGACGTCGTCAAAACCCACGAGTAGTATCATGCCAAACCTTAAATATAAAAAGATATTGAA
>Ga0307517_10008653_pt1 | contig 14574 bp, 6 predicted proteins | sample 23_EM_MG_FD_194515 | JGI IMG/M metagenome (GOLD analysis project Ga0307517, IMG submission 194515) | Populus trichocarpa ectomycorrhiza microbial communities from riparian zone in the Pacific Northwest, United States - 23_EM | ecosystem: Host-associated > Plants > Roots > Unclassified | place... | reverse complement strand
AATATGGTTGTGAGTTCACTTTCTTCGTGTGTTTTTGTCTTCTTTCTTCTTCTTGTTGTTTATATATATATATATATATATATATATATAATTTTCCTACTCTCTTTTTTCTTCTTTTTTGAAGTGCCTTGGTAGAGCAAGAATTAAGTTGTTGGAGATACAGCGAAGTGACTATTTTTTGAGAGAGAGAGGGAGAGGGAAAAAAAGAAATGAGTGTTAGGCCTCTTTGTTTCTGCGTTGTAAAATTGTTTTTAAAAAAATTTAAATTTTTTTTTCTTTACTTTAAATTAATATTTTTTTTGGTGTTTTTCGATCATTTTGATGCGCTGATGTTAAAAATAATTTTTAAAAAATAAAAAAAAATATTATTTTAATATATTTTCAAATAAAAAATACTTCGAAAAATAACCACAACTATACTTTCAAATATATTGTGTGTGAACATGTAAGGAGAGCCTTGGATCGAGGATAAGTTTGTAAAAGAGAACAAAAGGGAGAGTTTCTAAGATATCAAAGCTGAAACGAAAAGTGAAAATAAAGCAAGCGTGCAACCTTCTAGTAAAAAGAAGAAGCTATTAGGAAGAGCAAGAACATTCTGTGATTGTGCGAATGCTCGTGCATACATATTTATTTGTTGGCAGTGCAATTCCATTATATTTTTTTTAGCTCTTACCCAGCACATGAAGCGGCTTCCAATTCCAAAGGTAGGTGTACTTGATAAGATCAATTTGTCAAAGTCACTAATGGTCCCATCATATCCATGGAAATCGTTTCTATAACTTCTTTCTTTTCGTATTTGATCCCTTACAAATTTTATTTTTTCTTGTATTTTTTTATATTTTGAATTTTTGAAAAAAATAACTTCAACGTCGACTGAAAAAGCATGTTGACAACTGAACGCGTAGGAAAAAGACGCTGCAAGTGATGCAAAGACGTCAAAAACATAGTTTTTGGATTTTTGTTGTTTTTATGCTATTTTTGGTTTTTTTTTTCAAAAATTTATCAAAAATTAGGTAGCAACAGATTCCCTTTCGTTACAATGCTTACGAAGCAAAACATCATCAATGTTTTGCATAGTAAGATTGTAAAGAAAAAGTTTCTACTCGGCTTACTGAGTGATCCACTCATCCAAAAACTTTGTTGTTTTTAAAAGAAAATGATCTCATTATCATGGGTGATCTGCTCCTTTTTAAAGTTAAAAAAACTAGTCTATTTTCAGAGGTGACCTGCCCACATACACTCACTTTGGTCTATTTTCACGGGCCACCTACCCACACACACTCACGCTGATCTATTTTCACGGGGGACCTACCCATACATTCATGCTGGTCTATTTTTATGAGCGACCTTCCCACACATTCACGCCGGTCTATTTTCTTGGGCGACCTGCCCACACATATTCACCCTGGTCTATTTTTTATGGTGATGTGTGAAATGAAAATGATCTAGCTTTTATTCAAATTCCTACTGACAACATCACTAATGAAATCGTTAAAACCTCAGGATTAGATTAAGCTTTTTGTGGTTATGTCTTGGGTTGAAGTGTGTGGGATTTGATGTAGGTTTTGTCTCTAAACTCGATTGTTCTTACAACACAAGTCCCTTGTTAGAATAAGGGAATCTCTGATGCTTAAACCAATAAAGGTATAAGGAGAAAAATGTATAAAAGAGTAAAGAAAGTGAGAGAATGTATCTACAAGTGTTATTATTGGAACTTGAGTGTTTGTGTTTATATGAAGCTTTGACTTTAATGGCTTGAATTATCTTGGAGTAACTTTTCTGTTTACCTAGTGATCAAAGTATTTATAGACCTTAGTCACGTCAGCTTACTTCATGAAATGTAGAGAGTGATGTTGTTGGTACCTCGATGTACGAAGTTGCAGGTACCTTATAGGGTATAGAAAATGAAGAGTGGTGTTGTAGGTATCCTGGTGTGTGGCATGGAGTTGCACCATTGGTGTAATGGTTGGTGCTTGCCATTGGTTGTTTGTGATGCTTTTGTGCATTGGTGGAGAAACTTGACAATGCCATATACGGGTAGAAAATAACCATTAGAGAGAAAGAAGATGTTTGCTCTACAAAGAAAATTTTGCATACACCTAGTAGAGCACGGCACTAACATCTCTAGAATAAAATTATTTTGAGGTATGTGCTTAGTGAGTGAGAGAGAGGAAGAAAGAATGTATGGATGAGAGACAAGGTGTGCATGTATGTGTTGCATGCACCTAGTAGAGGGTGACACCCCTTATGATAAAGGACTACTTAATGAACTAAGGGCATTGCACTTCTTAATAAGGGGTAATGTATAATACCCATATTAACTAAGGGCAATGTTGCTCAAATACAAACTATGATAAAGGACTACTTGATGAACTCTAGAAGTAGTTACGAGTAATGTTACATTTGGGAGGCATCTTCGTGGCTAAAAGTCTGGTTTACCTTTTAAAGGATGACTATGATATATGAAAAATGTTATCACATTAGTGCATTTTGATGCACACAAACAGATTAGCTGGGGGTAATTTGCAACAATCACGGATAATAGATAATTTAGTAAACTCCTTTAGAGAAATGAGAATCATGGAGTGCCACTTCTCCATCAAAATAAAAATGAGTAGGCAATAGTGCAAAATTACCACAAATTAAGGGGCATCATCTGACCAGTGGGCGACATCATGGCTAAGAAAGTTTTTCACTTCTCAAAGAATGGTTAATTGAGCAGAGCTTTATTTATTTTCTAAAGATCAAGGCTATGTGACATGAAGGTGATTAATCAAACACATTAACCACATGGGTAAAATCCTTGTGGGCTGAAGAGTCAAAAGACCAAGAAAACTCATCTCATAAATTACAAACCTCATTTATCAAGCAATAAAGAGATGACAAGAAAGTAGGGGCCTATATTTCAAACAAGGTAAAATGTATGCATAAACATCATAAAGATAATTTCAAGAGTTTTTCTCAAAAGCAGCCAAAAAGGTTCAACAAATGTGAACCATTAGAAATCTAGTCTAGAGATAACAGAAAGTGCATGGACAAAGGAGATCAGAAGATTGATCAACTTAAGAGAAGGGAGGTAAAAACATCTGATGGACAATCCAAGATACCATCATTCATGAAAAATCATAAATATTTCTTTTTGAGGGGGGTTGGTAGGGTAGTTAAGAGTTCATCGTAGCATTGCCCCTTGACTGCTCAATTTCTTCAATGATGACTCATAAGAAGTGTCAATGTTTTTCAAGAACTTTACAAATTTGGTCAAATGACCTTTTTGTTTGAAAATATTTTTCTTGTTTTGGAATCAAATCGCAAATGTCAAGGATTATATGCATTCTAGTCTTATTGTTTCAAAGAAATCATAGAGATGTAATTTTGAAAGTATTTTTTTGGTTGTAAACCCAATACATGTCATTCAATGCAAATATATAGCTTTCGTGCATTTTTGGTTGACAATTGCAGGGTAAGTGTTAACTCAAAGTTGAGTTATCCATGGCTAAAATAAATATCCTGAAATTTTGACTCTTGTATTTTGAAAGCAAAAATTTATCTGATGTGATCTTAAAATAATTTTGTTTTGAATTTCTTACAATTCCCAAGAGGTTTAATCTTTAGGAAAATGATAATTTGATCATTTATCCAGGTAAGATTGAAATTAGTGAAAGTACATGATGATGTGACATTCTTTTTTTTTTTTGGTTCCAAACCATGAGGCTAAAGTAAAACTTGAGGTTTTATTGAGAAAAAATTGTTTCATTTTTTGCACTTATTTTATCAGCATGAATAATAATAAGTAGTTTTATTCGCAATGTCATGATTCTTATGAAAAAGTTCTTTCGCATTTTAAGAACGCCATTTATAGGTCATATTGCTTTGCTTGCTTGCTCAATTAAAAAAGATTTTTTTAAAGGCATGTAGTGTAGGCTAAGACCCTTGGTTATGAAATAAAAGGATTTGTAGGCTTAAAGAATGTTTCAAGGTCTTAAAGACCCCATAGTTATGAAATAAAAGGATTTGTAAGCTCAAAGAATGTTTTAAGGTCTTAAAGACTTATGATCCTTGTCATTATGTCTTTTAATTTTTTTTCATCGTATTTCTTTTATTTTCCCTTTTGTTTGCTTTGGTGGGGCATTTTTTTTTTTACCTTAACTTGGTCATTTTTGTTTTTCATTTGGTTATGCCCCTTAGTATTTGGATTTTTCGAGCTCTTTGGCTTTTCATGACCTCTCTTTAGTTTTGATTTTTAAATTTCTATTTGCCCCTCTAGTGTGAAGTGTGATCTTAGTCAGGTTTTAATAAAAGAAAAACTTATTCATGCTAAAATAGGAACCATTAGGGGTATATTTTTAGAATGTGAAGGGATAACAAAAATGACATTTCATCATTTCAAGCGCAAGCGGTTATAACCGATAAGTCTTATCCTTGTCTAGTGTAATGATTTAGGACTTTTGCATAAAATGCTAAGTTATTACTTTCACAAAAACATCTCTTAATTTTATAATAACAAGAAGACATAAAGAGAGAAAAAAACTTTATTGAAAAATGCAATCTCATCTCAAAACTGATAAAGTTTTAAATGAATAACGAAGCCATATTTGCAAAGTTTAGGCATCCATCTTTTGACAGTCATTTTTTTTTTCTTTGTTTACTTCGTCAAAAGTTAAATTGCATATTTTCACCCATTCTGTTATAAAATCAATTAATTAATCCATGCATCACTAAGATCTCTTCATACTTGGGTTACCTTGTTCAACAGTCCCCAAACCTCATATGATTATGCTATATTCACCATTTTTCTCTTCAAAAGATAGCCACCCATTTTTAATCATGTTGTTAACTTGCTTCTTGAACCCTTGACAATGATCAATGCAATAACCTATGGTTCCTGTATGATACTCACATTTAGCCTTTTTATTATGCCATTTAGGGAAAGGTAGTTAGATAAGTTCAAGGGGCTAAGGAGCTATCATACATGCATTCACAAGGTGTTGGTAAATGTTAAGGAGAGGAACTAGAAAACAAGATTGTTCACAATGTTTCCTTTTATGACTTGAACCTTATGTGTTTTAAGAAGTGCAGTGCTCAGTCTAAAATAAGCTAATGGTGATGATTGGTTTTTGGGGTAGACAATAATATTTTATGGGATTGAAAAAGGTTTCGTAGAAAAATTTAGATGATGTAACCAAGGTTGTGAGCCATGTTTATGAATGATATTAACGTGTAAGTTCATATCAGTTTCCTTCTCTTCAGTAAATGTTGATGGTATCTTTACATCTTGGATCTTCCTCTTTTTTATAAGTCTCTCAATTCTTTTAGCTTCAACCATCATATTTGAAAATTGTTTTAAGGTATTGCGAACCATATATTTGAAATAAGGAGTCTTCAAAGTATTCATGAAAACACTGAGATCCAGTAAACTTGTCAAATTAGGGCACATTGAAGTTCTTAGAAATGACAACATCAGGCACTAGACATATCTTAATAGCATCACGAGGATCATGCATAGCTGCCTTCTCAATGGCTTCTAATCGTTCTTAAATTGAACGATACCTACTCACACTTGTTATTTGGTTTATTTCACCCTTCGAGGAATTGATTTGATTCTGCCCAATATAAGTTCTCTCCAAATAACAAATGTCTTTCCTTGAATTGATTCTTATAGATCTTGGCAAGGGTTGGTGTTTAAAAGTGGGCCTATATTTCTTCTGCATATGAAAGACATGCAATGTTGCAAAACCGATAACTATGATATGGTTACCAAAAGGAAAGGTAAATTGACTACATGATCGCCCTTAAGGGATGACAATAGTCATAATCTAATTTTATTATTGCACCGATTATCATACTCATCTCAATCAATTTGTAATAACTCAGATTCTTATATAATTTAGGTGATGACCATTTGCCACCTAAAAGTTCTAGAATCCAGAATGCTACTTGTCAGGCTTTCTGGATAGCACATACAACCTAAGGATATGTTCTATTCTTTGGAGTCGCCACATAGTATTTTGGTCACTAGGAATCCTAACTAGTCTTCAGATTCTGGATAAAGGGACTGGTTATGTGTAGGGAGGACAATATCACCTCTAGTACACCCTATCTAAGGTAAGATATATTGTTTATTTGTTTAATTATTAAGGCATTGTTATATTTTTCTAATCATTGATCTGTCTAATGGTTAAAAGTCGGTTCACCCTAGTCGAGTGGACCATGACTTTATAGGTCAACCTAGTCATTCTAGAGTCCAAACATATTTTTGTATCTGTTTCTTTAAATATTAGGAATACATATTATATATAAGTTCATAATCCTTTGTATTAAAATAAACTAATTGATTTTACAATGTTTTTGAAATGTAAGCCAAGTTTTCATGGATTTAATAAACTTGTTATTAAATCAAAAAATTAATGCAAAGATATATAAAGAACTATTTTTCTTGAGTTTTGGTATTTAGAAAATGTTAAATCATGTCATGTATTTATTATTATTATTATTATTATTATTATTATTATGAAAATATGATTTTTATTTGAGAGACTTGGTCATATGAAAATTAAAAATATTTAAATGTATTTTGAAAGAAACAATTTTGTTGTTTTTATATTAATTTTTTAAAAACAAAACTGGTTTACTAAGATAATGTTTGGCAAAACACAATATTATGCTTTAATCAAACTATTTTAATTAGGATATCAACTTAAAACAAACTATTATCCATCATTCATCAACTCAATATCAAACAAACACCAAACAATCAAACATCAAGTCTTGTTAATTTCATGAATTATATTCAAATCTTATATTAAATAAAATAAATCAATATAAATTCAAGCATAATCCATGAATCAACATTTAATATTCAATTAGCAATCATAACCCTAAAAATAAATTCACAATCCAACACAAATTATCAAATCATTTCAAATAAAGAAACACACATCGATCCAAAATAATATCCAAACAGTTTAAAAATTATACAGAATAATGAGCATTTTGTCCCGTATTTCACAACATTTTAGCAATTTGTCAACAAAAATGATTTGAGTAACATGGATTAACCTTCTAAAGACTGGGAATCAATTGGAGGGGTTGTTGTAACCAAGGAACCAGTACTAGTTGGGAAATGGAGGATCAGAGGCAACATATGGGTTCACGTGCCACTATAGGTGAAAAAAAAACAAATTGATCTGGAGTGGATCCTCCTCTTCTTCCTTCTTGTGCTAGTGGTGAGCCTAAACAAATACTTGTAAGAGAGAATCAACACAAGCATCTTGTTTTCATCTCTTTTTTGGTTTTTTCGACAATCCACAGAAGGGGGAAGGCATAATGGAAGGAGATGGGTCCTGCTTGTAACAATGAAGAAGGTTGGTAAGGTCAACAACAATGTCGAGTTTGTGGCTTGTTGGTTTTTTATTTGGTTTTTCTATAGGGTAAGACAGATTGGTCATGGTTTGTTTTGGGTTTTGGTGATTTGGTTTGGTTAAAAGGGAGGAGAAGGTTGAGGGTCACAGGTTGTCGTTGATAAAGTTGTCATAAAGGAGAGAGAAGTAAGGGGAAAATATTGTGCTAGCTTATGGTGGAGATGTTGCTACGGTGACTGACACTCATACTGTTAGTGAATGAGATATGTGGTTAGTGTTGTTGTGGGTAGCACATGTTATTGACTGTGAAGGAGTTGCTGATGGTAGATAAGAGGTGCATTAGCATGGGTTGAGAGAGAGGATAACGGTCTTAGATAGTCTTATTTCAAATAAATAGTCCATGACCTGTTTTTTTATAGGGAGCCTCGGCTAAAAATGGTGGTGGCTTCTTTAAGTATTGTTGGTGAAAGTTTAGGGAGGTTTGATGATTGATTGGTCTTATGTATAACGGTCTTGGTGTCTCTGTTATTATATTTTTATTAATCATGGGATAAGGGAGATGAGAGGTTGGGATTGATAGGGTGTTTTGGGGAAAAAGATGGAGAGAAGATGTTTTGTGTGTTTTTTATTTTGTTTTTTTAACCAATCAGGAATGAGGGATTTGAGAGATAAAGCTTGGTTTAGAAAAATGACCCCCCCCCTCCTTTTTTTTGTGTGTATACCCACTTATTTGTACTACTCAAAATATTCTTTTCACATTTAATCTTTACAATCTTCCACACCCATGTACTATTTTCTTGATTTCTCTAAAAACTTCTATCACCTTCTAGCTTCTAATTTTTAAAATTCTGTCTCTTTTAAAACAACATTATGCAATTCAAAACTTTTTTTCTAAATTGATCCTTATTATTTTTTCACTAAAAAATTTCTTTTTTGCTTGATTGAGTTTTTTCTTCTCTCTTTTTTTTTTAATTTTTTTTAGAATAATTTATCATTACGAAAACACAACAGAAATGGTCAAAAATTACAAAATGACCAAAAATTAGACAAATCACGTCAAAAATGTATTTTTGAGAATTTGGTATTTTTTTGTATAAGTTCTGAAAAAGAGGGTAAAACATTAGGAATAATATTTGTAATATGTGCATCCTTACATGATATGTTTTTTCTTTTTATTTTATTCAATTAGTTTTATGTGTGTTTCTATTTCTATTATCATTTGATTGAGTAAATAAATTATTTTAGTAAATAAATTCATTAAAAACAATCTGGAAAATGTCTCGTTTTGCAGGATCTAATATCTTGATCTACATCTCTCTCAATTTTTCTAGTTTCAATTTTACTTATTGTTAATGATATATTTATCATTTATTTACACAAATGGTTATTGATTTATTTAATTAAATACTTGGATAAGTTTTTCGAATTACACTTGGAATTTTTTATGTAAAAATACAAATATAAAAAGCCTACATATTCATTTGTTTTTGTAAATATACAACCCACAATGTAGCATTGGTTAAATGTCTAGTTCTAATCTTTTTTTGAGAATATGGGAGGAAGCATCGATATTTTGCAAGGATATTCTAATGGTTTCTTCTTTGAATATGCACCAGTTATTTTCATGGCAAGTACTTCTAATGTGAACCTCATGATCACATGGTCACACAATCCACAACAAGATTGACAACGAATCCTGAAAAGTCAAAACATGTCTGATAGGAGTATGACACAATAGAAACTTATCGCAAGGCACTAACACTATTGGAATAAGAACCTCCACCCTACGAATACCAATTCGTGAATGAGAAATATAAGAAAAATACTACGAAGCCAGTTAATCTTTGATAAGTAAATTTAGTTCGTTAGAGAACCAAAGAATACGAGAACCCCTCGCACACAAACTGAATAAATTTGGTAGCAATAGTATTATCAAGTTTTAATACTCTATCCTTACAAAGAGTATTTATATTCTTAAAAATAAAAACCCTAATGGATCTATCCTTGTGAGCTAAATTGGCTCACTTACAAAACTGAACTAAAACCTATACTAATAAATCTGAAATTATAGAACCAAACAAGCCTTGGGCCTTAGCTAATTAATCAAATCCTAGCCCAATATGAACTAAGCCCACTAAAAACAATAGAAAAATTACTAACCCTATTAGATAACCCAAATAGAAGTTATAACAAAAATAAAACTCATTTGAATAAATTATCTTTGTTGTCATGAGAGAAGAAAAAGAAAACAAAACAAAATAAATTTGAAACAAGGCTATGGTTTGACATGGAATAATGGATATGGAAACCTTACAAACTATGGATAATTGTTGTTGCCATAAATATCTCATTGTCTGTCATAGAATCCTTATAGAATAGGTTAGCCAATAACTGGCACACATACTTTTAAGAGCATTAAGAAATTCTTTTGTTACTGGAATCCATAATACACAAGGAAAGAATATTTCTCTAATTTTCAGACATTCTTGATAGATTTCACTTCTGACTTCAAACATGTCGCTCTTCATTGTCTGGATGAATTAGCAAGCCTACCCCGTATATCACTGAAAAGATATGAATGTGTACTTTCCAAACCTATTGGAATCTTAGCATAATTCTTTCTTTAGCTTTAGATATAGTCCAAATAGTAGATGAAATCCTAGATAGATAGATTTGATGAGATTTATCCAGTAATTTTGATCCTCTGAAATAATCTCTTCCAATACTCCGATTGACCTAAGATTTTAATCCAAAGTAAAAAAAAAAAAAAAAACATATCTTGATCTCCTATAAAAACCTTAGCTTAATCCAACAATAAATCTGAAAGTTATAATCGATAGCGTAAGACTAGACAGTAAGAAACTTTATGTCAAAATCTAAATCTGACCTTTCTTGGATCATATCATTTTCTCTCTCTTCTAGATGATTTGTCCTCGAATCACCAATAGGTATAATGGACAATTATTTAGCCTTTTATTGAAGCCTTTGGAGTTTTTTTCTTGCTCACACTTGCCTCCAACAACATAGTATGAAAATAATAGATGATAATAATTTCATATATGCATGTCTGTCTTACTAACCATTCCTGTATATATTTTTGCATGGTAACTATGGCCTCACATTGTTGTATTACCATTTTAGCTTCACTTTTCCTTTTCAATTTTTATTGGTCTTCATAAGCATGTTTAGGTGACAATGATGCAAGTGTGTATGTCATTTCATCATTCTCAAAAGAATACCTACTTTTAAATCCATCATGCTTGGCTTCCTATCAAATTATGAAGGTTTTTTCAACAAGATGTGACTTGCAAGCATTAGAATCACATCACACAGAACCTCATCAACATACTTCCCAATTGAAAATAGAACCAAGACCTGCTTAGTCACTTTCACATCACCAAAATCATTCAATATTTGCAACCTATAAGGCTATTATGCTTAATTATACACAAGTTCAGTTTACTAACAATGGTAGTACTAACTACATTAACATAACTTCTATGATTTATAATTAAAATATATACCTTGTTTTGTACATGGCAACATATATGGAAGATGTTCTCCTTCTAGCCAAAAGTTCTACCACAACCAAAACTAACATTCTTTTGGCTTTGATTCTACCCAAATCAATCTCTATATCCCACGAATGCAAAGTCATAGTCGTCATCATTTGCATCTGCATTTTCATCTATAAAATCAACAGAGTCAGTTTTAACATTTCGTACGACCTTTCAGATAGGGTTTCCTTGTTGATCAGCTCCTATTCTTAATCTATCCATCTTACTATTTTGTTGTCTCATCAAAGTCATCTCATCTTTCAGATCCTTTGTCACCTTAGTCAAAAGCTAAAGTTGTTGGGCGAAAGCTTGCATCTAAAAGGTGTTATCTGTTTTCAGTGTCGTGGACTCGTGATTTTTAGACATCTTTGAATCTACAAAAAATTGATCACTGTCATTAAGAATATCCTCACAACTCTCGTTTTTTATACAATTCAAGGTTTTCACTCAATTGTTCTCATTATGCTTTTTACCTCTCGACTCACCTTCTTGCAGTTCTTTCAGAACTAAAAATCAACAAAACAAAGTTAATGGCTATCATAACACAATCCAAATATATATATAAAGTGACTCAAGAATCTATAAGATACTAAAAACAAGCAAAACAAAAATACAATTATAATTTCACGATTAGCAAAGTGAATTCGTATGAAATATAGACGATACGAAGACTCAAAAACCCAACAAGAAATTAATGAAAACATATTTGACTCCTAAATAAACCAAATATAATAGAAATAAACTGAATAGGTAAAAAAATATTATTAAACATGTTTTGGTAACTTGGCGCAACTCTGACCCGTTACGTAATTTTAAGCACAAGTATTGAAACCCAAACCAAATGATATTGAAAAAATCTCAAATTTGATATGTGGTGCCTTTGTACCCAATAAGAAATAGATCTCAGTTTATAGATCATTCTCTTATGCCTAGGTTTCGAGAACCCGTGTATGATCAATTTATTGCAAAATTTAAGTCAGAATTGAAACCTCAATCAAACAATATCAAAAAAAAGCCCAAATTTAACATATAGAGCTATTTCACCCCTAAGTAACCAGTATATAAAGTTTTAGTTGATTTCAAGATGGTTTGATTCAGTTTGAATAAGCATAATTGAAATTAGCTTGAATAACATATATTCTTGTGATTATAAGAAGTATAAGGAAAGACGTCACAAAGTCAATTAATCTTTGGTAACTTGGCATAATTACGAATACAAATTTGCAAACGAGAAGTATAAGGAAGACATCACGAAGTCAATTAATCTTTGATAAGTCGATTTAGTTGGTTAAAGATCCAAAGAGTGCGAAACTCCCTCTCACACAAGATGAATAAATTCGGTAGCAATAGTATTATCAAGTTTTAATATTTTGTCTTTACAAAGAGTATTTATACTCTTGAAAATAAAAATCCTAATGGATCTACCATTGTGGGCTAAATTGGTCCACTTACAAAACTAACTCAAAACCTATACCAATAAACCCGAATTTATGGACCCAAACAAGCTTTAGGCCATAGCTGAGAATTATATATTAATTAAGCCCAAACAAACCTTTGGCCTTAGTTAATTAATCAAACTCAAGCCCATTAGAAACAATGGCAAGGTTGCTAACCCCATTAAATAGCACAAATAGAAGTTATAACAAAAATAAAACACATGAGAGTAAATTATCTTTGATGCTGTGAGAGAAGAAGAAGAAGAAGAAGAAGAAGAAGAAGAAAACAAACAAAATAAATATGAAACAAGGCTTTATGTAGAGCCTTGTTTCCGCCACTATTGTCCTTGAAAACAAGGAAAACTTTATGCCTCTTACTTTCTTATTTTGGAGGAGAAGTTGTTGCCACTTTGTTTCCTCTTAAAGCATGGACTCCTTTAAATAGCCTCTCATAATCTCCCTTTTGAATAGGAAAATCCTGTAAAATTAAAAAAAAAAACAACAAAAGAATCTCAAGCCTCCTTGTCACCATATACATTCAATAATGGATATGTAATCCTTGCAAACTATGGATAATAGTTGTTGTCGTAAATGTCTCATTGTTTGACATGTAATCCTTGTAAAATAAGTAAGACAATAGCTTCCACACATGTTTTCAAGAGTATTAAGGAATCCTTGTATTGACTAGAATCCATAATACACAAGGAAAAAATGTTTCTCCAATTTTCGCACATTCCTGACAGATTTCAATCCTGACTTCACACACGTAGTTCTTCCTTCTCCGGATGACTTAGTAGGCATACCATATATCGCCAAAAATATATGAATATCTACTTTCCAACCCAATTATAATCTTAACATAATTCCTTGTGTAGCTTTAGATATAGTTTAAATAGTAGACAAAGGTCCAGATAAACAGATTTGATGAGATTCGTCCAAAAACTTTAATCCTATGAAATAATCCCTTTCAAAACTTCGATTGACCTAAAATTATAACCCAAAGTAGAAAAGCATGTCTGGAAACTCCTGTACAAACCCCAACTTAATCAAACGATCAAGTTGGAAATTATACTTAATATCGTAAAACTAGACATTAGAAAACTTTACACCATAATCCATATATGACCTTACTTGGATCATATCAACTTCAATGTTGGATTATTTGGTTTCAGTTTGTCTTGTTTGGTGTAGCGGGGTGCGCGTGCCGCGACGTCGTCTGGTGACGGCGGAGGCTATTTGTCGTGCCTCCTGTGTGAGGTGTTGTGAGTGTGTTGGAAAGGGTTTTTGAATTTAATCATAAAATTATGATTAATGTTTAGGAGTCGCCACCTAGTATTATGATTACTAGGAACCTATGGTCTGCGAGAATCCGGGTAATAGACTGGTTGTGCAAGGGGAAGACATATCACCCCAGTGCACCCTACCTAAGGTAAGCTGCATTGTTGTTTGATTGTTTTTCTAGGTCGGGTTTCTATTCGTTGATCTTTTCTAAGGTTCAATGTAGTTCTTTCTTCATGAGAAAGTCTCTACCTTATTAAGTTGGATCATATCAACTTCAATGTTGGATTATTTGGTTTCAGTTTGTCTTGTTTGGTTTCGCGAGGTGCGCGCGCCACGACGTCGTCTGGCGACGGCGAAGGCTATTTGTCGTGCCTCATGTGTGAGGTGTTGTGAGTGTTTTGGAAAAGGGTTTTTAAATTTAAAAATAAAATTATGATTAATGTTTAGGAGTCGCCACCTAGTATTATGGTTACTAGGAACCTATGGTCTGTGATAATCTAGGTAAGGGACTGGTTGTGCAAGGGAAAGACACATCACCTAGTGCACCTTACCTAAGGTAAGTTGCATTGTTGTTTGATTGTTTTTCTAGGTCGGGTTTCTATTCGTTGGTCTTTTCTAAGGTTCAATGTAGATATTTTTTCATGAGAAAGTTTCTACCTTATTGAGTTGAATCATATCAACTTCAATGCTGGATTATTATGTTTCAGTTTGTTTGTTTGGTGTCAGGAGGTGCGAGCGTCGCGGCGTCGTCTGGCAACGACGAAGGCTATTTGTTGTGCCTCCTATGTGAGGTGTTGTGAGGGTGTTGGAAAGGGTTTTTGAATTTAATCATAAAATTATGATTAATGTTTAGGTGTCGCCACCTAGTATTATAGTTACTAGGAACCTATGGTCTGCGAGAATCTGGGTAATGGACTAGTTGTGCAAGGGGAGGACGTTGTT
>Ga0307517_10008651_pt1 | contig 14577 bp, 15 predicted proteins | sample 23_EM_MG_FD_194515 | JGI IMG/M metagenome (GOLD analysis project Ga0307517, IMG submission 194515) | Populus trichocarpa ectomycorrhiza microbial communities from riparian zone in the Pacific Northwest, United States - 23_EM | ecosystem: Host-associated > Plants > Roots > Unclassified | place... | reverse complement strand
TTTCGACTTTCAGGGCGTCTTCCAAGTAATGTTGGATCGAATCTGCATCAGCGACACATCCTTTAAGGTTTAGTGTTTCCTGGCTCTTGTATTGGTTGATCCCGATGATGAGAGCAAAAAAGGGTGGTGGCGTGCTAGTAACCGCCCTCGTGAGTCGTCAGAAGCCGCGAGATAATTGAGAAAAGCTGCTAACTGGGGAACTGGAATAGCTGATGTAATTTTTCTAACAGATTGGAAATGAGCAGGTCAAAGCCTAGAAGAACGAGCTGTGACTGACATAAGGGATGAAGTAGTCGGTGCATCGCTGATTTGGAATCAAGTTAGGGTGGACAGAAACTGGAAGGGAGGAGGGTTTTTACTAACTTGACCTTCTGTTTGCTAAATGATGATGGATTAGCAAGACTTCAAATTTATGGGGTATTATAATACCTCGTCGCACGAGATTTCGCCACCTGATCTTTGGGGCGACTACGCCAACATCGAAGAAAATATGAAGCTCAGCAAGGCCGAGAGAAGAACGAAATCCAGTCACGCACTATAACAGCCACCAAAAAATATCCACATAATTGTTGACATTGTCACTCGACCACATCTTGGGAAGGGGGTTCACTAAGAGAGAGTTCTTAGCGTAGCAAGGTCCCTGAACGACGTTGTTCGCATCGATTGTTCTGTGAGTGTGATGGCGTTCAAAGATCGCCAACACTTTCACATCGTCCTGAATTACTAAATGAGTGCTGACTTCCTAGTAGGGCATCTTGAATGTTCAAAACCAAATGATGACGTTCTTTCCCAAGCTGACCGATTGACACAAGCCTAAGTGATAACAGCGGTGGCCTATTTAAAACTTTCTGAACCTCAGATTTAGAGGAGGGAGCCAATTCCACCGAGGTCCGGATTCTGAAATGCCTTCGGCGTCAGGATAAGGGTAAGTTTGGGATGGTGATACTTACTGCATGTCTTCGATTCATCCGGGCCTTTTTGTTTTCAAGCCCTAGCTTGACCCCAGCTTGATCAGGTGACGGAGATCGACGACAGGGTTCTCCGCACTTTTCAAATGTACTTATTGGTTAACCAATATGGCATGGTGGGTTGTTTGCTCCTCGTTATCGATAGAAATTTGATCGGATTCATTTTAGCATGCTTGCCAAGCGTCCGGTACGAACTGCGCATTTATCGATGGGATCCTGGAGAGAGAAAATGACCACTCCTCCATGATATCACATACGATGGTGAATGCTTAGAACCCCCATTTAGGAAAATTGCCTGCCACAAGCTGCGTTGTGAAGCACGCTCAACAGATTTTTGGGTCATTGAACCTTCTGGTTTAGAAACCAGATAGCAATCGTAGTATGAAATACCTCGGGAGTGTGAAAAAATGGACTGGTTGCGAGACCGCCACCTTGTTGGGTTCGCAAACGCAAATAGGACTTAGGGTTCTGGCCAGTTCTTCGTATTTAGAAACTATATGAAACCAGGCAGATTTACTCGATTGACAGCATTTATTAGACCACCTTCGGAAGTATCATGGCATGAGATTTGGCTTGTGTATGGCAGATGCGACGACACTCACGAAAAAAGGGACCTGAATCATCGTTTCAATGGGCAAGCTGGTAGATGGTTGGAGCTCCCATAAATTTCATCATGAGTTATTGTTGCACCACATCTCCAACAGCTAAAGACAACACGACATGAGGCTTGCATGAGGCAGTAGTTCCAACTTGGAAGATGACTGATGAACACATACAACTGATGACCGCAGCGACCTAAATTTGAGGAAGAAGTGTATTGGTAACCAATTAGCAAAAAATTAGGCAGAAGGGGGCCCTTCCCGCGTACTGCTTGGAATCGCCCAAGCATTGCATATCCGGGCCTCCCAGAAAAAATACGGCTCACAAGTCATATGATCACAACCAGCGCTTCTCTCGATCTGCGAGCGAAAGCCCTGATTATAATAGAATGGAAGTGGTATTGTATAAGAACGCACCCGCTTTTTGCACTTGGTGCATTGCTGGGTAGTCGTACTAATCAGGAGTTGGGCAGCCTCTTGGTCGATGGCCAGATCTGGATGGAGGGAATCGAACTCCGAGCAAGTCAAGCCTTCATGCCATGGGAGTTGATGAGTGAAGCAGGACTTCTTATAACACCAAGAGCATTGAACAATCGGGTATGCGTCTAGATCACATAGTGCTTGTCATCAGATTCTTGACATACAATACAAAATGATAAAGACCTCCATGAGGATGAGTTTGCCCATGATCACATTTCACGTTTAGACACCAACGGAAGTTGACGTCCTCGGCTAAGCGTTGTCGAAGAGCCATACTATTGTACCTGGAGAGATCATGAGCTAATGGACCTATAAAACAATGGGTATTACCGTTGGAAGCAGTCAGGAGTGGCCCATTGCTTGATCTCGTCGTAGCCAAGCTTCGCTTGACAAGGATGACTTGGGCAACTGATCTCAAGGACGATAGTTTGGGAAAACAGCTGCGACTCAACGTGACGTGCAATGCATTCACGGCATGCTAAAGGTTTGTGCTGACATCGGCTCGTTGGTGGGAAGCGAGGATATTCGTATTCCGGGATATCATCGGAGCAACAAATAGGACATTCCTTGACCGCAGTCGACGATTTTTCTGCAATGGCAGATTTGATAGAAGGGTGGAGAGTACCGAGAAGAATCTCGGAGAGCCTTTGCGGGGTTAAAGCTTTCGTATAGGGTACCGTATCGACCATACACTTAATGCGCCAGAGTAAGATGGGTATTTGGAGGAAAGACACCACCAAACACTTACACGAAGGGGACAATCTTTGAGCAGTTTCAATGCAGCTTCAGCCCCGTCTTCGTCGCCTATCTGCACAAATTGAATTCCAACAGCGTTTAAATGATGCTTCCCGCAATCCAACCTCTGAATGGCATCCGCTATCACACTCGCTGGGTCATCAGCTAGTAGGTCAAAGGTAAAAATCGCCCTTTCCTGAAGATGAGTTCGTCACATACTGGGTGCACCGTCGGTAAGCACGATAATATTAACCGGCTTTATGTCCGCATATTCCGGCTTCCCCGCGGAATTGTCAAGTTTCTTGATAATGCGGTCTAAAAGAAGTTTTAGTTTGGCACCAGTGCATGTCCACCCTATTGCAAAGGTTGATCAACAACTTGGATAGCATGTACAGTATCGTACCTCGTGGTTGAACAGAGTCAAATATTTCGAGCATATCCGCTGGATCCTACATGAAATTGTCGTATTGAGTGGTGGAATACTAGACAAAGAAGAAGGTTTCACGTACGATGATAGAGTCCTTGCACTTCGGCGAATTCAAAAAACAGATATCCAAACCATTTGCATCATATTGCATGGCTTCCTTAGAGAGCTCTGTGAGCGCAAGGCGCACTTCAGACCATCGCGGGCCACGCATCTACGGGACGACTTTGAGCATTTTCAATCAGTCAAGAAAGAGGATACGGTACAAACAGAGCTAGAGTTATTGACAACAAACATGATATCATAATTTCTAGGGTGATTTAATTAACACTCAGCGGGAAGTGAGGATAGCCTACGTCAGGTATTCCTCCATCGTATTGGGGCGAGGCATATCAAGCATATCATTGAAACCGGGATTTGCTGTACCAGGGGCTGGATTTCCGGGATCGACGAGGTTTATATCAGTATTCTTCAAGGATTGTACATTCAAAACCGCATTCTTGGTCCCTGACGAGGAGTTACTGCCGGTATCGAAATCTTCGTCGAAAATCTGGATATATGATTAACACACACTAAGCCCGACAGCACAAAATGGATAAGAGAAAAATTTTATCTACCCAAAATGTTTGATAATCAGCTAAACTCTTCGCGGTATCTTGACGCTCCATCTATAAGCCAAGAAAGTTAACCGATCGCAAAAATTAGCAGGGACCAGTATGAGACCTACAGAGGCGATACGAAGGCTAGAGCTGAGGTCTCCACGTTGCGGCAACTTGAGCGGATCACGCCTGCGTTTATTTTTCGAATGGAAAAACTCAAATATTAAAATCGATGGTTGATCTGTTGCTGGAATTGCGCATGAGTTCATACCGCTCTCGATCACTACTGTCATCGCTTGGTCTTTGGAATCCCATTGGCTGATGAAATCCTGTGTGTTAAGAAGTCCATTTGCAACGTGATTCATTCGTATCAGGTTTATGCATTCTCCAACAGAAATCTTTAAAACCAGTTTTCAGCGGCGCAATACTTTGTACATGGAGCAAGGTGTACGAACTGCGGATATTGTCGTAAGCCACCCAGGAGGGATAATGATTGTGATTTTATTTTTCACCACAGGTGAATAGGTGGGGCGATCAACAGCAAGAAGATTGGGCGATGTGTCGTCGCTTTGGTATGCCTTCGCAATTTATCAGACGCAATTAGCGGGGGGGTCGGAAATATCGATGTGGAAAGATAGTCAGTACCTCGCCATCCGGTTTCCTCGGATTTTCCACCTTTCGAAACTTCCACCAACTTGATGATGTGATTTTATCGTCGCGGCTGAGCGCAAGCTATGAAGGATATCACGGTAAGTGGCCCACAAGAAAACGTGAGGCAAAAATATACCGGAGTTCCTTCGTCATCAGAAAGGCTCCAAAATAGCCCAGGCTGGGAGGGTGAATAAATTCTGCGCGGGAGCACATCAGAGCACTGGAAGGTAAGTAAATGTTTGCTAACAAGTAAGTATCTGGCGCAGTGGCATGTCGCTTGATAGCCCATGGATGGGGTTTCTGTTGGGCAGGTCGAAGGGGTATCTCGTCTCCGTCCCCTGGATGTGGTTCAATATCGACAGAGTCACCGTTGAGGTGACTTCGGATCTGCCACTTCTTATCTGCCAGCAGAATAATCGACCACTGGGCCAAGAGTGAACCTTATAACCTCATAAATCGCTAGTCATTACTCGCTCACCGTATGGCTGTCGTTCGAACTTGCGGTCAAGCATTCTCTGTCATCACTGCAGATAATGGATAGGTTCTGCCTTGCGTTGATGATGTTATAGACGCCGGATGGGATGAACTTCTCTTCAACGAAAGCCATGGTAGGAAGCAGAAATAATGGGTAAAGCCTTCTTCCACAGGAATCGACAGGATGGTGACAAATTCACACAAGCTCTACGATGTTGTTTAAAGGGGAATAGGAAAATGCTTCGCAAGCACGGGGAGGATGTATGTTATCCATGGCTCGCTCAGAACCTGATATGGGTTATCGCAGTAATCAGGGTATGCACCAGGTTGATCACAATTGGGTACGTACCTCCAATTCCCTTCCTTTTAAGATGAATCTGATACCGAGATTTGTCTAAAGGACATAGCTTACAGTGAAGGGGAACGTTACATGGCTTCCAGGAATAGACTTTGGAGAGCTGGAGATTGCCGTAAAATAGTGAAACGCCTGTTGTCACGGATTGTTGCGGACAACATTACCTATTACACCTTCGGATTGCACTTGAACATGGGTTGCAATCCGGCCCTCCGGATTTCGATCGAAAATGCGTACTTCTAAACTCCAATGTATACGCCCCGCGACAGTTTATATCCTACGCTGTCCTGCACTTCTCATGGACGTTTCCAATCGCAGAAATCACCTCCACTTTGTCACAAGTTTTGTGTACAAGGCATGTACGTTAATCGATAGAAGCTATCACTACCGAGGCAGTGGCACTGCTTAGCGAGGATTCCATTGACATCGAGTAGGACTCATCCACTTTTGTACCCGATTAAATCATATGGTACTTACTTACGTCGTGTTCAGGCATTACTTGGCATTCGTCTGGGCGGTTCTAATCGTAAACAATCAGCCATTAATCAGCCATGGAAGCTCGAAGGATTCAAAGTTGTTTCTAGTGAACGGTTGGTTAGGATTCCCACTTCGTCCCTCTCGACAACTCAATGCCATTCACGACAGAAAAATTCCTTCCCTCGGGCACATATATTATAATCAACGCCAAGTACGACCTCTCCATCGCATGTCACGAAGAAGAAAACACGGGCCGCTTGGCATCCAGCACGAGCCCAAATTTCAAGGCAAGCATCCTCCTTATTCCAGTCTTATCACTACTGCAATCAGCTTCATTTAGTGGAATATTACTTTGCTGGCTACAAAGAAATGGATAATCCAGAGTCATTCCGGTGGATTCTCTACAAGCATCCCCCCGGATCCAGAGGAGGAAGACGAGCTCAGCACAAAGAAAGGCCAAGACCAACCTCACCAGTGGGTAATTAAGCGACGTCAGGGAGCCACTGACACGTACATGTACGCGATGAACTTTTCTCTCTCAAATTCCCCCTTTGCCTAATCTCGAATAGAATTTATTCCCCCACAGAAACAGGGCTTTTCTGGAGCCTTCAAAATGCCGAGGAAGGAACAACCGTGTGTTGTCTGTTCGCTCTACTCCTCTATTCGAAGTTTACACTGTTCTGTTTTTTTTTAGCCTCAGTTATCACGCGATATGATGGACGATTCGAGCTGGTGGAAGTTCAAGAAAGTAGAAGATTCAGAAGACTCTGAAAAGGGTGCTGAAACGGTATCCCTCCTTTACATTGTTCAACGCTCTGTTGTTTAATGAAAAAACTCATAATAGGAACGCCCCAACCCACTACCTGTCACTCGCCCTACGCAGCACATTCCCAATGTGACCCACATGGTAACGATTACCATACCGCCTCAATGGCTCACAACCATTTCTGCGGTAATTCCTGCTTCCATTTCCGAGTATTAAGCATGACGCTTGGTTTTTTTTCTGGCAGGTATCCGTTGGACAATGCTTAAATCTAGTCCGTGTTCATCGCGAGGTTAACGGTGCCCTAGAAACGCAAGACTTCGTCAGCTCATGGCAGTCAATTGATCAACCGATGGTAATCGAGGGTAACGGTGCAAACTCATATGCCATGCAAGCAGTGGACAAATCGACGGTTATAGTACTTGAGTTTTTTCACTCGAGAAATCCGCGCAGGCGTGAACCTCTTGGCTTACCAGGCAAGGGAGATGTCAGCACCAGTTTACGGATTTCTTCAGTTCGTCTCTTCCCTCTTTCTCTTTGCCACCCCTACCATACAAATAACGCGCGCTCTTATTTCTAGGCGTCGAGGACGAGTGACATGAGAAATTTCCCCGATTACCAAACTTTCTGGGTGAGGATTAGAATCTACCAGTCACCCACAATCTAACATTAGTCCAGATCTTCGACGAACAGCTAGAGAAGGCAGCAGACACGCCCAGCTCGGAATCCGGCCATAACGCCATTGTGATCGTCCATTCGAGTGTCAAGGTATCCGTAGATCTAAATGATCCGGGTGTGCCGGCCCCAGGTACGGTAAAAGAGGGTTATGACGAGAATCTCGACAAGCCTCGTCCACAATGTTTAGACGAATATCTGGAGTTTGTATTGTGTCTTTTCAAATACGATCTTTACTCATCCACCTTAGGAACTACAAGATTATTTTCATAATCGACGATTCTGGTTCGGTGAGTGGCCCTCTCCCTTTCTCTATATTTGCAAACAATGTCCTCATATTCCATACCTCGAAGATGAGTGGTGGGAGATGGAAACAAGTTCGCGCAGCTCTCATTCAAATCGGGAATGAAGCTATGCAGTATGATACAGATGGAATCGATATATGCTTCATTAACTCTCCAATGCATCGGGAACTCGTCAAGGTAAACGATTGCTTAGCTTTCCTCTAGGACCTGGCTTTACAAGCATGACTAGACGCAGGACGAATTTCTGAGCATATACGACCAAGTTCGACCTTCAGGTGCAGGCCTCCACATTTGCACATAGTCAATTTGATTGAACACCGTTTCATCCTGTAGGTTTCACTCCTACCGGTGCTAAACTGGAGATGGTTTTAGGAGGAATTATCGAAAAGTTAGATGCTGCTGTGGACACGCCTGCTTACCGTCAGATTAAACCTGTGGACATCATCGTGCTTACAGACGGTGTTCCTACCGACGATCCCGCGACCGTTATTCAGGCAGCCGCACGGAAATTAGATGAAGGATTGCATCACCCAAATGCAGTTGGGATTCAGTTTGTGCAGATAGGGAACGACGAAGGGGCAGACAAGGCCTTACGGGACTTGTGCGATGGGCCTGTTCGCGTGAGCTCCCTGCTGTGTCGTTTCTTGGATTGGGACTGATCTGACATCATATAGAATATGGTTGACACCGTTCCGTATGTGAAGACCTTCACTCCAGAGAGGCTTAAACGAGTCCTCCTTGGCGGTCTCCACCCTTCCATACGAGCGAAGATTTGATAGCGGTTGGTATGACGTCCATACCTCAATCCGATGCGAAGGTTGAATGTTGCGTATAACCAGCACTGACATGAGATCGAAATAACTGAATTAGGGATTTTCGGTAACTCTGGATAAAAATGCAATCGATTGTACAATGATGGCCTCACTGCCCTCACTCGGTTTTCAAAATGTTACGTAAGGCTTATTTATTGAATGCTCCACGTCGGGAACACCGCCATCGAGCCACATGTGGAGCGCATAAGTTCTATAACATGCCTCAAATCTGCAACAGACGATAAAAACGGGCTTTGGAGCGGCCAAGTATGATTCCGATATCGATGTCGACCCATATCAATGTTCATCAATTTCATACATTCATTGTGATAAACGCTAAGTATTCAGTGACGCAAACGCGAATTGGACGCAAACCTATTTTATTCTTTGGGAATCGAGATGGAAACATTATATGTGCCGTCCCCAAGATCCGAGATTTTGTTCATGTATTGGCCGCTATATGATATCATCATAGAGTACCGGCCCGTAGCCTCCGCCGACTCTTCCACAAGCAATTTCGTTACCAATTTTTTTACTCTCCTCTTTCTCATACTTCATACGTTTAGGTTCGCTCTCCTTATGAAGAGCTGGCGAGGTAACTTGTTTACCTGAGTTATTTTGTAACGTAGCCAGCCTGAAATTATTACCAATTGCCAATTACCAATAAGCCTACGGCAGCCTCCCATCATCGCGTCTGGCTATCCACCACCCGCCACCTCTGCGCCGACCCATGGCCACTTCCACACGCATACCCGAACATGTCGCATCCCACCACAACGCCCGACGATATCATCCCGCCCCTTCCGCACCCGAATGAATAGCAGGATACGCTGAGAGCGCGATTGGTGCATCAGTCGAGGAAGCGTGGGACGCTGGAGAGTGATTTGCTGTTGAGCACTTTCGCGAGGGATCAGTTGGCGGATATGAGCGTCGAGGAGCTGAAGGAGTATGATAAGGTGTGTATATTGTTTTTCAGTTTCTAATTTAGTCTTCTCCGTCATTTTTTACATACAAAAACCCTTCTCCAATGAATGGCTAACCACCGCTTTCATTAGCTCCTGGACGAACCAGATTGGAATATTTACTACTGGGCAACGAATAAGCGTGTGTACCTGAACGATGGGCGAACTCTCTCCTCTTGGAGAAGCTCAGATTGCATGCGCGGAACGAAGGGAAGGGCGTCAGGAAGATGCCTGCACTGTAGATTGCACAATCTGGAAGCACACTTTCCGAAGCACTTGTTCTCCAGGTTCGAGTCGACTTTCCCTGCTGCGGCTGCGATCTTGGTTCTGAATTATCTACATCGAGGTGCTTATTTTAGGACGACGCCAGGTTATTATAGTACCATTGGCAGAATGCATTATCGTGCACCAAGTGCGCCTTGTCAGACGACCGACGGAAGTGCGAATGATACCCCAGTAACTAAGTGGACAACATACAACCATGTCCTGACCTCCGACAAATGGCGGTGAGGCACTCCCCGAATACGTACTACCAACCTTAACACTTCTGGCCATTTCTGGCTGTGGTGGCTGCGAGCCCCTAATTATTATCAATCCGAGTTGTGATCTGATCATGCGGGTTCGCAAAATCATATGTATTCCCAATTACCTCTATTCATCGGAAATTGACTCCTCTTCACTGTTTTTCTTCTTCTTTCCAATGCACCCACCATGCGTCTGCGGTTGTCGGCATTGGGTCTCTTTTTTCTACACTCCCCTCTGGCTTTCTGTTTGTCGCGGCCTTTGCTTTGGTGAAAGACTACTCTGGCAATTGCTTCTTCGATGAGTGGGATTTCTATGGCAACTGGGACAACCTCACTAACGGTGCATTATTCTTGAGGAGATAGAAGCTATATTGTCTTGAATTCGTTTTATAGGCAACGTGACTTGGGTCAACAGAACAAATGCGACGAACAAACAACTCGCATATCTCAACAGCGCTGGGCATGCGATCCTCAAGGTTGACAACACCACGAACTCCTGTGGAATGAAAAAAGAGATACGGTTAGATATTCATGAATCTATTTACTGGTATTTCTGACTTGGTCCGAATGTCAAGGTCCGGATTGAATCCCAACGAGAATATGGTGTTGGCTCTTTGTGGATTGCTGATATCGTGCACATGCCATTCGGATGCTTCGTAGGTCGTACCATTAATCGTCGCCTGTAATACAACCTCAAGAGAGGGGTTTTTTGAATTGTTAGGTTTGGCCTACACTTTGGACCAAGGGGCACAATTGGCCAGATGATGGCGAGATTGAGTATGTCGATTCCATCCTTTTCACATCATTGGATTTGACGTTCACTTACTGGCAGCAGGAGAGCTGATTATAAGACAACAGGTCCCCTTCGCCGAACAAAGTGAATGACATATCAGGTATAATAAGGTTTTGATATTGTGAAAAATCTCAACAGGAGAAGATGGGCCCGTACTTTGGGCTTGACCTATGGACGTCCTGGGTTTGATTTAGATCTGACTAGCGCGTTCCCTCGCTTCGCTCGGTCCCTTGCAGAATCAGTGTGAGGGAAGGTTGTGGTTTCCACCGCGTTTTTATCTTATCTTATCTGATTTTGATAGGAACATTCGTGTGATCAACTCTGTCAGTTGGAACTGCCGGTGTAAACGTTGGCACAATCCATTCAGTCCTCTGACCATCGCAAGTAAAATTCCCAGGGACTCGGAGGTCAAAGGGAAATCTATATTGAGCGAAAAGCGGCCTTTGTACTTGACAGGCCAGCGTGAGCGTGGACAAGCTTCTTATTGCCCTAACTTTCCCCCTCATTGCTGTTGTGCTCTCCGTCGCAAAGTCAAGTGTCCTGTCAGCATCCCAGGTAAAGCCACACACATTTTCAGCAGCAACAACCAGCGACAGCTAATTGTTTTTAAATACCTAGATCCAACAAACAATGGCTGCCTCCCACTCCTACAAGGATATTCTATCAGACGAAGACAAGAGCTGGGAAGCGGAACATGAACTGATTCTAAAGAAAGAATTTCTTGATGCCCAAGCCGCCTTGGAACGAGGCGACACAAGCGCTGAATTGTTGCACCTTGAGAGTGCATTTGCAGAGATGAAACAGATGAAGGCCAGGCTTGTGGTATGCAGTTTCTGAAGGCAATGACTGTTAGTTGTGGCTATCTGACACGGCATCTGGTAGCGCTCTCCCATATTTTCGCCGGGATCCAAGTTTGAAACCTTCAATGAAGCATTTGCAGCGAAGCAATTATGCCGGCTGTACATGCAGGAGGGTCGCCACGATGATGCGATTAATCTCGCATCTGAGTGCTACTGTGGCGCACACAATGCCTTGTTCAAGTGGCCAGTGATGACCTGGCAGGCTTTCGTTGAAAATCACGGAAAGCTTATGATATTCAAGTTTTGGGGAGAAGCGCTGGGCAACTTTTATGTTGCAACAGACCAAGAATATATGGCTAGGCACTTGTGGGAGACAATACTTAGCGACTTGAAGATGGTCAAGTGGGATACTGATCAAGACCTGGAGAAGGAACAGAGTATATGGAGGGACAAGATTTCTCAACTAAAACCTGAGGATGAGGAGTGATATATGTGTTAATGCCAGTGGTTTCTGTAGGAGTTGCTTGATTCTCGTTATAACCAACATTTGAACGATGGGCCTTTTCCTGACTGGGTGGTTTAGACTTCATCAGGGAAACGTAAATTTACTTACTGCACCATTTCATTCAATCCGTTACCCCTTGTGATGTGTGACCTAAGCTTTATTCCTGGTGAGATCGGGGGTGTAGTAATGAGAATAATCTGCAAAAAAAGCGCCCGAGGCGCCCGAAATGGACCCTTAATTTCCTATTTAGGGGTCAAATGAACAATATCATTGTAACGCGTAACATGACATGAACAATCGGTCGAAATACTACAGTAGTATAGATGCTGTATGTACTAGTGAATGCTGTACACTGCTATGATGCCGGTTGTACCCTCACATCCTCTACTATGAACGCAACTCCAAGGCCACCGTTCTCCTTGATATCTTTGGAATGGACTGTGATTCAATCAAGTGTCAATTGATAATACTTTTCATCAATAGCAACACTTGGCCAACACAGAACAGTTCGTAAAACGATGACATATATAGTACATTGCGTAGACAAAATACAGCCATATGCAGGAAGTTGCAAATATAATGGGTGCAAATGATCGACAAATATGGTATGGAAATCTATACAAATGGGTCGTGAAGAATCCAAGAAATGACAAGCAGATACAGCCAGTGAAAATGGAAGTCGAAACATAGTGTGGGGTTCAAAGAGGTACAAGATCGATGATATGTCAAGACGAGAAGACAGGACAAGGAAGCCCACATGGGTATGCAGTTGCGCGAGGCTGGGCAGTAAGCAAATCCTATCGAAGAAAGGGAAATGGTGATGGAGAGACGGTGATAGGGAATCGAATCCGAGAGTCAGGGCCACATAACGTCCGACAGAGATGGAAAAGAAAAAAAAAAGTGAAAGGCGCAAGAAAAGCCAATGATAGTCGTAGTTGTCGCAGTGTCGGATGAAGGAGAATGAAGTAGTCGTGGCCTCATAACGTCCAACAGTGATCCAACGACGAAAAGGCGATGACTGCTAATTGCCATTATCATACAGAATCCCCAATCCTCAAACCAACACCTCTCATTTCGGTAATGCCGATGTTGCAATGCCGGGGCTACTTGAGCGCGGCTGACCATCCTCCGAAAACGGATATCGGTATGGGCAGATATCTCCCTCGAACGTCACCACCTTCCTACCTCGCGAAGCCTCCCGGTGCCAGTCCCCCGATCCACCCTGCAAAACCAACGGTTGGATAGTCCGTTGCGCATTAGACGTTGTCGAATTTCCTTCACACCACGCCGAGGCCGAAGGATAGGTTCTTCTTGGTCCAGGAAATTCGGTCCTTGTCGGCTTGCCATCCCACCCCGTCAGCGTGAAGGTAGACACGAGAACGGGGAAGATTGGGGTCAGAGATGACAGGGGTGCGTATGGTGCGTAATAGTCGCTATGTTGTTTGCAAGGTGGTTATTTGGAGACACATTATTGCTGAGAACCCTTGTGGTTGGAGTCGGGAGAGAAAGGGTGAGTGGGGGATGAGGTGGGGGTAGGTACAGGCATTGTAGATGGCGAAGCCTCGGAGGGAGACGCGGACCTTCTTCTCCAATTCACGAATGGGTCCTGGATGGCGGCAATCTGCCTGGGATGCCGGTCCATTCTACATGGCCATCGGAAGGTAGTTGATTGGAAGAATTGAGGGGGAAAGCAAGGATCCGATCAACAGGTGAACAAGGACAACGAACGCAAGAAACGGACCTGCAAACAAGTTTGATCGAATGACAAGGTGGAAGATTTGTCGTACCCCATCCCTTCGATCATGATCTCGGCCTTCTTCCCCTGCAACGGGAAGGTCGTTATCCTAGCGCGTCGTTGGTGTCCGTATTTATCTCCTTCTCCATTTCCCTCGCATTTTTGGTCTCGGCAGGCTCTGGCCAGAGGGATGGGTGCCGTTAAGGGGGGGAAGAGTGTTCCAGACATGGCGCGGCTCACGAACTGCGGGGCGTTTGGATGAATTTTACACCTCCAAGGGCGATTTGGGGTGCTGACGATGGTGGTGGGTTATCGAATCACGGACAAGGGGATGCGATCACGTACCTGGCGAGTTCCTATCAAGCGAGGCGCTAAGAATCTTGTTATCGATGCAAAAACGCAAATAGGCACCCTCAGACAAGTTTTTGGGTGGAAGAGGGCTCTGAAATTCCAGACGTCGTCATTGGGGCGGAAACCTGATTTAGAATCCAGATACTGATAAGGAGTGAAAACAATCAGTTACAATCTAAGGACAAAATAAACAGCAGAAAGAGGCTTACAAGCACACACACGGAAGTTTTACAACTTTTCACGGCAAAAGGAGAGGCGAAGGATAGAAAAAGTAACGTTGAAGTTGAACGTCGAGGGTTGAAATGTTGACACGGGTAGTCTCGTCCCCATCCGTAGGTGATATATAAGGAAATTCCCCGTGGGAAGTATCACCTACGGATGGGGACGAGACTATGACACGGGGCATATAAGCGCCCAGATCACACGTGCCAGCTGATAAGCCTTAAGTCTGCCTTAAGTACCCGTCAAGAGCTCTCCACAACTGTTGAAATAATGAGGTGTCGGTATGAAGCACACGATACTGCGTAGGTCGCTAGACACAAGGCAGGGACTAAGCAGAGTGGGGAGAGCGTGTATTGGTTCAATCCGAT
>Ga0307517_10008650_pt1 | contig 14579 bp, 10 predicted proteins | sample 23_EM_MG_FD_194515 | JGI IMG/M metagenome (GOLD analysis project Ga0307517, IMG submission 194515) | Populus trichocarpa ectomycorrhiza microbial communities from riparian zone in the Pacific Northwest, United States - 23_EM | ecosystem: Host-associated > Plants > Roots > Unclassified | place... | reverse complement strand
ATTGTTCTCCATCTTCTTCTCCATAGTTCTGAGGTTTTTTTTGCCCAATTATGTAATTGGCTGTAGAGCCTTTCTATTTTAAAAATCGATGAAAATCTGGTGCACGTTTTGAATGGCATGAACCATATCATATTGCACCTTAGCAGAAGTAACCGAATATTTGGCGCTGCAACGTTCCACCACCTAGCACCTTAACCCTACCCCCCTCACTCCCGAATCCACCATACCTTTACCGCAGCAAAAAAATCTCAATTAGGAATATAGATGACACACAAGATATTAATTAAGATTATATATTTATTTTATTTTTAAATATTTATTTGGTTGTGATTTTGGTTGTCACTTGTTGAGTTGGGTGTTGGCAAAGAAGGGCGAGCCGTCGCATGCTGATATTCGGTTACTTATGCTAAGGTGCAATACTACCGTAAAAACTTGAATAATTAGACGGTGTGCTATGCCGTTGGACTTTCCTCTCCTAGTAAGGTCAAGAAAGAAAGAAAAATTCTGTCTCGGAGGGGGGAAAGGGGCCGTGTTTTTGCTGTGTTTTTCGCCCTTTCCAGAGAAGGGAATTCTGGACTTCATAGCATACCGTCCAATTATTCAAGTTTTTACGGTATACTCACATTGGATGTCACCAGATCTCAGGCACAGAGGGTGGCGCAACGGCTGAACCTTATTGCGCCGTTAGAACCCCAATAACTGGATCTCACGTTGGACGTTGGGGTTACCTTTGCTGGTAAGGTCTGGCTCTTTTTTTACTTTTTTTTGGTCTCAAGCTCGGGCTGGGGGGTCGGTTTTTGCTGCGCGCTCGCCCCCCCCCCCATCCAAGAGAGGAAATTCCGGACGTCTTAGTGCAAGCATCAATTATTCGTACTGCTCTCGGAGGTGAACAAAAGTCGGGCCTACCTCTCTTACACGAGTACGGAGCGTAGCATACCCCCGGCGAGAGAATACGTCTCGAGACAACGGGCGCAACTACAATTCTCCCCAACTCTCAACCATTATAATAGCCCAACAACTCAAGTCAATGCTACAGTCAAAGCCAGAGGTCCTATTTCCGGGTCCCATTCTCCTAGAGAGAAAGAGGAATACAGGTATACAGGCTTCAGTATTAACAGTCATTATAATTGTAGTTGTAATTGTAATCACTACCGCAAGAACTTGAATAATTGGACGGTGTTCTATGCAGTTGGACTTTCCTCTCTTAGTAAGGTCAAGAAATTTTTGTTTTTTTTCGGAGGGGGGAATGGGGCCCTGTTTTTGGTGTGTTTTTTGCCCCCTTTCCAGAGAAGAGAATTCCAGACTACACATGATATCATAGCACACCGTCCAATTATTCAAGTTTTTAAGGTATTATGGTTATCACGATGGTTGAACCTCGCGGGGGATCGTGGTGTAATCCACCGATTATGTAACTGCCCACAGTTGTAAATCTTGCAGCACGTCTCCTGCTCGAGTACTTGCACGACAGCTCCAAGCCAGATTTTCACGCTCTTGATATTTCAACTCCTCCCAATTGGCCCAAAGACCTCTGAGTATTCCTAAAAAAATCAGTCAGATATTGAAAGAATGACTTTCAAAAGTCTGCCACAAAGTTGCAATTCAAGAACTCAAATATTGTGACCACGGCGTAAAAGATTCTGGAGGCACAAACCCCCGGGATCACCAAAGGCTGAAAATCAACAGGGCTCAATTGGAGCAAAAAAACTGCTCTTCAACACTGGAAAAAAAAACCAGTTTCAGGAAACCTGAGTAACCCTTTGAAATCTAAATTATTATTTTAACCACATTTGAATCAGTTGCGAAGTCACAGTCCGAGCTCAAAGTTAGGATCCGGCCGGCAAGGAGATGTGCTTCAATATTTGCAACTATGTGCAGTTACATAATGGGTAGGAACTTTGGAACGGTCCCAGTCTTTGACGGTACGGGGTGTAAACAGAGATCGAGGGATCAGTGGCAAGCATTATTTTCCTTCCTTGCTATCATAATAACTGACGAGCTCCCTGTTTCGCTCGCCAAGTACCAGCACCCTAGCCCGTCATCCACCGGCCTGGCTCTACCCCCCTCCCAAAAATATAGCGGGCGGAAGCCAACGCTCTCCCTCTCAGACCGGGTGGTGGACAAAAGTGGACCTATCGGAGAAAAGGACTCCCGGCTAGAGAAGAGTGTTGAAAGGATGGACCAAGCAAAACAGGCGGCACGCCAAGATGCCCTCAAGGACAAGGATGTTATCTCCAAGCGTGTGCGGCTCTGGGGTGTGCCTTGGCAACTACTGGGATTTTCTTCCGTCTTTTATTGGGGACGGCGATTCCCACTGCCCATGCCGCACAACGACTTACAAAAAAGCCTTCTGTGGTGTTTCTCTACCAGTAATATTCGAAAGAGTAAGGGGACAAAATTACTCGCACAATACCCGGAAACCTTATCAGGAGAAACCACAGCATGTTTTTTCGCTGCCCAAAGATTCACCCCCCCACACCCACCCCTGGGGGTGAGGTGACCCAGCCCACGAGCTTCCCTCCACTCCGAAGAAAAGGTTAAGCACAGCGAAACTACCGTAGAATCTCATAAAAGTAAACTAAGGTGAAACAAAGGCAGCCGAACCAACAGGAAGGCACGGAGAACGCCAAGTCGCCAGAGTTTAAACATATAGAGAGCGGCGATTGGGCAGGTTCAGGGACATCATCACTAGCGCCATTCAAACTTTCATGAGATTCTACGGTAGGTTGCGTTGAAAATTCAGTCCAGAACCGTCCGAGACAGGGGTGGTGTCATCACCCACTAGCACTCGCTACGATCCTCCCCGTGGACCAAAGCCAGGTAGGAAGACAGGGCTACACGCGGACTCGAAAAGAATCAAAACCGTATAAATTCAAATTGGGGGACGATTTCAGAACAAGAACTAAAAAAGACCCAGGCAGCGGTCAACCGCAAAACGACAAAAATAAATACATTAAATTTTTCGAATCATCAATTACTTTAAGCACAACTCTCTTCCGGGGAACTGTTAACATGCGAGGTGCCGGCTTAGAGATATTAGCAGAAGCCATGTCACGGAACTTGTGAGTACTTACGGAATTTGGAGAAAGTCCTACACGCCGGTAGAGATATCCAATAGAACCCAAGCACAGTACTTTAGTTTCCCCTTCAATCAGCAACAACCCAGCACAATCTTCTAGAATAGAGCGGAATAGAGAATAGTCACCCCGGTACCGTCACCACTCTGTTCGGCAGTATACATTCCCTCCCAGATAGCCACTTTCTCGGCAACCGATCCCTTCTCCGTAATCCCCATGTTCCTCGCATGTTGCTCGAACCCAGCAGTCCTCAGAAACCTCTCCGCTTCCACCTTGTTCACCTCACGCTTGCGCTGCGCCGGTGTGACTATATTAAAGCTGTCAGTACCCAGGAGGCGGGTTTAATGAAAGGGAGGTTGTACCCCGGGTAGCCAGGAGTTTTTCATGCTCAATCTTGTGAAGATTTAGCCAGGCAGCTTTCTCATCACCAGTGCGCCCACGAACTCCGGGACGCTTGAGGTGTCTCCAGAGGTATCCATAAGGCATCTTCCCGTTGAAAACCAAGGAGCAACCCGAGACGGGGCATGCAAGCGTTGGTGACCCGGGATCGGGGGTTATATCGTGAAGAGTTTCAGAGAGGTCGGGGGAGGATGTAGAGTTTTGAAGGATAGCATTTTCATTCCCGGAGGAGGAGGAGGAATTGTAGGTGGGCAAGTAACGTCCGGGCATCCCTTCATGGGAATATTGAGCCATCGCTCTAAATATCCAGCAGCTTTTAACCAGAAATTGTTGGTAGATTTGTATGAAGATAGGGGTCGAGTTGGAACGGAGATCGGTATATGCGTAGAAGATAGCAGAGGAAATTCTACGGGAGGGCCTTAACCAAATTATTAGCCTCTCACTACCCGTTAGTATACGGAGCGGAGGGGGAGGAGGAGATGTAAGTATTGATATACTCTGAGTGCGAGGTCGGTAATGGTTGTCGGAGCTGAGAATGCCCCTCCCAGGCGCTCCGGGTTCAGACAGGCAGGCCAGCGATGGCATTGATAGAGGGGAAGAAGAGCTAATAACTACTCCATCTCCCTTGACCTCAATGGCCCCCTCTCATCTGATCACACTTGCTCACTCACTCACTCACTCAGCCTTCTTCCTCTAGTAACGCCAACAGAAGTTTGCATCATCCACTCATAAGAGAACACAACTGAATAAAGTCCGTGCTTGCTCCCTTATGGCAGTTTCAATATACCTCGCCCGAAAGCAGATATTATATTATTATGTCGAGTAGTAGAATGCAGGCGAGAAGAGTGAGGTGCTTTGTATTGTCACCCACACACGCCCCCGCTCTCTCCCTGTAGCCTTGCTCTAATGTTGGATTTGACTTACCTTGCTTATCCAGCCCGATAAGGCGTCACAGTCTTGGCATGTAGAAAATACTCGTCCATCCTAGCCCTATCAACTTTCCACCCAAGCTTTGATTAGCAAAACAACCAAAAGATAAACAACCCCTTATTCTTCAAGCACTATCCGGGTCGAAGAAAACCAGAGAATTTAACATAGAATTCACATTATTATTTTTGATCTGCTGACCACAGGCAGCAAGCAAATAAAGCCAGCCGGCACGGTCACCATGTAGAAGATTTCATAAAAATTGACTGTCTGGGCCGTGCAGGTTCAGGCTCTTCTCTACTTGTGCTCAGGAACTAGAAAAAAACAAAAGACTTTGGGGTTTATTCCCATAAGTCTAGGTTGTCCAAAAGAAAAAGAAAAAGGACGCACAAATCTCAACCTAATAGGAGGGAATTTTGGAGGAAGAGCCGACAGCAGAGCCTGACAAAAACTTCCACAACAGCTTGTGGAGAATTACTTACTTAAAGTTTCTTTTTTTAAGGGAAAAAGCAATAATTTTCGCCAAATCGTAGGCCGACGGGGGAGTGATCTGTGAGGAGGGGCCAATAGCAGAGCCCACCGACTACAACGGTTTGTGGAAAATTAGTTCATTTTTTTAAGGGAAAAAGCCACATTTTCACCAAATCGTAGGCTGACAGGGGGCTGATCTGTGAGGAAAAGCCAATCGCTTGAGCTCGCCAAAACCCCTACTTGTACAACAGCTTGTGGAGAATTACCTACAAATTACTCGAGTACTTAAAGATTCTTTTTTTAAGGGAAAAAGCAACATTTTCCACAAAACGAAAGAGTGATCTGCGCAGAGGAATCAACGGCTTTCATTCCCACAATGAGCGGAGCGCATTGAAACTCTTGCTCGAGTATGATACCATAGCCTCCCAGGGATTTTTGTTCTGGTTTTCTGGTTCCCTGCTTCCTGGGGAAAAGCAATATTTCCCCAATTTTCTCCCATGCAACTCCCGACAAAAAAACGATATCAATAACCAACAACTCGGAATGGGCTCTCTCCATCCAGCACCGATCAGCCACTCAAGTTGCCCCTGTTCTCATCCCACTCCCGAACCCAGCGCGTAAAACGGGAACCACACGCCTTCCCTGTCCTTTGGTGGTGCGGCACTTCCTCAGCTGTCTTACCTCATGATAACTGCAGTTGGCCACTGTTTCAAATTGGGTCAACCAGAGGACTTTCATGGGGATTTCAAATTTCGTTTTGTAAAGTCTTCCCAATTCCTTGCCCGTCTTAGAACACATTTACAAAGCTATTCGGTCTTTAATCCTCTGCCTGAGGCTGCGTTCGGCAAAGAAGTATCCGGAGAACTGAGTGCCAAGATCCCCTCCCGGGCGCAACAACTCTAGTTCCTGGCATTTTTACACCCCAAGCTGACTCTACCTACAAGGTCTTAATCGTACCCACAAAAAAAACTAGGGAGGTGTATTTGTTCGGTGAAAAAGAAAAAAAGAAGGAAACCGTCAATGTGAGGGTCAGAAAAGATTGCCGGTAATTTGATCCTGGTTCGTCACAGGCCTTGTTCCGCCGTTGGTACCTTGGAGACTCTAGATACTGCAGATATCTTCAAAGTTTATGCAATACTGGTACCGGGGCCAGTATGGCACTGGGTTCCTTCGGGGCACCTTTTTTAATATATCAAGCGATTAGAACACGGGCTGTGGCTACCGGTATCATGCTCACATCAGATGTCACCAGATCTCAGCCACAGAGGGTGGCGCAACGGCTGAACCTTATTCCGCCAAGAGGACGTTAGGGTTACCTTTGCTGGTAGTCTGGACTTTTTTTTTTCTTTTTTTTTCTTTTTATTTTTATTTTTTTTGGCCTTGAGCTCGGGCTGAGGGGGGTCAGTTTTTCGCTGTGCGATCCCCCCCCATCCAAGAGAGGAAATTTCGGACGTCTTAGTGCGAGCATCAATTATTTGTACTTGTTCTCGGAGGTAAACAAAAGTCTGGCCTACCTCTCTTACACGAGCACGGTGCGTAAGATACTCACGACGAGAGAATACGTCCCGAGACAACGGGCGCAACTACAATCCCCCACAACTCTCAACCATTATAATACGGTAGCTCAACGACTCAAGTCAATGCTACAGTTAAAATCAGATGACCTACCGGTATTTCCGGGTCCCTTGCTCCTAGAGAGCAAGAGGAACACAGGCCCAGTATCAACAGCCACCACAGCCTCGGTTGCAACCGTAATCACTACCACAAGATCTTGAATAATTGGACAGCGTGCTATGTCGTTGGTTCCCCCCTCAGTAAGGTTAAGAAATTTTTGATTTTTTTCTGTCTCAGAGGGGGCAAAGGACCGTGTTTCTGCCATGTTTTTTTGCCCCCTTTCCAGAGAAGGGGATTCTGGACTACTTTTCCCAGGCAACAAGTACCCGCAAACAGGGATTAAAAATATATATGGCAAAACACCCGTGCGCGACCGAGCGCCGATACAAAATCCACCCCCCCCGCTCGCGGGCACTTCTTGCCTGGGACAAGTACGTAGCACACAGGCCAATTATTCAAGTTTTTCAGGCTTTGTGGCGCAGTTTGGCACAAAGTGACAAGACCGGCTAGGTGTGGTCCATACCAGACTAGTCCTATCACTTTATGCCATACTACGCAACAAAATGTAAATCACTTTTTTTTAATGTATGTTTATTCTCCTCTGGCTTTCTGTGGGTTCATCAACCTCGTCTGCCTATCTAACTATTCCTACAGCCCCTAAAACTACTGTCATGCACCCCCGAGTATGTATGTACAATAATATCCATTGATATTATAATCGAAGTAATTTAGATATTCGCTGAACCCGGTGCCCCTGCCTCATGTTTCAAGCTGGGGAGACTTCGATTGCTGACACAGGCGATCCAATAGGCTATAGATCCAACACGCAGCGGGCCGTTCCCATTCCCTGCCTGGAAACCCTAACCCCCCCAAAGACTTTTTTTCTCGAGAACCGCATACCATGGGGCCGGCAGAGTCTGTGGATTTTAAGAGCTTCTCTGCAACCTAATCTACCGAATAACTGGTAACCAATAAGAGCAGGTTTAGCCCACCCGACCCTACTTTGTCCTCCACTACAATATAATTATACCTATCCCAAAACTGGGCGAGCCACAAACTGGGATCGGTAATGAGTAACTATTGTACGATTTCCCTTTTCGGCCACCAAGTATGATACCTTGTTCGTCGCCGGCCCAGTTCCATCATGAGTACCATTAAAACCGTATATAGGTAATTAGGAAAATCCAGTGTTGCACCTCCGGGATTAACCCGTCGATGAATTGGTTTCGTTGGTGGGTCAGAATTGCTTCTTGGGCGTGGGGTTGTTAGCCGCGGTGGGGCGGTGCTATATGAAGCCCCATCTATCAGGGCTCGGACTACGTTAGATGAATATGATACCTCGAGGAAGTCACCCCAGGGTGGTACTGGATTTTTCCCTTGAATTGTTTTTCTTATTCTTGGCTTGCTGGACGTGGTGCCGTTAGGTATTTCATATCCGTGGCTTCTTCCTCCGCAAAGATCTGTTTCCTCGATTGCCACCGGAGCAAAATACCGGTGCTGTAGAAGTAGATAGGTAACTTAAAACATCTTTGCTTAGATAATTCGGGCGGGGCTCCAGCTTTGAATGTTTGGAAGCTTGTAGAGCCTTTTTGGCTTTCCCGTGACAGCCGTTGCATGCTCTCGAGTCTATGGAAATGCTTGAATCGGAGAAAAGAATGGGGTCAATAAACTTTGGAGATCGCAGTTTCTCTTACTACTAGTCAAGAATAAGTACTCGAGTACTTGGGTGAAATTGTGTCGGGAGGTATATCTCTGTAGGTGGTATGCCGGATATAGGCACCCCCCCCCCCCTCCCCAAGTGCTCAAAATATTCAATTCTTATCCCAACTGTATTCGATCAAATGCCCTGGCGATATCATTATATCAACTGCGTTACGGGCGCTACTGCGCTTGTACTGTACAGCCTCCGGTAGAAAAAATCGGAAAGCGTGGAAATTAAATGTCGGAAATACGGTCGGTCAATTGGCTCGAGCACACCGAACGCTCCAATCAAAACCCCAGAAGCACGATCCCCGTTTCCCGATTTTTTTTTCTACCAGAGGCTGTTTTCCGAAATTTAAGCTGCATCTCTGACTTTCCGACATTCTTACTGAAAAGAGATACCCCCCGACGCCATGTTGCAGCAGGTGCCCTCCTGAAACAAATGGGAAAACCAAATCTTGGCGGGAAGGCACGAGTCTTCCCTTGAGTGGGTTTCTATTAGTTTAGCTGACTAAATGATTGACTTTGTGGGCACTGTGAAGACTGCGGTACCAACGCTTTTGCAATAGGGGCGGCGGGTCGGTTTATATCAGCACATCTACCATATCTCTTACCAAAACAAGGCCCCTCTCTCTCGGCATCACATGAGGGGTTTCCTACTATACCGGACTTACAGTCAATAGTAGAAGAGATAAAGGCCAAGAATGCAGTTCCCCCGCGAGAAAACCCTCCTATTTTCTCAGCAGGGCTCGAAACATTGTACCTTTGCCGGTGATCCCAAGCCGCCAGTCTGGCCGGCTTTGGGCACTGCCGGGCTGACCCAGGATATTTCAGAGACAATCGGGCCGGGGCTATGGGAAAAAGGCTTTTTAAAACCAAAGCCGGGCCCCGCCTGGATCACCACGCAAGCTTAAGGTTTTGATTGTTCGTGATTTCAACCCTAACCCTAAGTTAATACGTAAAAATGACTTTTCTGCGTATTCGGGGTCAGGGTTGAAACAAGCTACTACCACTATCGTACCACAAAAACGCCTAAGCAAAAACCGAAACCAAAAGCTGCCACTCATAACCCCGTTTCGACTTTACGGACATTGTCGATGGCGGTAAGGGAGAACTCCGCCATTGTGTCGTTCCGGCCGATGTTGTTCGGCTTTATCCCGGTAGCGATGGATCTAGAAATCTACAGCGTCAGTTCAGCTCAGCTCGTCTAGCACGATTAATTAAGCGGGCGGGCGCGCATGCGGAAGGGGGGAAGCTCTCATATCGGTGAAGTATACCTTGATCTTAATTCTATCTTCACACTTATGGAGAAATGAGCATTCTTATATACACACAAATTAGAAAATGCGAAAATTTAAAGCATTGGCTAAAGAAAGTATAGTTCTCGGACATAAGTCACTGTCGTCCAAGCGAAGTTCCCTTCAAAACATACCAAAACCAGCGAAATCAAGCCTCAACGAAACCCACAGAACAACAAGATTCTCAAAACCAATAATTACCAAATTCCGTCTATGGGTAGCTAGGAGCTTTGTTGATTCGGTCCATATAACTTTAGCTGTAATTACTTATGAATTGGCCCTTGTGGAGACAAACAAAAAGTGGGGGGTCGAATTGTCCATGCCAAGCCGTGGAATTTATATGGGGGGGTCCACAGAAAAAGGTATGATACTTGATTGCAAAATTGCAATTTTCTTGGGCCCCACCAATGGTATAGCATGGGTCTGATTCGGTTGAAATTTCCGTTTAGTGAAGTCAAGATATGCCTCTAGTGCTTTGGACCTTTAGATACTTAATTGAGGTAGATATGATATTGTTTCGTTGTTGCAAAAATAGCCAATTCTGGTGTAAAAAGGGTAAGTGACGATAACACTCGTCACCGAACTGTGTCTTGGCTAATATTAATCCACCAGTAGTGGCGGAAGGGGCGTTGACAGCATCGAACACAGGGATCAAAGGGAGGGTCGTGGCAGTGTGGATATGAAAATCGTGGTTGTTGACCGGTTCACGAAATTAATATAGCTTGAGCGAAATCTATAGCACTATAGGCTCTACTTGTATGTTTTACTCGAGTACCGGTATTCTCGTATTATGAGTGATTGGCCATGAAAAGCCTGCAGGTCGTTTCACAGATATCTCCACGCTGCCCGGGATCTATCTGCAGGTCATGCAGTCCAAATTGAAATTTTGAATATACTCGAGTATTGGCGGCTTTGTCAGGGCATCTGGTGGCTTTGGCTGCTTCTGGGTTTCGCCTGGCGGTTGACTGGGCACCGCCGGGCTTTGGCGGCTGTCTGTGGTCTCCACTACGGTAGACTAGCCGAGGTCTTTTTTTAAATCGCTGCCGGACTATCCGTTTGGGATTACTAACTTCTGCTGGGACGTTGCTGGCTTCTATCAGCCAATCCCTGGCACCCTATGGAATTGGTTTCCTCTTACCTTTATTAAATCCAAAACCTACGAAGCACTTGCGCTTTTCTTGTATTATTCCCGCGACCGCCTCTGAACGTCCTCGCCGAGTGTGCTCGAGTGATGCTATCCCATGGACTGATGAGACATGCAGATTCTCGACCTTCCTAAATAGGTTAGCAGATGTAGGTCCTTTGATGATTAGTTTGTAAACTAGAGAACGTCATCTCCCTCATGAGAATGTGTAAATAGCATATTCGAGCAGGCAAAAATCAGTCAATATCGTGAGCTTGCAGTCATGTCAAATCCTACCGAGACAAAGAAACGCTTGCACCCTATTGAACCTAGTACAAAACTTCCAGTCAGTATTTCCTCACTCTATGTACGATCGCTGGCATATTATAATACCCATCCATACTATTCGCCCAGATAGACTAACAGGACTATTCTTAATGAAGAAAAGGACTAGAATACCAAGCAACCAAAAAGAGCAGAAGCCCACAATGCAATCTTCCGAAAGTAGGAAAATCCTCAATAGTCTACCCGAACCACCTGCCTTCGATGCCTACCAAAGCCCTTTTCCACCTCATACCTCCCAGCCACTCCTTCCTCCTTCAATCATGAAGGATCCGAAGCCTTTCAGCATCTTCAACCTGTTTCTAGGCGAGGATATATTAGGAGATATTGTAAAAAATACAAACAGATATGCAGAATTAAAGAGAGGGAGTGGGTGTGAGGACGTACAACAAGTTGAAAAGATAGAGGAAAGAGCTACCAATCGTCCATAGAGTGAAGTTAGCATTCCAGAAATACAAATATTTATTGGCCTGCAAGTTTGGATGGGAATTCATCATTTACCTGCTATAGAGGATCACTGGCGGAATGAAACCCACCATCCAATTATGGAATCCATGTCCTGTAATCGATATCAGCAAATCAAACGCTACCTACACATTTCTCCGCCAGATGATACCTACAAACGGGAGGACTGGTGGCAGAAGATGGAGCCATTGGCCTCCCATTTACGCCAGCGGTTTCAGCAACATTTTCTCCCTTCCTCAAATCTCTCATTTGATGAAATGATGGTACTATGTAAAGGAAAGTCAGCGCATACGATCAAACTACCGGGGAAGCCTATTGATCAGGGATACAAAATTTATGCCTTATGCGATCGGGGGTATACATACCTATTTCTCTTCTACTCGGGAGCTACCGGAAATGAAGTTAGTAACTTCACAAAAGCAACCTCCTCATATGCTCATCTTAGTCAAAAGGAGTCACTAGAGTTATACAATTTTAGAAAGCGTGAACTTACCAAAAGCGAGATATCTAGACTCTCAAGTGGCTTCTCACCAACTATCCAGGCAGTCTGCCATCTGGTATTTTCCCTGCCATTTAGCACATATCAGTTTAATATCTATATGGATAATTACTTTACGACTATACCTTTATTTCGCCACTTGCGCGATCATGGGATTGGGGCTGCTGGTACAACCCGAGCCAAGCGTCCAGATTTTCCTAGTGTATTAGCTATTAATAAGGATATAACAAAGAAGATATTAGAGTGGAATCACCTTTCAGGGGAGGTAGTAAATGGAGTATGTGCTGTGCTTTGGCAGGACAACAATACCGTCCTATTCCTAACAACAATCCATAACCTTCAGGAGTTAGTACTTAGCAATCGACGAAAGCCAAAAAAAACCAGCACAAATGCAATTGCTGCCCGTAAGCCATTTGCCGATCATGAGCACCGAAAACTTCTTCCTATTCCAGCATTAGTAGATGATTACAATCAGCATATGGGGGGAGTTGACATTGCGGATCAGCTCCGTAGCAACTATCCCTGCCATCAGAGAAGTCGGCGCAATTGGCTTCCCTTATGGTTCTGGGCACTCGATACTGGAATTACCAATACATACCTTCTTAATCGCTTCCTTTGCCCTACCAGCGAACACAAAGCTTTTCGCCGTGAGCTTGCTGAGTCTCTTGTCCAATTAGGAAGGACCCAACTCCACCCACTTCTCCATCAGCTTCAACCTACACCGCATGCCTATGTCACATTAAAGACTTCCCTTCCTTCCTTCAACTTTCGCACCACGGGTTCTCACGAGGCTCTCTCACAGCAGAATGACCGGCAGCAATGCTGGTACTTCCGGTTCAAAAAGGTTCATGGTGATCCTAGAAACCCTGCCCCTGCCCGTCAACGAAGTGAGATTCTGCGAACTATGAAGATTAGAAAGACCGGGACTTGGTGTTCTTTATGTAAAATACCTTTGTGTATGGTAGACAAATGTTTTTTCCATTTTCATACTACCGTATAGCTTATTCTCATATTTTCTTCTTGCATTCTTAGTATAGGAAAGACTATCGGGGAGGCGGTGAGAGAGATTGCGCAAATAGCAGGCTATGCGAATAGGCGGATATGTGGCTAGGAGATATATGGTTATAGGATATAGGGTCTTTTTTTTTGTAGTCATTGGGCACTTTGGTAAAAGAGCAATCGGGGTTGCATTAGTCCTTCCTGTTCTCTTGGTTAAAATGCGAAGGTTCTAGTGTTGCCAGCGATGTCAACTTTGACAAACCAGATACCGAACAGCTCTCCACTATGCCGCTGGGTGCGGGCTTGAGGAATTAGTCAAAAGACTACTAGAACGAGAAACTGTCAACCCAACAAACCTATTGGCAGAGGAGAGGTACCACTCTCACGTACCACTCGCAATAGGCAGAACGGAGTAGTGCACACACTACTTAACCAAGACGAGGTCGATTCTGACGGACCGGATAATGATGGACGAATACCTCTCTTGTGGGCTGCCCGGAATGCGCATGAGGGAGTGGTGAAAATACTCCAGGGACGAAACAAGGTCAGCCACTTGCTAGGGCAACCCAGAAAAGGATAGACGAACACCCCTCTTGTAGGCTGCTGAGAATGCGCATGAGGGAGTGGTGAAAATACTTCACGAACGAAACGAGGTCAGCCAATTGCTAGGGCAACCCAGAAAAGGATGGACGAATGCCGCTCTTGTGGACCGCCGGGAATGCGCATGAGGGAGTGGTGAAAATACTTCAGGAATGAAATGAGGTCTCCCAATTGAACCAGATAATGACGGACAAATACTGCTCTTGTAGGCTGCTAGGAATAGGCATGTAGGGGTGGTGAAAACACTCCATGGACGAAACAACGTCATCCAATTGCTAGGCCTAAAGGCTGCCAAATTTGTGCAGAGAGATTGAAGTTCGGAAAATTCCATCTGAGCAATATTGAGTCCGACCTTTCTTTTATCAAACATCATCAATAGCAGTGAAGCAATGAAACCTCCCAGAATGTTAGCAGACTTCTACTCGAATTTGATATCACGTGAATGATTAATAATAAATTTTTGACTTACATGTCCGGCTGCCACTTCCCAGATAGGAAGGTCGAGAATCTGCATGTCTCATCAGTCCATGGGATAGTGCGGCCGAGGGATGTGTTGGTCACGTGAACTTTGGGCTTGAGGTGTCGGCGGCATGATAGTATCCTATGCAACAAGCCATCAAACATCCCCAAGAGCTGAACCGTTGACACCAATAATTTCGGGTTTTCCTTCTTTCTATTCCTATCTCCCTTAGCACCCCACCTAGGCCACCCCACCCCCACACCAATTCTGCTCTTGTGTTTCACATCTTTGTGGCTGCAGCTTGCCGCTCCTGTGTATCCGGTGACACGTGACCAATATTATCCAGACTCACTCTAGCCACTTGGTCATCAACCCGCCCCAGCCACCAGTGGCAACCAGCCGTCACACCCTCTTGGACAGACCCAGCAAAATTAACCTTTTCACCCCTTACATCCCTTGATTGCTCGAGCACACGCGAACACGCAGACAATGCCGGCATGGTGCCAGGACCTTCGAGCCTGGGTCCCATGTCACCCAGCATAGCATGGGCCCAGATTTCAGCCAGCGGGGGGGGGGGGGGGGGGGCGAGCGAAAAAAAGAAATT
>Ga0307517_10008649_pt1 | contig 14583 bp, 17 predicted proteins | sample 23_EM_MG_FD_194515 | JGI IMG/M metagenome (GOLD analysis project Ga0307517, IMG submission 194515) | Populus trichocarpa ectomycorrhiza microbial communities from riparian zone in the Pacific Northwest, United States - 23_EM | ecosystem: Host-associated > Plants > Roots > Unclassified | place... | reverse complement strand
GAGTGCTGTTGACATATTTCACTGTTCAAAATTAATAAAGTAATTTTTAAAAGCTTATTTTATATTAAATTGGGTGAATACCCTTGGTAATTAGACAAACCCTTGGGTTTTCAGAAACCCTTACCCCAACCCACCAAAACCCTTACCCTCACCAAGGGTAAGGGTTTTTGGAGGGTAGGGTAGGGGTACAGCTAAAATACCCTAGGGTTACCCCTGATAATCCCTGAGCCAACTCCTCAACATCAATTTATTTCCTTGCCTAAAAACTGTCCCGAGCACCAGTATTTCCAATTTTTGTCATACCGATGGGCATTGGACCTCCTTCCATTGCTCCTGGAGAAATCTGCAGTTTCTTTGGAATTGGCTGATGTACTGCATGGTTGTACCTTCACAATGATGGCATGGGAGTTTCCGCAGTGAATGCAGTTGGCGAAGAAGGCGATCGCGAGGTACCTTTTACGGGTTGATTCTGTGGTGGGTAAGGCATGAAGGGCCACAAATACTCATTCTTCTTTTTTTCTTTCTTTGTAAATTGTACAACACTATTTAAACCCTCAAACATAATGTTTTTGTATTTTCTTCCATGGCGCGCAGTCATCGTGTTCCAGCTCCCCATTCGTGTTAGTTTATGATGTTAGGACATTGGCTACTCATTTTTCTACTAATTATGTCCGTGTGCACATATTCTTGGTAGACGCCAATGGCATCGTCGGCCGTAGGCGCCTAACATTTCTCTCAGAAATCGCTAAAAATTTATACTCAGATTAATCACCTCTGCCTTGGTCACATCCAAAGATATGTTATTCTTCCCAGAATATGGGGCACTCGGTTAGGGTATTCCTTGAGGAGTCGCCGTTTCTTTGAGGTTCGATCTGGCTAGGGTAACCGACCGCTCGGTAAATATATCATGCATATATCATGTGCTCTTAACGAACATGGAGGAGGTTCAAAGGTAATTTGGTATGCGATGGTGGCGATAAGTGGCTGCACGATGAATCATTCTTTGAGAGCAAAATCATCTCCTCGCACATCTCAGCGATAGTTCATGTGATAGCGAACTTCCCAGCTCCAGCGGGGGGCATAGATCCACATAATGAATGTTTCTACATCCTCTTCTCGTTTAATGCACCTCATAGTCTTGGTAAGAACAACCAAGCGCGTATCTGGATGACATCTGGGTGGGTCCAACCGTTCATCTGAGGCGACGGTGGCCGTTGCACGGTGAAGGATGTCTACGCTCGCTACCGATTTTTTAAAAAAAATATGCGAGTTTCACAAGGGAAATTGTTAGATGGGAACGCACCTCGAGGGCAACAGTAATGCCCATCATTGTTGATCACCTGGGTCTAGTAGTAACTGCAAGCAATATTTAGATCGTCTCTCCTGGAAGACAGGGTCCACTAAAAAAATAGGCCGCAGATCTTGGAGACGAAAATTGTAAATACGCACTAAAATAAGCCATCCATTCAACATCGGAAAAGCCAAGCTCAGGCTTGGTTTCCACCTGCTGAAACTTCCTCACGTCTGCGGTGGGATTTTTCCAGATAAACGAGGGTGTCATTGTCCGAGAAGATACAGGTCTCGGGTTTCGTGAGCCGATGGCGGGTACTAAGGAAAGATACCATCTTAATCACATCGCGCCGCAACCTGCGGGAGCAGTAAAGCAGCAAAAAGCATCGTGAGGTGATGGGAAATCGACCATTCCAACGCTGGTCGATAAAACTTGAAGAGCAAGTCTCGTTGAACTGCAGGGGTGAAAATTTCCGATAGAGGCCTGGAGAAAGCTTCCTCAGAGAATCGAGAGTGGTTGAAGGCTGTGGTAAGTCGAAACATATCTGCAGAAGCAGAAACACCAAAGGTACTGGAGGGGCTGTAGTAATGAAGGTCATTTGGATCCAAGACCGCCAACAACACCACCAGATGAAGAAGGGCGATAGAATTGGAGTATCCTCCTGTAATGATCGCGATGCGGCCGCCAGGTTGCAGCACATCGAGGAGATAAGACCATCTGCGAATAATGGTAAAGTCACCACGCATGACAGGATAGTGTTCAGGATCAAGAAGCACCAACTTTATCTATGAAAGCCTCTTCGCCGCCCATAAATCACAGAGTTAAAGCGCCGAAAATGTTGCATTGACATAGCAAAACCATCTGGCGTGCGTCTTGTCAAGTCTTCTCCGCAAGATTTTCAGACACAAATTCCCATGACACTTATCGTTACTCCCTCTTTTCTGGAATGTATGTGGAAACACCGTGTTTTAACACCCTCCTTCCTCTCTATTCTGCGCTTAACGGGTCCTGTTTATATAAAATTTCTCCTTGCCATGCAGGATAATTAGCCCAACATCAGCAGCAGCCAAACACGCAGTACCCGCCATCAACGTTTCAACCACCCTCTAGGCATCACTCATCAACATAGCTGCTTCGTCCCACGAAGAGATGCCAGCATCATAATCGGGGCCGTTTTATTGCGGTCGTACGTTCTCATCTCCTATTCCTGTACCCATTATCAGGTATTCTAACCTCCTTTCCGTACAGTTGTGGACCCAATGCCCTGGGCGAAGGCCAAAAGACCTTTGGATGGTAAAGAGGGTTGTCCGAGCCTCTGAATACCTTCCCATCCCGTGCCCACGACTGCCACTGCTATTGTTCTTGTCAACCATCCTCCAGCAACCGCTATAGAGGAAAAACCCGACTGTTGCCCGGTCGAATGCTGTGGAAAATACCTCACAACCAATGTGGAACGATCTGGGGATTCGGTGACTTGTGCATATCCATCCTCCTCTTCCATCCCTCCTGTTTTTGTGCTATCGCGCCAGACCTCACATACATTTCGATTTTCGTGTACCCACACTCCCGTGCTGCCACCACCACCACTTCTACCCTGCCACCACGATACTCTCACCTTCCTCGTCAACCACTGGCACCAGTGGTTCCTCCACTCTGCGTCGTGCAACCGCCTCTGGAAGATCCACCCCCTCCACGTTGGAAGTTCAGCGTTCGGGATACACTGCTTCGACTCAGGGTAGAGGACATGTTTAGCGATCTCTTTTCTGGGTCTACCACGGGTGCGAATGAGTCGAAGAACATGACGCTGGCCACAAGGTTGGCTTTGGAGGTGCAGCAGCAGCAGCTAAATGTTGGAAGAAGCTCGGATGTGGGATCAGGGGGAGCGAACAACAGGGTGTAGGTGGGATCGAACAGTTGAAGCGGATTGGGCTGGCAGGATATGAGTAATCGGAAAGCAGAAGAGAAGACAACGATTAGGGTTTGGGTGAACCTGAGGGTTGGTCGAGGCCGGCTTTCTGCCGTGTCAATGAAAAACCGCGGAGATGCCCTGGGATCTGGATGAGGTCCCTTCCGCCGCTTCTTTGAGTCCTTCAACCCCTATAGTGACCAGCGGCACCACTCGACCAATAACGAAACCCACAAACGCAGTCTAGGAGCTATCTAGACGAGGTTCGTCACGACTTGCTCCGCTCCTCCACCTTCGAAGACCAGGGCAAGCAACAAACGACCAAACCTCTGGTACCTCGATGGATTCCTATTTTTATCTCACCCCCATGTCCCTTGTCTTTCACTCCAATAGAGAAGAAAAAAACGCGAGGTCGAAGTTCGACACCCCAGCTGACGATTTCAATTTTGCCGGACGGCAGATTGGGGATTAATTGTTGGATATTGACCATGATGACGATATGGACTACATATCGACAACCAAGGGAACAGAATGGAAACTGAATGATAGAAGACGATGATGGCAAGTTATACTGGGTATGCTTAAACTCATTGAAGTCGTCCGAAAAGGTGTGTTTATCACATATTATTTTTATGCTCGTTTTTTCAAAAGCGCTTAAAACACACTACACACAGACCCCACCCCCTCAACCACATATAACACGACCACAACCGCTCAATGGTTGCCCCAACCCCACCCCACACACCCTCGGCCAAATCGTCGGACTGGGATTCTCAGTCTCCCAAGCAAGCACGAAAAAGCATTATCAACTTCGAAGGATGGGATGGACGTGCCAGTCGCCCTCGAGAGACTTGAACAGTGGCTGGAGCTGTGGGAGCGAACAAAAAGAAAGAGAAAGGGCAAGAGAAAGAGAGCTTCACCTAGCACCACCACAATGATGCGTACCCCCATCTACATGCGATGAACCACCTCTCACAAGGACCACAGCGCAGTGCGCCGAAAGGGTACAAAGAGCGCTAGCGTGAAAGGGAGCGGATACATCAGTGCGAGAAAACCACTAACGACTCCGTCATGGAGATCCAGCTACTCGCAGACGCAGACAAATTAGTATCGCAGGGTAAAGCCACTGCCTTCACTCCCTTTTGGAAGGAGGGGAAGAGGAGGTTGTTAGGGCATATGAGGAGCGCGTGGCATGTGGGTGAGAGTGGCAGGAGTGGCGGAGGAGGGGAGATCAAAGTGGATGAGCGAGGAGTTTGTTCCTACGAAGGGAGGAGGAGGATCCGAGGATTCGTTTAGAGATCGTATTGACGGTGATGGTCGGAAGAGTTCTGTCCGTCTTTCGTCTCCTGCGAACCTCAAACCCCACCTCGGCGCCTCAACCACCCCTCCGGGTTCCGTGCACTCGTACAAGAATCTCAGCTATTCCGCAAAGACGATAGCGGGTCAAAAGCCATTAATCGACGATGTGTCAGTTGACATCCGAGGGGGTGAACTGGCGATCATGGTATCATTCATATCCACCGGTTTTTTTCTAATCATCATTCCAGGAACCATCCGTAGTGTGTCGCTCCCCAACCTAATTGGTCAAGGTTGAGATGAAAATGTATCACACTTTGTTGTTTTTCGGCCAACGCCTTCGAGGTCCTCGGAGCCATAAGAATATGATGGATCCGTATTGCTATTTTCTCTCTGCTTTAATATTTCCACATTTTTGAACTGGCCTAAGAACGTAGCATAAATAATTTGAACTCAAATGAGCGAATCCTACAAACCACGGGCCCCACTTGAAGATTCCTCGCTTGGCTAGCGCTTGTAATTGTGACTAAGAAAATTAATACGCATCTGGGCCGTTACTCAAGTTGGTGAAAAATGGGGCGGATTATAGTTTGAATCCATACTAGAGACCGTAGAGTAAGGCAAAGGAGCCCTCTTAAGCTGTGCTGCACCTTACACCTATCCCACCCTACATTGGTAATTGATTGGTAAGGCAGTGGCAGATTCAGATCAATGGTTTTTCTCTTGGCCAAGAGCGAACGACGTATGGGCGAAGGAATGTAGCCGGAGGATAGGATAAAACGCCAAAAGGCACTGCTACATTACAACTGCATTGCATTGGAATGGAGCCATAGTCCGATGAGTCTTATAAGTGTACGCAACTCTCACATGCTGTCGCTGATGTCCCATCGAATTGCATGCCGCTGAGCTAATTTTGACACTCCGAAATATCTGCCGGATAGTTGCCATTAGGGTTTGGGTTCTAGGTTAGGATGCAGGTTAGCGTTATGAATTAGCGTTAGGAGTTAAAGTTAAGGTCAGTGTTAGGGTTAGTGTTTATATGTCTTTTCGCGCGGTAGCACGCTCTTAGGTTGGCAGTTAGGGTGGTTAAAACTCCGCCTCCTGGCAGCTTGTGTCGCTTCTCCTGAATTCGTGATGAGCTATGTACAGTCGAACCCCTCTTAAGGCATACCCTGGGTCATCCACCGGGGGGTATGCCTTAACAGGGGTTCAACTGCATATCTAGGGTATATCCTCTTATTAGATCCAGGCACAGTCCTGATAACGGTACGATTTTATCAATAACCTGATCTTATCTCCAGCGCATCCCTCCGACGTTGTGACTGGCATCATTCAATGCTTTAACTGAGGTCCCAACTTCGGGCAAGTATTTAATATATTGGCTACTTCCTGGCCCGAGTTTGTGCAACAATATGCACCACATCGGTGGCCATAATCGCAAAGGTTACATCTCGAGTCCTCCGAGGCTCTGAGCGCTCAAACTTTCTGGCGGGGGTTTTAAGGTTCAATCCCCATGCCCAATTATCAATGTATCTCGATTCATTTTCTTTTCCACTCCCCCCCGGTTGTAATATTTTTCCCTCGAGATATACAGCCCCAATTTGAAGTCATGCAACGACAACTGTAATCTCCGGTCCCCAAAGACCTTGAGACCCTGCTGTGCCTGAATCGAATAAGATCCATCGAACGATATTTCCATTGGGATCTTGCAGATACCTGTCACCTGAACTTGGGTCATAGGCCTTGGCTTTCCCAGGTCGAGTTCTACGTCCCACGCTTGTGGTGTGAATTCCCTCACAGAGTTTTCCTCTGAGAAATTTTTTGGATCTTTAAAGTAGAATACAACCCCAAAACATTTGAAAGACATGACGGAAGGCGGTTCGGGTATGGAAGAAGTGAGGCTTTGGCCAAGACCCACGCTGGTGGGCAACAGGTTTTCAGAAAAGTCAGTCGGCAGTTTTAGCTACATGACACTAACGCGTGCCCCTCTCTTCCGAATTCCGTTCACCTATTACCCACCTATTACCTATCAACTTGTTCAGAGCGGCCTGGGGCAATCTGTCATGCATGCGCAGTGATATGTAAGGCGGAGGCACGTTGCTGTGTTTTCTGTCATTGTCTATTCTTAGATTTCCTCGGTGAAGTGGGGCCGAGTCGAGCGGAGCTGAGCGCTGAATGTTGAACGTTGAACCGTGGCAATAATAGAGCCCAGTACTCAGCGTATTCTTGGCACTTCACCTCTTTACCTCTTTACCTCTTCACCTCTGCCAAGCTTCGCCAAGTACCCTGGGCACGTCGAGGAACGCGGAATCGTAACGGAATAGATACTTGCAACATTTACATTGCCAAGGTCTTCAGAAGCATACAAATGTTGTCTCCACCCAAGATCCAAGTGTCCAACGAATACCCCCCCACCAGCGCTTTTTTTTTCCTTTTTCAGCTGATTTTTTTTATTCGCTGTACTCATCCAAAACCCCCTCTGACAATTCGCAAGCTGTGATGGGAGCATCTAACATCTCAACGGCGCCGGTCGCTGATGCAATCTCCAGGGTATGCATTTTCCCTTCTGGTGGGTGTAGGCAAATATTTCTATTGGAGCCAGCCCAACTTAAACGACATGCTTTATCAGCCGCTCATCCAAATTTATGCGATTTAATTGAACCACCAAAAACTGCCGCTGTTTCTGAGAAATATCCTGAAGAAAATGTAGCAGTATTTCCGCAATCCGCCTCCTCACTCCCCATGTACAGAGAGTATCCCACTGTCACCCCAGCTCCCTCAATTCTCGAGAAAATGTTGGCACACCTTACAATATACGAGGACCTCGCTAGGGCAGAGAAACCCGAACAATTCGAATTGGTTTTTAGAAGGTTACAACAAGAGTGGATAGCTATCGGCGGATTAGTGAGAATTCTTGTAGAAAATTTCGAGTCCTCATTACTGACAACAGTTTTTGGTAGTTGGCCGCTCTTGCTGCGTGAGGGATTCGTACTCGTAAGGAGAAACACATGTTGACGTGATTCTGACAGGATGAACCTTGCCGTCTTGTCAATCGCTCCAAATCCAATTTTTAACACTCACTCATATGTGCGTGATGCACTCGCCACCAGCAGTGTTTCTTCTGGACTTGGGATAGCATGCGATATTTGGTTTTTATTTCGATACAACTGGGCAAGCCTGGAAACTTTCACTGTACGCAATTGAACTTTTCCAACGAGAACTCATTCCAATGTTCACAACTTAGCACCGTGCGCAAGACCTCTATAAATCCTATGTTTTTTTCTCCATTTCGTCCCGAGTACCAACACTTTGCATGTTAATTTCCTCATTCTCATTTGTCATCTTCATTGCACCGGTTGCATTTAATGAATGGCCAGAGGCGGTCATCTCTGTAACCATCCTAGTTGGTGTCATACTGAACCTCCAGTACTTCATTTTTGGGGCACAGTTGTGTTGGAAACTCGTTGCCTCAGGTTGTGTGGCAGGATTGAACTTATTGGTCACCTTTGTCAGATTTACCAGAGGGCTTTTCCGATGATTGTGTGATGAATTACTCTTACGATACTTAGAACTACTCAAAGATAATCTATATGGCTAAAGGGAGAATTAAAAAACGTGAACGCCATTCAGAATGAGGACTACTTAATTGAAGTCAATACACAAATTCGTGTGAGATCGAGTTATCCTGGAGTACATACAACTTCAGTAACATTTAGCTATTTAGTCATTTCGGACTGAATCCGCGAGCCGGAATAACTATTTTTTTTCTTTTGGGTGGTAGGAATGACTAGAATTCGTGAAATGGCTAGGTTTACTTTGGAATGACTGTAGTTACTCAACGGAGGAGTAAAATTAATCAGTAGTCCGGACTTTTTCCAAGTCGATCCAGCACAGGCGGCAATGCTAAGTAATGCCCGTGAAATATTCTCCAATTTGAATTTGTGTCTTTCTCTATGTACTCTTCGGATTAGCTATATAAAATATATTCCTTGAAACCCGAGGAAGACATACTTACTACAGAATTAATAGGGTTACATAGAAAGGGGAGGAGGGGAAAAGGAATGGACGAGGTAGGAATGCCGCCGCTCATCCTCGGCAATACCCCACAAGTCGAGAGTCGTCCTGGATGTCGACGATGCCACATAGCCTCCCTCTGAATCCCACTGTCGGGTGGTTGCTGTTGCGGTCGGGTTTATGATGGTTGCAGTGATCACAGTGCAGGCGGTCGCCCCTCCTTGGCCTCCGCTGTGTTCGGTGTGGTGGTTACAATCCCGTGCTGGTACTCGCGTGCGATAGTGTTGTGGGTGCGATAGTACTGATGGTCGTCGTTGATGTTCCACCACCAAACGCGTTCAGTAGTGTTGGCGGTCGCGGTCTTGGGGTGATGTTGGTCCTGGTAGTCAATGCACGGGTGTGAGCGTATGTACATATTCTTGGTAGATGTCGTCGGCGTAGGCGCCTAATAATTTTCTCAGAAATCGTGCAAACTACTAATAATGTACACTCACATCAATCACCTCTGTGTTGGATCCATCCAAGTGTTATTCTTCCCAGAATCTGGTGCACTTCCTTGAGAAGCCACTGTTTCATCGAGGTCTGACATGGCCGGGGTAACACGGCCCACTGCTCACTGGGGAAGTAAGCAGATAACGCATATATCGTGTGTGTGTTCTTGAAAGGATAACCCCATTTACTTGCGATTGAATTCAGGCAAGACGACTGCTGTTTATAGCGAGAAGTTTGGGGAATACGTACTTTTCCAGTGTTCAAAATTGGCAACAGCGGCGTTGGGACAGTTCCCTTGTTGGCGTGCTGAGGAAACCACTGATAGAACCAAGGGAAAAGTATCTCATCTTCGCCTACATTTTGGTTCGATAAGTATCGATCGGATCACCGTGTGCGACGAGTCAGGACTCTGCGGTTCCGCGAAATCCCCACTCTCGGGTAGAACATTCATTGGCGATGAAGTTATTGAATGCGCAGGGACTTGCGCAGGTGTGGGCTGGGTTTAAGAAAATTATGCGGGTTCGCCGTACGTACTATTGACAAAATGTCAGCGTGGTAGGAGCGGTCAATAAATTCACTACTTGAGACGGCGCACAAATAAAACTCCACTGAATATCACCAACCCGATCATCAAATGAACCCTCCTCCGGCTCGAAGGGGTATGCGATTAACTCGCAACATGGATACAGAACAGGAGTACCTTGGGTTAACCCCCGGAGGCCTTCGAAAAATCAATCCTCAGCCAGATCTTCTTGAACAGGCAGAGGGTCTCGGGGAACGTATTGCCTTCCTCTCCAACCCGCGTGTTTTTTTCTGAAGAATATTTAGTAGGCGGCGAAGGCGGGGAAGAAGCCTCAGGGGAGGGGTGGTCTTGTTCGAGGTATGCTGTTATATTTGAGGGTGGTTGCGCTTTGACTGGCAACGATGAGATTGGCCTTGATCGACTGCCCTTTGGCTGATAGATGTGGAATGATGATCGGGGGAAGAAAAGGAGAGAGCAATTGTCACCGTGATGAGTTCCCCTCTTGCACCAGTTTCTGAAAGCAATGTTCGGGCCGTCCCTTGGAAATCAGGGTCTACAGGTAAAAAAAAAAAGAGCGGTAAATCAAAATAAGAATCGGGAATACTCACCACCAAAATATCGGCTTCGTCAACGATGACTCCTTGGTCGTTGACAAGAAGTTCTAGCTTACTGCCAAAGTGAGTGACTTTGTCGCATCCATGGTGAGAAATCGGTGCTTTGGTGAATGATTTCTCATCTTTTTCCTCTGCCTCTCGTTTACTTTCCAACTCGTTCATCCTTCCTATCTAACCCACAATCATGGACCATCTCCGACCGCTTCGTCAGTGTCCCAACCACAAACCACAACCTGGTTAACTGGATGACCATTCTTTGAGACATCGAATGTACTTATTAAATCGATGTGACCTTCCGAAAGACTGAAGATGTCGAATCCTTCTACCGCACAAAAAATACGTGTCGATAATCTCATGTAGAATTTTAGAAGTGCCTTGCGAAACAGAAAGCTGAGACTTCATGTGTGGGGGCTCGGATGCTCCCGCGATGGTTGGTATGGTTGTGGAACCAGCGGCCAAAAGTTTTAGTGCGCCCTAGTAGAGACTCGAGAAGGAGATACTTAGTACCAATCTTCCGGACCCCGTTGTAATTTGTGGATGTCAATAATTCCAATAATTTGAATAAATGAGTCATTGGAGGCTAAAGCCGAAGCTTGAAGCTTTGCACCTCATTCAATAATCAAGAAGTTGACTAGGCCAGGGAGAAATGAAGGTAGAATTATGTATCGTCATCCAATGCGACGGGTTTCAATCCTCATGCTAAAATCATTCCTTGCCAAAGAGCCGACAAAATTGTCAATATCTTTCAAGGTCCGAAGGCATGCCGATGAACTCTCACGTAATCACATTCCCACCCGCTCTTGCCTTCATGGAAACGCTGTCTTTCAACATTCAGTTTATTCTCCTTCCTATCTATTTTGCGCTTAACGGGTTTGTATTTCAATTTAGTCAGACACAACATTACTATCGACCATGCGGGATAACCCTCGCCCAATATCAGCGCCAGAGCTGCCCCGCTCTCCAGGCCTGTCCATGTCGCTGCATTATCCCATACATGAGGTGCCAGAGTGACCGATGGGGGTCGCTTTTTCACAATGGTATGTCTTGTCTTTAGTTCGTGTATACCCCATTATTAAGCTGTCTAACAACCATTCCGAACAGTCTTGCGGGTCAGTGAACGCCCGGAGAACGATGTCAAGGCCTTAAAAGCTCATCCAGTCTCCGAGTACTCCCTTCTTTGCACGACTCCCTCCGCTCTCCTCTGGGTCAATGACTACTCGTACCACCGCCTTTCCCGCTAATTGTCTTCCAGCTTAATACTGTGGACAAGGTCGCGCAACGGAGAGACCAATATGCTCTGCCTCTTGACAATGTTTTATCTCCCACTCTCACTCCTCCTTCCCTTCGTGATGTCTCACCCCAGCCCTCGTTCTCCTTCCTATCTACCTCGTGTATCTACCAGCGAAATGAAAAATGGCCGAACACCATAAGTAGGAATCAGAAGACGTACTCCTGATTTCGATTTCGAGGACCGTGGACTTGTTGGACCCTGACGAGATAGACAACCGAGAGGCGAACAACAGCACAGTGAAATCGACACACCACCAATCAGATATCAATGATATCCTAAGCATTCTCGTCGAGGTCGTTTGCGCGAGTACTGAACAAAAGGTGTGTATTTTCATTTTCATATATTTCTGTTCGTTTTTCGAAGCGCTCAAATTAGTCTACAGACCTACTACCTACACGAACGCCCAATCGCTGTCAGCATCCCACTTCCTTGGCCAGACCATCGAAACGATGTTCTCGGTTGCACAAGCGAGAAAAGCCTGCGGAGACAACGAAGGATTGGATAGAAAGGAGTACAGGGCGTAGTCTATTCAATGGTGGCCGTGGGACCGAAGCGAGGGCGTATCATCCATCTCCGTCACGTAGACGCGTACGCGTACCACTCATACGCAAGTTTCACGTCGTGTCGCTCCCCTCGACGACTCCTCCCCTGAAGTCGACCTGCTCATCCGCATTTTTCAACTCAAAACCCAACTCAACTCCTCAGCCAACTGAATCCAAGATCTCTCCACTGCTGTTTCCACCATCCCATTTGCACCTCTAGCGCACAAAACGGCTGGCGGCTATACTCCTCTGCCTCTACTGCGTACGGCCTCGCTGTTGACACGTTCTCCTAAGTATACCTGTTGCCGCCACCCGTCTACACAAACCGCGCGTTTTCCAAGTTGAAAATAGGCTAGTACTCCGGCTCCCACCGGAGAATTGTGGGTGGGCATCAGGTGTTATTTGGGATATACGGGACACAATAAGGATTTACCCCCGCATGTTGTTGATCTCGGCTATTACTCGTCAAATTATTCAGGCGACGACTGCAGGAGACGGAGGGTGAGGGAAAACGGGAAGAGGTAGCCAGAGAGTGGAGAATATTCGTTGGGATGGAAGCAGAGTCCGTTGGAGAGAGGGCGAGCGGCAAGGCGGCTACCGGCGTCGGGAGGTGTGGGAGGGTGTGCCCTTGTTCAAAGCCAAGTCCACATCGTCGAGTAGTGGTCCGATGGCGAGTAATCAAAATCGCACGACCTCCCTCTGTAAAGCCTCATCCAGGAGCGAATCGCGTTCAATCGAGCTCCATCCTTGCACTGACAGCATTGATATCGGACTTACTCCTCCAACTTCAACTCCCTAAGAAACCGCGGACGGGCGTCTCATCACGTGGCGAAAACGAAAGAAACCACTGTACGCACATTACTTGTCTCCTTTGGGACAGTTTGGTGGGAAGAAGTCTGGTGTGGTGAGTAGGTAGGATGGTCGAGCGAATATGAGCAGATGAAGCCAATCGAGACCGTTCATCTGCCTAAGGTGGGTTCTTTTGTTGTTGAATTCTCTTTTCCTCTTTCTGATAAATTCCACCTAGCCCAACGCGTCAAGTTCTACCATTGAACAACGAATGCTCGCGAATGGAGGCGTTGTGATTGGAGTGCGGCTAGTACGAGACAATGGACTTTACATTCGGATGGTGTTTTACCGCGCCTGTCGTCCTCTTGGAGTTATCAGTCGTCCTCGTCTTTATCGCACCCCATGCCCACATTCTCCACTTCCCAGCAACTGCAACTGCCTTTCCCGTTAGCCACTCTCCGACCCACTCTACATTCATCCTAGCGAGGACTTCCCAGTCTATCTGCGTCACGAGATCAACACCAAGTCACAGCAGGCAGCGCGGTGCCCCCCTCTTGTTCGTAAGAATCAGGACAAGTTCACTTCCACAGCAAAGGTTTCAAATGTCGTCAGCTATTTCAGAGGACATGAGGCACGACGACGAACCAGCGATGAAGCCCCCTGGGTCCTTCAATCTACCAGCAAATGGAAAGCAACCCCAAGATCCCAAGAATCAGAAAACGTCGGCGCCCTAAAGGAAGATTTCGATTTTGAAACTGGGTATGTTTATCAAACTCCCGTCTATGTCGCCCACACAAGTATCCAATAAAAGGTGTGTATTTCACTTCATATTCGTTTCTCCAAGCGCTCACATTAAACCACACAGACCCCTCCGATTGCACACGAACGCCTGCCTGTCGTTACCATCCCCGCAAGCGCAAATCGCTCAAGTGACGCGTGTAGGGGTCTGAGGGAAGGGGGAATCGGGAAGAAGAAAATCTTGCTGGGGTGAAAGCGGTGTGAGTTAGAGAGAGGACGGGGCGCGAGCGATTACGAGTAATGAGAATTGTAGGAGGATGTGGGTGGTGGTCCGACAACGAGGACCTGATAATTCAATTTGCAGCACACTCGGAGTATAAAACCTCGTCCAAAGTAAAACCTACCCTCCTGAACTCGATCTCGATGTCCTCGTAATAACTTCTCTCCAATCACAGAATACCTAACCTGGAGCGGATCCCACCCTCCAACATTCGCTGAAAGATACTATCGACACCAAACTTGGTACGTGGTGGTAAAGGGCACGAAACCACCGTACGCGCATTACTCCCCTGTCTGGACGCGGTTTATCAGAAATTTGGAAATGGGAAGATTGGCTGAGCTGGTTACGCCGGCGACTCTTTTTGTTTTTCGTTCTATTGCCTCGTTCTGATATATACTTGGGTTCAGGTGTTCGGTTGGATTGGTTTTCAGGCAGAGCAGAAGTACGGTAAATTCGAATTTGAGTACGGTATAGATATGCGACTATGGAACCCTCTTGATTGTGTACTGTCTTGCCACCCAGGAATGAGATACGGTAACGCTGTCAAAACAGAAGAGTAAATCGTATAAATGTTTGTTTCGAAATTGAGTACAGTGCCTGCAGAGAAGAAGAAAAGATGAGTGTTCGCTCAACATGTGCACGCTTCGGGTAGGCGCACCTGCCATTCATGGGCCGCCAACCGCAGATTCAACCCGTAAAAGGTAGCTCGCTATCGCCTCCTTGGCCAACCGCGTCCTCCTTGGAAAATTCTGGGCCATTGTGGTGAAATTGCGTCTACGCAACACTTCAGCCAGTTCCAATGAGATT
>Ga0307517_10008648_pt1 | contig 14583 bp, 17 predicted proteins | sample 23_EM_MG_FD_194515 | JGI IMG/M metagenome (GOLD analysis project Ga0307517, IMG submission 194515) | Populus trichocarpa ectomycorrhiza microbial communities from riparian zone in the Pacific Northwest, United States - 23_EM | ecosystem: Host-associated > Plants > Roots > Unclassified | place... | reverse complement strand
AATAAGGTTGAATCTATATCGAAGAATACGCGCGAAGCAAGTTCGGGGTCGCCCCCAGTCGCCATGAGCAGCGGTAATCGCCACAAGCCGCGGTCAGTCGTCGTCAATCGACAGACTTTTTGCTGGGCCTGACAGTCCGGCCACATATCGCAGATATCTTGGCCCTCTTTAAGGCAGCTTCCCGCCGTTGTGTCTCCTCGACATCCGAAGCAATCGCGAACCTCGGCCTCGACCATCCAATCGCTCAAAAGCCTCCGACAAGAGAATCAACTTTTACAATGTCAGAGGCTGTGTGGGGGGAGGATGGGACCGGAACCGGATATCGGAGTGTTGTAGTGAGCCCCGACGAAGCTTGGGGTCTATCATCGATGTCCAACGGAATGCAGTAGTTATTGCTATCTCTGGACTAGTGCCCTAGGCTCCCTTGATCCCCGTGTCCGCGCTTCACGTTCTGTTCTCGTATCATTGCTTCCCATTGCTTCTATTTTTTTTTACTCCGTGCTGATGTTTCTCCTCCCCGCCGCCAATCCTGGTGAATGCGAAGTCTAAGTAGCAAGTTGATTTATGTCGCCTTTCAGGTGGGCGCATGTTTTCAGTGCCCCACACCGACTGAACTTGTAATTTCAGTCGCTGTAGCCTGTTTTACAGATTATGTTTTCCGAGGATCGTCCTCATTCGTAGGTGTGGCGCGGTTCTACACATCCGAGAGGCTGATATATACGAATAATATAACTACTGTTCCTCCATGAAACGAACAAAAGGATGTACAAGACAAACATCTGTGCACGAAGCTGAAGGACCTTCCTCATCACTGTCATCGACCATTCTGGTTTGATTCTGCAGCCTTGGCCTCCCTGACCCTAACCTTTCCAGTCCTGATCAAAATCTCTCGCAACTGCTTGTTCATCAACCTACCCCCAGGAAGTCCTGCCAGATGGGGTGGGTTCAAATTTGGAGCGAACGAGCCCAACTTCCGAGCCGGAGGATACTGAGGTTCGATCGCAACCAAGTCCCTCCCCAGGGGTTTTGAACGCTGGACGCGGGTAGCGGCGGCAGACCGACCATGTGGTCCGTCGTCATCAAGGACGTGAGAAGGTTTCCGACTATTTCCAGGCAAGTGACGGTCCGAGCCCTCCGTACTGGCCTTTCGAGAATCAGGCCGTGGTCGGAGACTCCCAGAATCACGTCCATTCTCGTGCGCGGCTCCGTTGCTCCTGACGCCCAGTTTGGGGCCGGCGACCTTCCGTGGTGGTTCCATCTCATGTGTAGTCGTCATTTGAGGGTAGTCAGGCTCTCGGTAGAACTGAGAGTTAAAGTACTTGCTCGTACGCTCGTCCCTGGCTGGTTCAGCCACGGCAGAAGGTCGAGCTGTCGTAGTCGCAGTCGTCCCACGCTGTGCAGATGTCTTAGGAATCTGAGGTTTGCTGCGGAGCGGCCGCTTGAGTTTATCGGGGTCGACGAAAGAAAGCTGTTTCCCTAGCTTCCGCGGTTCAGGCTCGGCAGCCACCTTCTGTCTCTTGACATCCCTCGAATCGTCCTGGGCTGAGAAAGCGTCTGAGGGTTTCCTTTTAGAGCCGGTATCCGGGCCGTTCTTCTTGGCCGTGACCTTAACGACCGCCGAATCCTCCCTCCCGACGTCTTCGAGTGTGATCTTCTCCAGCCCCTTGATACCTTCAGCCCGTTCCTTCCCTTTCGCGCTCCGTGCAATACTCGAGACCACAGAATTTCGTCCCTCCCGGGGGAGGGGAGAAGGGGTCCGGGGTATCGGTGAGAGCGTCGTTTGGACAGGACGACGATGTCCATGGATTCTGCTTCGTTTGATAGGCTGGGGCATAGGGAATCCCTCTTCAGAAGGAGTTGACATTCGGCGTTTCTGCGCAGTGGACACTCGTTCATCCGTGCGGACAGCTGGCGTACGCTTCCGCTCGATGAGTACGATAGGCTTCGGAGGAAGTTTGGAAGGTGACCGCGAGGGGACTTTCGCGACAACGTAATCAGCCCGTGAGGTGGGCTTAGAAGGAGCCTTAGAGGATGGGACAGGTCTTGCCGGTTCATTGGGTTTCGGGTGTTTGGTGGCCTTGAAGGTAGGCTTGGGCTTCCGCTTTGCCATGGGGTGATGGCTGCCCGGTTCAGAATCATCCTCAAGTTCATCAACCTCCTCATTCTCCACAGCAGCACTCTGTTGGGATTCGACCTCGCGGATGACCGCAATTTGCGGAAGCGGCGATTCCAGAAGTTCATCGGCAACTTTCTCCGTCGCAACCACAATCTCTGCAGGCTTGTCCACCGATTTCGAAGGCTCCGCACCCACTGCTACCCTATCACCGTCTTGGGTGCTCGCATACTCGAGGGAGCTCTGAGTATTTCCTGTAGAATCCTGGATCTTCTCAATTTCCGCCACCGTCTCGTTGGCCTGGACCACGACGGAGTCCCCGTCCTGGGTGGTCAATTTGTCGGGTTGTGATGTAGAATGCTGTATTTGAGGTTCAGATGATGGAACGACTTGCGATGGCGGAAGGTGCGTGGATAGTGGAATAGGGTTAGATGATGGGATGGATTGAGATGACTGAACGGGTTGGGACGACGAGTTCTGTTTTAACGGTGACGATAACTTGGTATCGTCAGAGGCTGGAATTAATACCATTGTCGGCACTCCGTTCTCGTTTCTACCCCTGATAGGTTCTCGTGTGGGGCCAACTTCGGGGATAGGTACCTTACGGTTGAGCGCTTGAAATGGTTGACGAGCCGGGAATTCTGAATGGTCGGTCTCCACCAGCCGATCCAAGGGAGAAGGTGAGGGTACCGGGAGCGACTTTTGTGCGACTTTCGAGGGCGGCTTCGACCGAGGTTTCGGGGGAGGGAGTTGAGCGACAGTAACCTTTGGAGTAGGCAGCACTGTGGACGGATTATATGCTGTCGACACTATTGCCTCTGGATCTCCCTGTTGGAAAGCCTGTGCTACGGCTTGACCAAGAAATTCTCCAAAGGGCACAGCACGCGGGATCTTCTCGGCCACAGTTTCCTTTTCTTGTGGATGTTTAGAAGCAACGGGTAGCGCGGGTTCCTTAACTGAGCTGAGTAGCGTTGTTTGTTTCTTTGGAGATGGGCGGGTCCCTGGGGTCAGTTTCGGCACTGCGACCAGTGGATCGCGTGGGGTCCATGGAAGCTCAAAACTTGGACCACCTGATGGTTCATCGTCCGAACGAGCCCACGCCGGGGGATTTTCGAAAGAGGGTAATTGGGAGCCTGTAACAGCTTGCACACTCGTGTGAACACTCGTGGGGCTAGTCGGAACATTTTGCATATGAGGATTGGAGGAAGACGGCAACGGAGACCGCGGTTGAGGTGGTTGAGCGGGAGGTGGGGGTGATAGGGGTTGGGATTGAGAGTCAGCGGGGGCTTGGGGAGTTTCAGGGACGGTTTCGGGTTCAGGTTGTGGTTCGGCCTCACCCATCTCCGCGTCGTGATAGGCGTCGACCGGGGACGACGGCCGGGATGAGACATCTGAGCTCATGTCTGTCTCGTGGTCGTCGTAGAGTCTCTTTAGTATGCCGGGGGAGGCGGGCCATTCCTCAGGAGTTGTCGCACGTGGGACAGAGCTGAGACGGGCGGGGCTGGAGCCTATTTCCAATGCGCCTCGTACTGTGGGCACGATCAGTGCATATAGCTTGATCAAGAATAGGTTCACCTACTGTTCGGAAGTCGATTCGTAGGGACCGTTTCTAATTGACAAAGTTTGTGAATACGAAATTTCCGTGGACGCGAACTAGGCTGACCTGATGGCCGCAATCCGGCTCTGACCTCCTTGTCTGCCCGCGTTTCTGAACCTTGGGTTAGCATACTAACGGATGTGATGTGCTTAAGACCCACCCAAGATCTTCAATCGGATATCCTCCGGCATCTGCAGACGGTGCGCGATCTCGCCCAATCCTGGAACAGCCTTATACCATTTTCGCCGGTAACGCTGCATGGGCGACCGTCCGCCAACAGTAGATGATGTCGAAGCCGCTTTCTGCAGAGCGGCGGCAGGGGCGTATGTTGCCGGTCGGAGGTGAAACCTGGAGTCGGGTGGGAGTTCAGGGGGTTCGGTGAACTGCTTGGCGGCATTCGCCTCATCTCGCTGCTTCTTCCTGGTCTTTAGTACGTCTCTGGTGATAAGATGTCAGCCAAGCCAGCGTAGGGCACAACGCAGAGTGTGCGTACCGGTTACCATCCGGCTTTCGAAGTTCATGCAACCATTCCTTCAACTCCGGAACGTTATCCAGCGACTGAGGGCTACCCCATATCGACTCTCCAGCGGAACCACGCAGTCTTGCCTTTCTGATCTCGAGTGCGAGTACCTTCCGAGTCGCAGAAGTCGAAGGTCCATCCTCGACTCGGATGAACAACGGAGTAAAATCGCGAATGTCAATTACAGACCCCGTGTGCCGGGTGAATTTCTTGTCACGGCGTGCATCCCTGCATTCAATTTTCAGACAACGCATGTCAAGGAGCCGCATACGTCGATCCGCACTTTACGCATCCTTCGACAACCTCCTTGGGGATACGGCCAGGGACCTCGTGTTGTCTGTCCGAAAGAACGACCCAAAAGTAATCTTTAGGCTCCGATGTTAAAACCTGGACCCAGAACGGATGTCAGTGGATCGGTTAAGCCGTAGCAGTCTGGCGTACCTTCTTGAGCTGACACTTCCTCAGTTTTTCAGCGGGAGGAACGGTGTTGTAGTTAGAGCCATGCGAAGTCGCGAGATTTAGGAAGTAGTCGCTAATCCAGGGCTTGACCTCGTTCATGAAAGCTTTCGCATTGACAAAGGGGGGTGCAGCGAGGCGGATTGCAGAAAGCCACGATCACGGACCGCTTGGCGCGGATTGTTGGTCGCGACACGCAGCACGTGACCTTTGTCACACCATGATACCGTCACGCTCAACACCAAGCTCCTTGTTGCGGATGGGTCCAGACGGCCGGTCTGATGATGGGTGCTTATCGCTGCTGTAGTACCTTGCGTCAATTTTGCTTTCTCTGGCCGCCGGATTCAAGGTATAGACGGTAACCACCGCGGAACGGCTCTCGACTCAACCGAAGACGCATCGCGACCCGTCTTGGTTTGTTGCTTTCCTCTCCTCTGTACTTATCCATCTTTGGACGGTCGTACGTTCCTCTTACCCCTTTTAACCCACTCCGCATCCCAGCCATACGAAATGCCGACTGGGCCCACAGCAGCACTGGGGGAATTGAGGCACGAAAATAGGTTGGTGCTCGTCGGGATCAAATCGCTTGTATACCGGGACCTTTCCCACCATTGGCGTCCGACCGAGGCCCGTCCAGGCGGCCAAAATCCCGGGAGGCTCGATCGGCCTGCTATCGCCACCACGGCATAAACTGGTCATCGGCCCCTCTGGGAGCTCCGCGGGATGAGTAGTCAATCACATATAAAGTAGGGCTGGACTCCATAGCTCATTCACTCACCCACTTGCTTCACTCCTACGATGTCTATCCCAAAGGTTCAAATCGCCGCCGTTGTCCCGGGCCCGGGGGCCCCTATCGAAATCCGCAAAGACTATCCCGTCAAGCAGGCCGATGAGCTGGCGCCCGGTGAATGTCTTATAAAGATGCACTGCTCTGGCGTGTGCCACACTGGTGCGTCTGCCGACGACCTTGTTGTTTTCGAGTTCAAACCAATTGTATCCTCCAGATTTGCACGTCAAGAAGGATGACTGGCCCGTCTCCGGTGTCACGTTCGTGTCCACCCTGCCGTCGGCGATTTCTGTGTGTTGACTTTCCCCCAGTCCCCTCATCGGTGGTCACGAAGGTGTCGGTGAGATTGTCGCCATTGCCAAGCACACACAGCAGTCTCCTGTAAAGATCGGTGACCGTGTCGGTGTCAAATGGCTCGCCTATTCCTGTCTTCAGTGCGAGTTTGTACGTTCCCTTTCTTTGCATCGAAACCTGTTACATGTTTCATTTATCCGATACCTATCCTTAACAGTGCCGAAAGGGCTTAGAACAAGGTACAACGTCCGCAGCCCCTTGACTTCCAGGTCGGAACCGATTGTTTCCGCCCCTTGCCAGATTGCATCAGCGTCAAGAACAGCGGTTTTACCGTCAACGGAACCTTCTCCGAATACGTCGTACGTACCTATCTCGCTTCATCTCGTGGTGCCCCATTTCTCAGGCGAGCTGATTCTCTAGGTTTCTTGGGTCAACCGTATGCGGCTTTGACAAAGGCACGACCAAGGGAAATTACTGATCCATTTTCTCCAGACGTCACCCCCATCCCTGAGGGATTCCCAAGCGCTGATGCTGCTTCAATTCTCTGCGCAGTGAGTGACGATTCTATTACCTGGGATTCCTCCGTTATCAAATCTATGAGCAATCCAGGGCGTTACCGTCTACCGTGCCATCAAGCACTCCCAGACCCAGCAGGGTGACTGGATCGTCCTTCCGGGTGCTGGTGGAGGACTTGGTCACCTTGCTGTCCAATACGCCATTACCAGAGGTCTTCGTGTCATCGCCATCGGTGGGTTATCCCCCCCACTTCCCCCGTCACCGTTGATGCCTCTGGGGCTGACTTTCCTTGTTGGGTTCTCGTTTGCAACCAGATTCCGGCGAAGATAAGAAGCAGCTCGTCCTCAGCCTCGGTGCCGAAGCTTGGATCGACTTCAAGGAGACCCAGGACCTCGTTGCGGACATCAAGCGCATCACCGGTGGACTTGGTGCTCACTCCGCCGTCGTCACTACCGCCAGTTCCCCTGGTTACACCCAGGCCGTCGATTACCTCCGCCCCGGTGGAACCCTCATGGCAGTTGGCTTGCCCGGAACCGCTAAGCTCGAAGCTTCTATCTTTTTCACCGTCCTCAAGAGCATTTCCATCATCGGTTCCTATGTCGGGTACGTCGCTTTCGCGTATTTTTACCCCAAGCCTTCAGGTACCAATCCATCCCGGCCTCTAGAAACCGTCAAGATTCTATTGAGGCTATTGACATCGCCGCTCGTGGCAAGGTCAAGGTAGTCTTCAAGCAGGAGTCTTTGGCTGACCTCAAGGAGTGCGCCCTAATCTCCCTTCTCCATCTTGGGGTTAGATACTAACCTGAACCTCGCAGTGTGTATGAGGGTCTCGAGGCCGGAACCATTGCTGGCCGTGTCGTCCTTGACATGCAGAGGAAATAGACGGTAAAACACCCTCGCGCGCGGTGTGTGGTACCTCTTCAGAAGGAGTACCCTTCTCCGGAGCCCATGATGTCTCTCGTGTCGCAGACATGTAAATTGTGTACTATTGTACTCTTACAGTGTTGCTTTTACTACAACCCAACCAAAATGCCTTTGTGTGTGACCGGTCCGACAATTGCGACGAGCGATCGATAAGGCTGAATACCTCAGTCCGGGCCAAGTCGAGCTTGTCGTAAGAAAGGGGATGGGGATCTCACGGGGAAACTCGATAATAAGTATCCTGTCCCCATGCATGGTAAAAATTCCAAGTGGTTACTTACGGCCCTGGTATTACGGTCGGAATCATCCTGCACATGGTAATGCAATCCAGAACGTCTTTCCAGATCGATCCTCCACCATGCTTGATCTGAATCAAATGGGGAAAGATGTGTAACAACGCCGTGGCGACGATCCAACGGCTATGGGGAATGTCGGGGAACAGAATGTTCCCAACGTGTAGGGTATTGAGTCGGCATCGACTGGTGCTGGCGAACAGTGTCGCTTCGCCCGAGCGAGGGAGGGTATTCTTGGATTTGGCTAACGTCTGTTTGACGATACTGGTCGCGTCAAAGTGGAGCCGAAGTTGTTCCAAATACCGGCAATTCATGGAGAGGATGACGAGGCTTGCAAACGTAACCTGCGCAGTCCCGGCGTTACACGGATGACTCCCGAGTCCAAGGAAGGTGAGGTTCGGCATGGCGAAGGATAAGCCCGTAATGTCTCGATCCGTCAATGAGAAGTGGCACCCTCCTGCTTGACAATGTCCGAGTAAAGAAAGTCGGGTAAGGTTCCGGAAGGAAAAGAAGGGCAACAACGTTTCGTGGTTTAAACCCCATCGAAGTTCTTGGCCGACAAACTCGAGCGAGGTCAACGTCCGGTGTAATCCTGATAGTGATCGGCCAAGCATGCTTGGGACTGCGTCCAGTGTCTTATCTGCGCAATACACTGCAATCTTCTCCAATGCGGGACCTCGCAGACACGGTAGGAGCTGTACCCATGGGGTCCCTTCTCGAATCCATAAGTTGAGTGACTGGAGTGCGGGGAAAACGAAGGAGGGTAGGATGGATGGGACCGCCGTAAATTCGGTTCCGAGTTCCCGTAGGTTGGGTAGTTGCATCGCGACGTATGTGGCTCTTCCTTGGATACCGGGGTATAATTTCAAGACGCGAATCGTGTTTGCTGACTTCAAGAGGAGGTCTGACATGGCGTGATCGACTCCTCGGTCGAGGGTGAGACCGAACAAATGGATCTCCTCCAAATGGCGACATTCATTGGCTAGGTTGTACAGCGCGGGAACCCGGAGAACGTTAAAGTTTTCGTCGATGAAGTAGATCGTCACAGATGACAAGTTGGGTGAGAGGAACGAAGAGATGAACGGGACGAAATCCCATCCCGTTCTCCAACTCAAGGTTTGCAATTTCGGGAATAGAGGGGAGTTGTTGGCTTCCATATTCAAGATTTGGAAGGAGGGGACCGATATGGATTTTTGCGACAGCATGATGTTCATACGGACCATCCTTGACGCATATCTCCTGAAACGAGCCCATTCTACTGGGATAGGATTGCGGAGGAAGTGCTAAGATTGGTTTTCCAAGTGGCGTAAATACGGATGGGTGAGGAGTGATGGCAAAGGAGCGGCAACTCACGAAGGCGTTGTCATGTTCCTCCCAGACATCAGGTGGGAAACACTTCAGCAGCTGGAACCAGTCATCTTGGGACTCCCAGAGTACGTCCAAGACTGGCCGTTCCAGAGCCTTGCATACTGTCGCGAAGCGCACGATTGTTGACTTCGCGTTCAGGGCAGAGAGGATACGTGTAATGGTTTTGACGATCCGTTCCCGCTGAAGCAATCTGGGGATCCCGTATCTCTGCGACCTCAGAACCGGGTGGGGGCCAACCGCGCTGATGACCTGGTAACTGGCATGGGACATGTCCGAGCAATTCTCGTGGCAGATGAGGGTGGAAACAGCATGGATTTGGACTCCCGAGGGTGAAAGGGCCGAATGAGAGGCACGTGATCGCCGGCGGGCCTGGCAGTCAACGACGTTCGTCGCTCCGGTGGTACCAGACCAGTTTGTTCGCTGCTAGGCGATGGCTAATTCGCGTTACATTTCCGAGAAAGACAATAAATGACCCCGTCCAAAATAAGTGAACTATTTGAAGGGACTACCGACGTGTCATCTTATGAACCACCGCTACACCTGACGGTCATACCGGTGGTCAACACAACCTGCGGCCGATGAAATCCTTCCAGGAGTTCAAGGAATTGGGGCAGCATCTGAAGTGAACGCATCGGTACCGGAATCACCAAAACTTAAGTGTCAAGATGCTTACCTCTCGCTCGTGTGATATGGAATATTTTCTGGCAGACGAGTATATCCCCCCGCACTTTATCCCACCTTTTGTGCATCTCCCCGGAGCAGTAGGAGAAGAGGAATTTGACGGACGGGAAAATGCTGACCAACGCCAGCGCTACCACCCACTCGCAACGGGGGATGTCAGGAAGAGGTGAATTCCCGACAGTGAGTATACACAATCTGCTTCTTTCCCCCGAGGGACGAGTACTATTGACTCCTAGGCTGGCGTCGGTGTGATTGAGTTGGTCAGAACCGCCGACGATGCTCGCGAAATCTACTCTGATCGAGAGACTCTCCAAGTTACCGCACATCCTCGATAGACAGGTGAGGGATGTAAAAGTAACATGACGCGGCCCGCGGCAGCCCGCACCCAAGCTCAACGAACGCATATGCGCCAGGGTTTCTCCGAGTTCCAAGATTTTCTCATCGGTCAGGTCGAAGCTGCACAACCCACCCAGTTCCTCGCAGGAGCAGCGGATCGTGAGGGATGTCAGGTTGGTGAAATAACAAATGAGGATGACGCTGGAGTGGTCTAGGGTTGTTACAGGTGAGAGATAGAGCATGTTCATGGTTGCGGTGGCGCCACGCAATGACTCAAGTAATGTAGAGAGCTGGATGGTTTCACCGCGGGATATCGAGACGTTTGCTAACCTCTGCGCTGGGAGCCTTTTCAAAAATTGCGTCAGGTTTGAGCCATGGTTGCCGTTGAATATGATGGCTTCCAAACGAGGTAATATCTCGGGTGCGATTTGATTTGGAAAGCGTGGGTCCTGTAGGGAGAGGTCCCGGAGTCGTGGGAGGCTTGATATCACGGGGAAGATCTCTGGCGGGGTGGGGGATCTAATGTCGACACGGCGGAGGGTGTGTCGCGAGGCAGAGATGAGACACCCCATCTCACCACCGGAAAGTGGGCCGAAGGCATCAACGTCCATCTTAAGCGATTGAAGTTGATGACACGTGTGCGTGAGGAGAGAGAGTGTGGGCTGCAGAAGCCGGTTACTCTCGCGCGGAAGGGTCAGATCAAGATTGGTGATTGTTGGAGTTAGGAACGATGAGATGAATGGTACGGTCTCCCAGCCGATGTTGCACTTCAACCGACAAAGCCTGGGCCAAAACCCTCCTCGCTGCGATTCCATCCCGACGAGTTGGATTGTCTCTACGGATACCCAGGCTTTGGGACGAACCGACAAAATTTCATACGCGTGATTCATCTTAGGTATCCCTAGGACGATTACGCGCGCAGTATATTTTCTAAATCGTTCCCACTCGTCGTGTGAGAGGTTCCTCGACAGGGACTAATACATAGGTAAGGTTTGGGACGCGACCTAAGAGCACTTCTCACGTACAAAAACATCATTGGTAATCGTCCAGGAGTCCGCAGGCATGCTCTTGAGAATGGTGCACAGATCAACCTGACGTCGCCATAGGATGTCCATGACGGGTCCTTCGAGTGATTTGCAGCAGCACGCGAAGGCAAGTAACGACGCGGACCCTTGGTTCGTGTGGCCCGTACAGTGGGATATGTTTCGAACGAGCTCATCGAGGCGAAATACCTGATGCATCGGAAACGCGGAGGGTGGTCGATAATCAAGATGTGTAACCTGAGGATCGATATCGATCATCGAGGTGTTCAATTCTATGCACAGCACCTGCTGAAAAGGGACGCTGATACGACTGTCGAAACTAGTTCATGGATCTTTCCGACAGTGACATAGCTATTGAGGTCGGAAATTAGGCCTAACATACCTGTGTATGATCAATATACTCAAAGCCCTTTCAAGGCACCCCGCTACCACTTTCCCATACCACCACCTCCGTTCCCAGATCTGAAGGCTCCGACCCCAGAATGACGCGAGAAGCGGATGGGTTGGACAAAGAGGCGTAAGTCGTCTTCTGAACTGGGACCGCGCGGTCTCTTGTCAACCCGCGAAGGGTTGGAAGAGGCACTCTGCGATGCATTGAAGTCCGTAGTACTGGGCGGTATTGGATCCGGGGTCGACCCCAGAGTGGGGTTCTGCAACAAGTTTCAACGGGAAATGGAAGAACACGATCGGGACTTTGAGGAAAAATACGATGAAGACCTGAATGCTACTCTTATTTTCGTGAGTGCTTAATCGCGTGGTGTTGGGGGGGGGGGTGGGCGGGCTTGAAGAATCCGCTGAGACCTAATGCTTACCATGAGCTTTCGCAGTTCTGGTTTATTCTCGACCGTGACGTCGGCGTTTATTATCGTTTCGGAACTCAAGCCAGATTACCAGCAAACGAACAACGCGTTGCTCGAGATGCTCCTCAACGTCACCACTGGGACCCTCCCCGCCAGTCCTGCGACCCGGGTCCCTCGGTGGCCCGGCCCCGATCCTGTTATCGTCCAGGTTTAATGTATTTTCTATACGACCTTATCTGCTACTCTCCTAGCAGCATTCCTCTCTCTGCTAGGGAAGCAGTGGCTCAACCGTTATAGGCAGAGCGAAACCCGAGGGTCTACCGCTGACAGGAGCAGGGTGCGCGAGAGGAAGCTAACAGGGACGAGACCTGGAAATTTCACATCGTCACGGAGTCCCTGCCGCTGATCCTTCAGCAGTGCGCATTGGTCCTTTGGGGATTCGCGCTCTCCCGCTACCTCAGGGAGGTCAACCGTTCGGTTTCATCAGTCGTGATTGGGTTCACGTGTTTTGGTTCCTTTTTTTTATCTGTTCATCGTTACGGTTTCCGTGTTCTCCTTCGATTGCCCGTTCCAAACGCCGTTCTCGCTCCTGATTCGTTTCGCAATCGGGCTGGCTGGCCCGCACTGGCGAAAACTCCGACGAACCTTTCGGCCTAAGCAACACCCTCCTCAGCCTGTAGCACTGGGTGCACAATTTGATTTACCATTTTTGATGGGCTCTATCGACAGAGGACACGAATTAGAAGCCAGCATCGCCACCCTCGCTTGCATAGCGCCGGCCGCGATCCAGGTCCCTTGGTCGATTACCCCCCTCTTCGTCCAGGGAACGGGAACAGAAGGCTAGAAGCTCGATGCCAGGTGTATCAGTCGTATGCTCGAAATGTCGACCGGCGCTGATGTCGTCACTTCGACCATGGATTTCATACCAGAGGTCATTTGGCACAGCGGAGTCAAGGACGTCCCGTTCAAACGCATCTACGACATTCTCATGGATTGTTTTGACTTTTCTGGCCCCAATTCCCAAGTTGCGAGATGTAGCGTACATCAGCACGAGGGCTTTCGTTCACATCGAACTCCAGCGACGTTTCACCAAATACGAGGAACACAAACGGGACGATTGAAATGTCATATGTGTGAACCACCCTCTTTTGTCGCTCGTAGGCTACGGCTACGACTTTGGCCTGGCAGCCGTCTTTTTTATGGTCGACGTGACACTTGGGTACGATAAGAGGTTTCCCTGGAAAAAAATGAGGATGACACAACCCCACCACGCCTGACATGAGGGGCAATTGTCGGAGGCCGTGGTGGATTTCGTGGAAAATTCGATGTCCCTCAAACAGCCGGGTATTATCGTCACCACGAACTGCCTCCTTATCATCGGGTTGATGATCGGAATTCCTTTCCAAGTCAGTGACATTACCGTGAGAGACAAAAGGTTGGACTCGAATTTTCCCAAAATGCCATTCACTGACTTCCCTCACCCAGTCACCGGCCCTTCACGCACTCCGGCTTGTAACATGGCTCGGAATCTAGGACGTTACCAACGCCAGTTATGAACTGTCTGGCTTCCGATAGCCTGTCGGTTCAGCATCGGGAGGCCGCCCGCCTTGCGGTCCATGGGGCATTCTTGGAGTGGTGGTCACTCTGTAATCTTGGTCTCGAAGGGGCAGGGGAGTATCATGGGTCTTCCATTGCTTCCGCCTTGGGGGCGGCTCGTTATCTGTCAAGGGACCACGAGGTCAACAAGAGACTCCAACTGGGGCAGCCCATCTTTCGTGAGGGGGGTGCGTTCGATAATGTATCCCGACAAACTTCAGATGGAAGCCGCTGTCCTGATAGCTCTCACATCCGACACATGGTTCAATTCCTCGGTACCCATCGTGGAGCCAGAGGAAATGTCCGAATTCTGCGAACACATCGCCGAGGTCATGGACGAGGCTGTTCACTCCCGAGATATGAAGAGATGCAGCGCCACCATCCTATTCGAAATGCTCCGTTCCCCGGAGTGGAGAAAGTATATATGTACCAGGTTCTGGAGCGTGTCTGCCTACTGCGCTCTGGTTGGGGAGCGGGAGTCGCCGGTCAGGTGGTGTTTGCGGAATGCTATCGGCCTGTTGGAGTTTACGAGGGGGTTGCTTGATAGAGAAGGGTCGAAGTGGTGGACGGCACACTCTGGTTGTACTACGACAAGCTTGATACCACGGTTCGAGATGTCGTGAGGAGGATCGCGGTGGATATATCGTTGGGTGATGGACTCTCTGACCTTATTTTATACCTCAGTGTTATTAAACAAGAGGTCGCGAGGACGCGGCAGGAAGTGGGGGAGCTTTCCGACGACCCAGAGGACAGGCCAGCTAGCTTCGGTATAGAGCTGGGAGCTCGGTTGACTGCCCTGGAAAGAAACTACCAGAGGTTAGCTCAGATTACAGGCGGGCGGTAGGGTATCGCACAACCCCTGCTTTTCGTTTTATTGGCACGTCGATCCCAAGTGCCCGTGTTAATTTCCGAGCCCCCCACACTCGTGTGTGGATCGCACTACAACCCCTTAAGTGCAAAAATAAGATAGCATTTTGTTGTTTGTCCTGCGACATGTAAGCGAGGGTTTTGAGTGGAGGTGCCCAGATAACTTCGAGCAGATATCTGAGGTTGTGGAGAAATCATCAACCAATCGACGTCGCATGACCACTGCTAACGAAAACGAGGTTTCAGTGGGAACTGCAGCGTTCTGCGAAAAAATTCTGCAGCATCTGGGGTTTACACATGCTCCTCTCCATTCTTACTCAATGCCATGAATATTTTCTGTCGAGGGAGATACCATCACAAGACCAAACCACCACCCAGTGGCTCTGGATCTGGTC
>Ga0307517_10008647_pt1 | contig 14584 bp, 17 predicted proteins | sample 23_EM_MG_FD_194515 | JGI IMG/M metagenome (GOLD analysis project Ga0307517, IMG submission 194515) | Populus trichocarpa ectomycorrhiza microbial communities from riparian zone in the Pacific Northwest, United States - 23_EM | ecosystem: Host-associated > Plants > Roots > Unclassified | place... | reverse complement strand
GATCAATGATATTTTTAGGCGTTGCCACGCAAACGTGAGGGATGTTTCTGACATCGGACACGGTGTTTGTTACGAATGGATATCATATCCCTTTGCCCATCATCTGCCTTGACGCGATAATTGTGTACAAAGTTCTATTCTGCGAATTTCCAGAGTTGCCTGAGGTTTGTAGCACGTTGATCTTTCTGGTGGGGGATAGGCCAGTTGACTTTTTTAAACAAGGATTCTGCCTTTGGGTAGGACAGAACGTGGGATGACTCCAGAGGCAACGGCAACAGAGGATAATGCGTCGCGCGTACATTTGAAGGGTACGATACCACGGTCGCTGATTATTTCGCCAAATCTCGACGCACTGGTAGAGCATGACGAGCGAACACGATGCCAAACCGCGGATTGCTCTTACACGCAGCTCACACCACTCTCGTCACCAACTGGACTTTCACCACCCCCAAGACACACTCGAGGCCCCAAACCGCTACTCTTGGCTTCCGAAACCAGGACCGTGGAAGCATTAGAAAACCAAGAGATTTTACCCGCGGTTCCGATTTCGCCTGTGGCCTCAATAAGTTCGTCCACCTCAAACCCATACATTAACCCCGCTCCCACACTGGATGAAATTCTCCATGTTGGCATGCCGTCGATGTCGGTATCAAGCCTGATGACCAAGAGTCCGGCTCGTGATCATGACGGATCAGCCGACGGTGCACTGCCATGGTCCCCAATTGATGCGCAAAATTTCATACCGACACAACGATCACCCCATGCTGCAGCAACACAAAACTCGGATGGTGATGGCCTGGAGCCATTAACAAAGCAGCCAGTATCCACCCTTTCAAGAACACCAAGCAGGGGAAAACTTGTCGAACAGATGTCGGACACGAAGAAATCAGCTCTCCCCATCGACAATCTCCCTCCACCTCGAAACATGCCTCAAACTGACAGGGTGCCTTGGCGAGGCCCTTTGATTTCCCACGGACGCCCATCCTCCATTTCCTCATTTGACTCAGTGAGCTCATCTACGAATGGACCCACCTCCACAGCCGAGAACGAGCCTCGTATCAGCATATCAAGCACCATCTATCCCGCCAGTTCAACCCAATCCCACTCTCACTCGCTTTATAATGAACCAGTATCGACTAATTATCGCAACTCATTTATGGAACTCTACTCACCTCCAATCCCTGAATCTAACCTTGGGGGTAGTTCGCCGGTAGCTGACGGCAGCCACGAACCAATTTCCCCCATTCGGTTTTCGGGATCTCCCATATCAGACATAATACCCAGTTCCTTTGCAGGACAGCTGCGTTCTTCTAAGCCACCAATACCTACTACCCCCAAACCGAAATTTTCTCGTGTAACGACGAGGACTCGTCAACCATTCTCTATGCCGTCAACACCACCACCCTCTACGCAATCAGATCTACCCCCGACAACTAACTTCCTGGATATAGATGAACGTGCTGACCTCGTCAGGAAGTCACGCAAGCTAGCTCGTGTTTTCGGTCAAACACCAGGCGCTGATGCTATGGCTCAACAGGAGAGTGGTCGTTCGCCCAATAACACCTTCCTACAGACTCGGAGCCGTGGGGTTGTACGGCGTTCGGTACAACAGCCCCTGGGTGTTGCTGGCCCACGAAGACACTCAATGCCTCTCACCCCAGACGATGTTTCTTTCCTCAGCATCAAGAGCCCAGCTTTTGATGGCTATCCTTCCCTATCCAATTCAAAAATTCACGATGAAATGGATCCACAGGCAAGACCTTCGTCAAGTGACGTTGCTCCGCGTGATGCATCAAACCAAATCAGATCAAGTCTATCCACGTCCTTTATTGACCTATCAGACGATGGCGTTAAAGCCTCCTCCACCTCACTCGCCATCCCAAATTCGCCATCCCTCGAAATTATGTCTTTGGAGGAATCGGCAGACAGCGAACGGAGACGGAAACGCGAAAGACTGGCGAAGCTTCATCGCTTCCTAGGTTCTCGAGTACCTGCCAATCTTGTGCTCGGCATTGAAGATGTCGAGGCCTCTCTACCACCACCTACCCCCATGGGGTCGTTATCTGAAAGTGATGATGCCAACATACGGAAAATTTGGTTAAAACGGCGGCGCAGCAGCTCAGCGGCTTTGGCAACCCCAGCTTGGAATGATGGCCTTGAGAGAGCTAAAGCAGAGCTTGATGACCGAGAGAAGGCTATCAACGTGAGACGGGCACAGAAAATGGAAAAGGTCTGCACTTAAAATTCTTTGATTCTTTCCATCCATCTCACTCTAAACCAGGTCTTCGGCGTCGCCCCTCCTCAAACATTGTATCACACCCGCCAATGTCAAGCCCCTCTCTTGCCATCGGTCAAAGTCGTGGCTCATGGAACCGGTTTTGACGATGTACCCCAGGCTGCACAACGAAGCCTAAGCATAAATAAGTCAGCGTATATTAAACCCAGGAAGAGCAGCCGTCCCAGCACCGCCGAATCCAGCAAACAACTGTTACCAAAAGGTCCAGGATCATTGCACTTTAACGAACCTGCAACACCCCCTGATACCCAACACTCACTTATCTACAACCACTATCAACATTCCCTAAATTCATTGAATGTCATCCTGGACAGAGTACGTACTACAGTTCCTTCTTTATTGATTAAACTCAAATAAAATGTATCTTAGGATGACCGGGAGTCACTCGCGGAGCTTCATCAATATCTGAACAACACGGACATACCTACCCCACAGCTGGAAGATGAACCCCCAAACCCTGCCGACCGACGCATGTCGGTTTCATCGTCCATCAAATCTGAGCGCCGTCGTTCACTTCCTGCAAGAACATCCATAATCTCGCTTGCATCCGAATATACTATCAGCACCCCGAAGGCCGAAATAACTGCCTTCCAATTGAGGCGACGGAGAGCGGCGAAACTCACGCAATTCTTTGGAGTCAATTATCGGGAGCTGATTAATGACGTCCTCGACAGTATTGAAAATGGTGTCCAGCATGAACAGCAGAAAGGCACGCTTCGTGCAGAGGAAGTCGAGGTCTGCCTATTTCCTATATATATATCGATAACTGGTTGACATTTAAATCTTTAGGACTTACTCTCAAAACTCAGGAGCTTGAAAACCAAGCGTCAGGGCTTATTCTGAACCTAGTAACGGACATTCTACCTTCTACTCACCTGGAATATCTCACTCATATGTCATGAAATCTGCAACGAACTTAAATGATTATATCTATTAGCCCTAGTCTCCCTATTATTTAATTACAGAATAACAAGATCCTCGTGGCATGAATGACACCAGAAGACGTGAGATTCATCTAGGAATTGAGGACGATGGACATGGTGGTGTGGTGCAAAAACTGATGATCTTCGGGAATTGCTCTCTGAATGCACCGGAGAAAGAGCACGAGATGGTGGTTGGGAATGAGATGTTTTCACTTCACTATCTATGCGAGCCTTCAACATGCTTAGGCTGACCTTCCGCTTGTGCATGGTTTCCGGGGAGATGTTATGGTCGAAGATAGTACGGGATAAGGGGGGTGGATTTGGTCGATGGGAACCAAAAGACGAACGGCGAAGATCATTCTCCAATGCCCGGCTTGCAGGTCGTACTGGCATAGGTGAAAATGGTCGACGAGAGCTTGATTGCAGTTGCGTTAGCCGTTCTTCGACTGCGTTCAGCTGCTTCTGCAGTTTGTGGTTTATACTGTCCTTGTCGAAAATCGTGTTCTCCAGGGCTCGGATTTGGGATGTCGCCGCCGAAATTTCAATTGCATGTTGTTGCCGGATAGAGCCGATCATTTCATCATCCAGGGAACGAGGAGCGTTGGACATTAACGGAGTATTTACTGTTTTTCGCAAATGCTCAATTTCTTCATCACGGGTGTCAAGTTCTGCCCGTAGGGCCTCGATCTCGTTTTGGGTACGATCCAGGAAGTCCTGTTCCTCATCCTAGAAAAACCAGGGTCAAAATGAATTTTCGAGATATAAGGGAACCAGTTACATGAGCCTGTCTTCTCTCCTCTATCTCATGTCGTAGCGCGTCCAATTCTTCTCCTTGTGATTGCATTTGATATTTGAGCCGCTCGATTTCTTCCAAACGTCGAGCGGCTTCCTGGTGTGAATTTGCCCGCTGAGTTTCCAGGTTGCGCAAACTGGCCAATGCTGTATCCAATTCTTCTTGACGCTCTGTGTACGCCTTTTGGATATCGGATGCCCCAGTTTGGGCTTCCTTGTGTCTCTTTTCTTGCTCTGCTAACCTCTCTTTCCAGGTTGCTTCGGTTTCTCCATTCAGGTCGCGTGCCTCTTCTAGGTCATTTTCTAGCTGGACGATGACTGAATCCCGACTCCGGATAGTATGTTCCAAGCTGGCCACCTTTTCAGCGAGCTCAAGTTTAGCACCAGTGAGTTCGACAATTTTTGGGCGCATCTCATCCAAAGCGCGCATGAGATTCGTTCCTTCGCCTTGTAGGCTTTGTTGAGTTTTTTCGGCGTCATCGGCGCGTCGATTGGCAGCCCTCAATTCGTTTTGAGCACTTTGCAGTTGTCGGGTCATCGTAGCTAACGCTGATGCCGCTTGGACAAGTTTCTCTTGGTCTTCCTCGATCGAAGTTTCGTGAGATTTAACTAGGGACAGTAGCCTTAAGTTCTCTTGGGAGTAATTGTCTCGTTCTTTCTCTGAAGTGGAAAGTTGTTCGCGCGTATCTGCAAATTTTTCTTCAAGAAGCGATTTTTGCATTTCCCATTCCGTTTTTTTGGTAGAGATGTCGGTAGTCTTGAGTTCAAGCGCATCCCGCTCTAATTTTAAGGAAGTATGCGCCTGTTGCAATACACTTATGAATTCAGGAAACCTCTGGAGCATATTTAACGCACCTGCTTGAGCTTGGTTAACTGAAATTCAAGTTCGTCTGCCCGGTCTTGCGTGTGTTTGAGGGAACTCTCGAGTCGTTCCACGCGATCATCACTTTGTATTTGTTCTTCCAATTCACGCAGTTTGCGTTGAAACTCGTCTGCTTCCTTGCGAAGCTCGGAAGACGAAGCAGAGGAGATTTGCAATTGCCGTTCCTGCGGATGGGTTAATAAAATGAGAAAGAGAACAAAATAAGGGCAGGCGTGCCTGTTCTCGGTACTGCTCAGCTATCTCCTTCTCTTTAGCCTCTGAAAGCTCTGCCCGACTTACTACCTTGCTAACTACCTCTTGGAGCCCTTGAACTTCTGATGTAAGATTATCTGACTTGACTCGCTCAGCCTCGAGTTCATCTTCCAGATCCTGAGCCTCTGGCGCAGTTACATCAGGAAACGTATGTGATAAAAAAAAATTCGGATACCTACTAGATTCAAAATCGGCTCGTTTTTGCAGCTCGGCCGTGAGATGGGCCTTTTCCGTCACAAGTAATGAAACTGTTTGGCGTTCATTCTGGAGAGCGACCTCCATGTCATCTTGTAATTTCTGCAAGTTTTTCGTGAGGTTTTCGACGCGTTTCCGTTCAGCGGCAAACGAGGCCTCTGCCTGTTGCGCAGCTTTCACAAATTACTTCAGAAAGTAAGAATAATTCTGTTGTGTTAACAACATACCAGCTTCAAACCCTTCCATCCGACGCAGGGCTGACATTAACCTTTCATTCTCTTTTGAAAAGCTTTCTAATTTCGCTTGCAACGCAGTGGACGCGGGCAAAGGATATGAGGGGCCGTGTGAGTGTTCAGATGAAACACTCGCAGCAGGCGGAGAACTAGCAGTTACGGGATGAACGGCCTGCGGAGGTGGCGGTGGTGGTGAAGCGATGCGAGGCAGCGAGGACAACCATGAAGTATCCGACGTGTCCTTGACGAAACTGTTTCGAAGAGTTGTAAAAAGATCCGGGGCTCTCGTTCGTCTCGACACCTACATGTCTCCCAAATCACGACCATTATTGTCTTCTTCCACTGGTTCCGACAAAGGTGGTGAAAATGTCCTCGGTGGGCTTGCGGGTGACACAACTCCCGAGCTGGATACAGCAGCGGTATCCGCAGCCTTTTTCTGCTGACGTTTCTTGAGCTATTTCCTCGTGTAAGCGTGAGTATAGGTTAATCGGAATCCAAGAATCACCAGGGCCTTCGCTCTCGCAGCCTTTGCTGCGCGGTCATCTTCAGACATTGCTTAGCGGGTGCTGAACTTGTTCAGGAATGTTAGCTCGCGAAATATATGTCCGAATTTGGAAGTGATGGTCTTATTGAGCAACGTGGCCTTGACATAGCCCGCATTGGGATCACTGACAATATAAAATGGAGTGCATAATAATAAAATTGAATGGGCCGGTATATAGAAATCATCAAACGGAACAGAGCAAAGAGAGCAAAAGGAAGGTATGTATGAGCACAGGAGAGGGGTAATAGCAAAATGTAAGTTAACCACAGGCGGGTGGTATCAAAGTGAAAAAATGTCATGGTTAACCAGTAAGGGCCGACTTGCACGTCCATTCCCATGTTCAAGGCCTTCGCAGGTAAGTGATAGATTGATCATATAAGATGTCAGACGCCTAAACGTGACTGCCCCGCATTGGAAGAGGGAAAAGTGTGAAAAGCCAAAAGCCGAAAGAGAAAAAAAAGAGAGAGAGAGAAAGGTAGTTTGTCTACGCCCAGACCTAGAAGCGCTATTAGACCAAATTTGCTTTGTGAAGAACGACTTACCCTGAGAGTGCTGTCCCAGCTACCAGTACAGAGAGCCATACCATCAATGCTAACTCCTAAGCAGCTCACGCGGTTTTCATGACCAGTGAGAACGCCGACACGTTCTCCCTTCAAGGTGTCCCAGACGTTGCAAGTCCAGTCATCGTAGCCACCGAACAAGATACGACCCGAGATTGAAAAGGCAACAGATGTGATGCCACAAAGGATGTTATCGTGCGTGAAAGTGTTCAATTCACGATCCGCACGAATATCAAATAGACGGCATGACGCATCGTCAGAACCGGTCGCAAATGCATCGCCATTGGGGAAAAACCTATGCAAACATGAGGGATAGTTGGCGGTCTCATGTCAGGATCAATACGCACTGGACGGCATTGATGTCAGATTCGTGCCCTGTGAATGTTTGGGTTGCACGGCCTGTCCTAATATCCCAGAGTTTGGCCGTCGCGTCACAAGCTCCAGAAACGAAAACGTTCTGGTTGGGTCCGAGGGAGAGACTTGAAACAACAAATCAGACGAAGAACGCCTCTGGTCAATATAAGACATACCTCATCACATCGCCAGTGTGATCGCTGAACTCTACAACCCGGACACCAGCCTCAATATCCCAGAGCATGCAGGTCATATCACCTGAGCTCGTTACAATTTGACGATCGTTGATGAACCGACAGCAGCTGAGGTAGCCGGAATGCGCGCTCAATTCACGAGCACCTTTTGCATTGGTTCCATCCTTGTTAGTTAAACTATAGATGGAGCAGATGTTGTCGAGACCGCCACAGGCAACGAAGTTGCCGGAAGGTGAGTAAGCACAGGTCATGACCCAACTTGATCGCAGGGGGATAGCATGAACTTTATTGGTTGTATAAGCATCCCAGACAATGAGTTTGCCATCTTGAGAAGCAGAAACCAGATGGCGACGGTCAGCAGCCCAATGCATAGCGTAAATCTTGGCCAAATGGCCCCTGAGGGCGCGCCTAGGGCGCATGACGATTCGGGGTAGTGCATCAACTTCTGCGGCCATGGCCCGCACTAAACAGTGGATGAGGACAAAGTTGGGCAGTAAATGAAGCTTTCTATACTCACAGCTAGTATCAGCTGATGATTCTCGTTTGGCTCTGATTTTTTCCTTCAAGCTTTCAGCCTCTCGACGCGCGGCGGCAATGCGCTCCTGTATGTCGCCTTGATTTTGAGACATGGTGAATGTGATGGTGGAAGGGGAAGGCCGATGTGATGGTGGATTAGGAGGTCTGAAGGGGGGTCAGCAAGCAAGTTGGAACGCTCAGCAGCAACAGCTACCGTCAGGGGAACAAGACCAGGAACTCGAGAAATCGGGGGAATTACGAGTTTCCTGAGAATATGCGCCTTGGAGAGCGTTCGAAGCGACGCACAGGGTCGTTGACAGCGACGGTGGAGAAAAAGGCGACGAGTAAGAAGGGAAAAGAACACTGGCTGATGTGAAATACAGACCCCGGTTGCCTTGTGCCCTCCGCAACTTGCCGCCCCCACCATCACACCTTTTCCTCCTCCGACTTTATGGCCAATCATTCCAACTCGGCCTCTTGAAGCCATCCCACCCCCTGACAAGCCAATAGCTGCCGTCCACCGGCTTTTTTCTATTTTTCGTCAACATCCTATCTTTGTGCTTGACGAAAAACAAGTCCGGTTCGATATGTATGGGCTTAATATTTCACTTGACAGGGCCCAAGAATGGGGAGAGATTGCTGAAACCTCTTTCCAAAGTTCCAACATCTAGTAGTGATACATACGATCTTCCGCTCCGTCCTCGACTTGTGGACGTCTGGTTAAAAGCAGCGCGATTCTCGTGCCTTCCACCCTGGAGGAAGAAACATTGCCGTCAAGCAGTGTGTATTTTTGGTGAATGCTATTTCTTGCCTCGGCGCTTTCGATCTCGTGGCCACCCGAGTTGACAACAAAGGAGAATTCTCGATTCAACCGAAGTACCTCCTTCACCACATCCTCCATTGGTCATAGGTCTAGTCTTCAACCTATGCCTTCAGAAGTAAGTTTAAATTATCCAATGGGGAAATTTATCCATATCTTCAGGTTTCCTAGCGCAATCAGCACAGCCCGAACTTTTGACCTGGTTTGGGGATGTTATTTCGATATATCCCCGCCGCGTCATTCCCCATGTTTTCAGCAAATCCATCCATTATCTATCCCCGCCTGTAAACGGCTTCGCTTTATCTTTCGCCTGCTTCTGTTCCAAAAGCCAGGATGTCATATTTATAATAGCAAAGCCCGGCGTTCAAGGCTGGGACGGCACTCCTATGCAACTCCATTCGTCTTAGCTGGTTTTTCACTGTAGGTTGGTATGGCCTCATTCCATTTCAGGACAGATCGCGAATCGATCTTTCTCTTTTCAAGGTGTCTACCGGGTGAATGATGCAAGTGGTCCCAGCAGTCTGTCAGCGACCGATACGTTGTGAACGCCGGTTCATTGAACCGTGACCATCAGCGGTTGCTGTTCAGTTATTATCGATGCGCAACCTGACTGCTGAGTGAGACGCTTCCAGCATTGTGAACTGCTGCACCATAGGTTGACGAGGATCAGTTTTGTTCCAGGTAAGAAATTAAACATTCGAAAAAATCAACATGTCTAGTACAACTTCTCTCTGACGTAGAATTTCGCAATATTGAGTTCTCTTTTCACTTTTACCGGTGAGTTACCTAGACAAGGAAATACTCTAGATATGTTAGTGAGAGGAAAGGCGGGTGAGTTATTCACACTAATGGTGAAAACACCAATGTTTACCAACCCAGATAGTGGGCAAGAATTGCCAACAATAAAATCATTCCAATATTTATTCAAATGTTTGATCACGAAAACACTGACTACTAGTACTAGACCAAGTTCTTTCGCTCTCTTCCCATGTTGTCAGGAGCAACGTTTGTTTTTTTCACTAGCTGCCTTTCGGACCCGGAACCTTTTTTGGGGCCACTGCGGTTCGACCATCGACCCCTCTCTTTCTGGTCTTTTCTTTCGAGTTTAAATGTCACAGCCTCGTGGTAATCGCATCTGTCAATAACTCTATCTTGCGGTGGAACTTTCAACCTAATCCTGGTGACGCTTTTCGATAACCCAATATCCGCGGGTGTACTTGACTTGCAGGTTTCGGTCCGTAGTGGTCGCTGTGGTCCATCTTGAATCTCCCTTGCCAACCTGCGGGATTATCGTGAACTTCTTTGCCCAAACAATAGTTGTCGAGCGCTAGTTAGAAACGTCGACGTCGATTTGACAGCTTTCCAGCCAGTAAATGACGACTAATTCAGCAACTATGGACCAGAGAGTTGGCTCAGTGGGCAGTAGTGCTGTTACCTCACCACAGACAGCACCTTCTGCAGGTAACAGTGGCATACACGACAAAGCCATGCCATAGACAGATTTCTGCGGCTCAACGGAGGGGTGTGGGATCGCCGTCATCCGCAACTGTGTATGTTTGAACTCTCCGTTCATCTCAATTGTGCACAACCCACTCGCAACATAGATGAGCCTGGCTGGGCATTGATTCACATCGACTTCATGTATCCCTCGTGCTTCTTGAGGCTTCTCCCTCGTCCAACCTTGCCGCAGCGCCTTTACGAGCAAGGAACGACACTTTGCGCCATTTCCTTGCCTCCAGGCTTCATCCGTTGTTCCTTGGTAAGGTGAGGAACCTCCTACGGAGCCAAGAGTTAGCGCCATGAACCGAATCCTATCTCATCAAAATGCGAAGCATGGACTGTGGTTCATATCTAGAACTTAACGCAACGCGAATTCACCCATTCTGTCGAGGGGTGCCTGATTTCTCGTCTTCCTGCGAGATTGCAAGGGGAAGGGAAATGAATGAGATCTCATGTTCACTCCACCAGTATGGTTGGCTTTGAGACACAGTTGCAGAGCTTGGTGGCTGCTGCGTTGTCTTTGCTACTGGTATATAATAAAGGAGAATGTCCTCCTATGGCGAAATTCAAGGAGAGGATGGCGGCCTTGACCGGTAAGCTCTCATTCGTGAATTACCTCTCGACCTCACAAATTACTTGGCAGGTACCAACCGGTTGAACTTATGTCTGTGGATTTCACAATTCTGGATTCGCGCTCTCATTATTTTGCATACAGATCTGCAAGAACATGGCCGAGAGTTATCTCTGAGTTGGGTTGAGTCCTGGGCTGGCCCCGCTCACGCTAAGACGTTCACCTGCACTTGCAAAAGTTCGAATTCCTACTATTCCTATTACAGAAGACCGACTAAATCTCTTCGAAGTTGACGGGAAGATTTTTGGTGAGGGGCAGGGCCCTAAGAAACACATCGCCAAAGACTTGGCGGCCGACGCGGCATGGGCTCTTCTAACTGCTGAAGCCGGCGGAAGTTCCTCCTGACACGCGTCGTCAGTATCGAGTGGAAATTATTTATTCAATGAATTGTCATTTATCTTTCCTTGCGACTGGAATTAACCTGGGCGACCGATATGGGACACTTGGCTTCGACAAGAAGCAACGGTGATTAAGAAACGAAGGCCGACAGGCACTTCAATTTCTGTGGTGCAGTATGGCTCTGCCCTTGATCTCTTCCACAAAAAATATCCACGCTTCCGGCAACGGATAAATGAAAATAGGTGTCTGAAATCAGGAACAACATTTTATTTTATTTCCCTTCTTGGGACGGATGCCACCTCTTCACATATCACTGTTCTTGAAGTCTTCAAAAACAAAAGTATGGATCACGTCATTAAAGTTTGCAAGGTGCCCCGATCCATTGACCTTGATAATCAAATTTCGTATTCCTCCGGAGCGCACGGCTGCAACAGGATGGGACTGGCTTCTGTTATCTTGCAAAGGCTGTTCGGTTGCTTTAGCGATCCGAATCCCTGGTCATTTAGCTCTCAGTAGAGATCTTGGCCCCTAAAAGCGGGCGTTAACCCGTTCGCACAGGCGCTACACTTTCCCGACTATCAGGTCAGCTGGTAGAAGATACCAAATCTCAGAATGGATATAGCGATCTATCGCTATGCTGCCATTTCTATGATGATATTCTCAATCCATCCTCCTGCCCTCTTGTAGCGTCGTCCATGACTTCGGGGAAACTCCAAGGTGATACCGTCAGTAAAGCTTTGTTGGACAATGACCGTCCATTATGTTGTACACCGTGACGGCACCTCTGGGAAAGAACCCCCCCGGTGAAGCACAGCACGAACATAAAAGGGCGCATTAAGTAGAACAATACAGTGCCTCATCTCTTCCCTTTCATCTTCAACTTTACCAGTTAAATGTCCAGTGAGTCCCCGACATTTCTTCGAGGTGTCCGAGCCGTGTTAAACCCAAGTAGATTACGTTACATACCTTAACAACTGTATGGCGACTCCGCAATATCGTACGGATGCACCTTGAAGACTAGCACTGACCTTCCCCAGACCTGCAAAACAGGAAAGAAACTCATTTATTGACTTGGGCCGAGTCATGTGCAGGTCCTTCTCACCAGGCAGAATGGACTGTGCAATGCAAGAGTAAGAGATTTATATCTATTCGACTTTATCTATCTTATATCATCCCCAGTTGGAGGCGTAGTTAGAGGTACCGGGGTAGGAACTTCAAAGGCCGATGCAAGGCAAGCCGCGGCACAAGAAGCTTTGACTGTAAGTGATAAATGACGTACCTTTGCGACTGGGATGCTGATCAGTCTGAAGGCTCTGAGATCCCCTCAATGAGTTTTGTGTATGATGGAGGGCGTTTTTTCCGATAGTAGTTGGCGCTTATACAGCTCCAAGTGATTGAAGCAATTGACGTCACAGCCATGTGATCTTCGCGGACTCTGAAGTTGACAAAAGATTTGGAACTACGCCAAATAAGATTTACACTCGTTCGAAATATTCTTTGACCATTACTTACAACCAGGCACCGATGTCTGGATTTCGTCGAGCGTTCCCATTCCTTGTTGCAGCCGGAACAGGTATGACCTCAGATTTGATTTGCCGGTGTGGAAAATGTTCGTGACGCAACACAAATCTTTGCTTAGGTGTCATATCGGGAATGTACATCTTCAAACCATTGGTTGCAAGGGAAGCAAAGGAATTGTTCGTGGAGTTACAAGTCACATGTTCATGATATTGACGTGCTACGATGAGGCAGAAGTAATGCTCCGAGTCAAACCAAGGGCTCACCCACGGATGGTCCCCAAAAGAGTTCCAACAATAAGGGATATCACGCGTGACATGAAGATATGTGTGAACCTCTTTGAGCGTCGATAAACAATGATAATGTCCCTGGTTGACGGAGAGGAATGAAATGTTGAAGAGTATTCAAAGGGGTTGACCTTAAAATTGTAGGACCGAGCGACTTTAGGGAACTCTACCGTTAAGTCATGGGTTGTCTCGTCTACGCTCCCATATCTAAAATGTTTCCATTAGTCTTGTAAATGGGGAAAGGAGGTAAGATACTACTTGGAGAATTGTTTCCCCGAGAAATATCATTTCCTTTCGTGTTTCTTCAACGATTAGGTCTTGAATCATGAACCATTTTTCATTGTCGCCCCCACCGCCCGGTGTTCGGAGATGGACTTTCCACACTGTATTTTCTTTGTCCCTTGTAGTTCCAGCAACAGATTCATGAGTGACGTTGGCGATCAGATCGTAAAGCGTTGATTGGTTGTCGGGACGCGCATCAACATCTATAATGATTATGCCGGAAGGAGTAAGAAGATCCGTCCAAACCAAGGTGTATAGCAATAGTAATACATACATTCTTTGAAATCCAGACCGAGAAGAGGGAAATTAACAATCGTGGGGTTTTTCTCTTCAACAAATGCATTCTTGGCAAAACGTTTGAAGTGGAGGATAATGTAAGGTGGTAACCGCTGGCACTTGTATTGACGCAATTGTCCAGCAGATTCCTGGAGGTGAAATGGGTGAGATCATGCAACTGAGAACATGGAAGGCTCCTACCTGCGCTGTTCTCCCATCATATTTAGCCAGAACGGAGTGTATGCTGACTTGGGGAATAATATTTTTCTCCACAGCGTCCTGGAATAGAGGGGGAGGAGGGAGGTCGACCGCAAGGAAAAGAAAGGGCGACACCGAAGTCTTCAACTCTGGTGGATAAACGACGTTAAGCTGAGCATTTTGACATTTTTTTTGGAATGGCATACCGCGATCAATATCAAATTTGGGTTTCTCATTTGACCCGGAATCTGGTCGGACCAAGACTTGCTGAGTCTCCACTCTGAGTTCGCCTTGGAATGTCGTGAAGATGATACCTAAAACAATATTAAGAACTTTGAGATAGGAAGACGCAGGGAAGCCTACTGGAATTTTGCCTCTTTGTCCCACCAAAATCTTTATGGAGGCGATTGAGCAACCACCCCAGGAATTCAACGGGGTCGCCTTGTTTTTCCAGACGAAATTTACCAGAACTAGCCCTATTCACTTCCTGGAGGAATTCATGAGGACTGACTTGACTTTTGAATAGCCGAGGGTTCCATATTTTCTTCGCCAGTCCCGCGAAACGCTTCAGCAGTTCAGATTCTTTTCCATGGAAATTTGAAAGAAGGAGATAATTGCGTAAAGGTGGCACATGGAGTAGAGAATGAATTATGACGTTCATGTGGTCGTTTCTTTTGATGTTGTTCAGACCAACGTATCCCGACAGGTAGGGTTGGTGATTGAGGTCATAAGAAGGACGAGAAAGATGCGACGGAGACGAAATATTGACAATGGAATCCCGGGTAAATTTTGGCGCTAGAACGCATGAGATATCCTCAAGAGAAGGGTCGGAAACGGGGTATCCATCAGGAAGTACGTAAACCTAGATAGTAAGGTAAGGGAAAATATTGTGATATAAATGAAGGATACATGCCTTTGCGGTTTCTAAATTTATAAAGACGTGATGATCATCGTGGATTGAATGAGCATATGCGTAGGACTTGCGCCCCCT